>SMVB01374379.1_pt1 | contig 12538 bp, 8 predicted proteins | sample 2456461 | NCBI WGS metagenome assembly SMVB01 (sample SAMN11095934, study PRJNA526329) | marine sediment metagenome | biome: Marine sediment; feature: Surficial sediment; material: Deep marine sediment; isolation source: Hadal surficial sediment | place: Pacific Ocean | collected 2014-05 | depth 0-1...
AGTTAACATCAAGACAAATTAATTAACGTTTAATTAAAATATTACCTGCTTTTATTTGTTATATTTGTAACCATGTTAAAAATTTTACATAAAGTACTGGCATCATTTCTTGCTTTTGTCATATTGTTTTCAACCCTTTCTTTTTCGGTTCAAAAACATATTTGCATGGGTGAGGTAACAGATGTTTCTTTTTTTAGAGAGGCAGATAACTGTGAAATGATGGTAGAAAAATGTGATGCGGGTGATTTGTTTCCATCTAAAATTCAAGAAAAAAATTGTTGTGATAATGTATTGGAATTAATTCCCGGCATTGAAAATGAACAACAGGCACTACCAAATTTTGAAATTGAACAAGTAAAATTCGTTTTGACATATGCTTATACGTACCAGAATCTTTTAGAAGAAAGAAATAATATAATACCTTTTATAGACTGCTCACCACCTCTGGTGGATAAAGACATAAATGTACTTTATCAAACTTTCCTTATTTGATTATTATTGATAAACTAACTTGTATATTGATGATAAATCATCATTAATATATTTTGTTTTTTTAAAGAATAAAGAGAAATTCTCTTTGTGATTTTAATTTAATATAATCAAATTAAAAATAGCAATGTTAAATAAAACCATTCGTTATTTTCTTGAAAATAAGTTAATAACCTTTATGTTACTCTCTGCCTTTGTTATTGGTGGAATTGTAACCGCACCTTTCAATTGGGATATTTCCTGGATAGAAAGGAATCCGGTACCGGTAGATGCTATTCCTGATATCGGCGAAAACCAACAAATTGTTTTTACCGAATGGATGGGGCAATCTCCTCAAGATGTGGAAGATCAAATTTCTTATCCCTTAACAACGGCATTACTTGGTATTTCAGGGGTAAAAACTATTAGAAGTAATTCTATTTTTGGCCTTTCCAGTATCTATATCATTTTTGAAGATGATGTTGATTTTTATTGGAGTAGAACCCGAATATTAGAAAAATTAAATTCTTTACCTCCGGGCACTGTTCCTGCCGAAGTAAAACCGGCTTTGGGGCCAGATGCTACTGCTTTAGGGCAGGTATATTGGTACACCTTAGAAGGCAGAGATCCAAAAACAGGAAAACCAACAGGCGGTTGGGATCCTCAAGAACTACGAACCGTTCAGGATTTTTATGTTCGTTATTATTTAATGGCAACCAAAGGTGTTTCAGAAGTTTCATCCATCGGCGGTTTCATAAAAGAATATCAAATTGAGATCGACCCGAATGCGATGAAAGCATACAATGTGGATATCAAAAAAATCATGAATGCCGTTAAAAATTCAAACCTCGATATTGGAGCACAAACCCTAGAATTTAATAAAGTTGAATATTTAATAAGAGGTTTAGGATATATAAAAAGTTTAAGTGATTTGGAAGAAAGTGTGGTTGCTGTTTACGATCATACTCCTGTTCGACTGAAAGATGTCGCAAAGATTCAATTTGGTCCTGCAACCCGCAGAGGTGGCTTAGATAAAAGCGGTGTCGAAGCTGTAGGTGGAGTTGTTGTAGCCCGAAATGGCGCCAACCCGTTGGAAACCATAAAAAACCTGAAGGAGAAAATTAAAGAGATCGCACCGGGTCTGCCCTCAAAAATCTTAGCAGATGGCACGGTTTCAAAAGTAACAATTATACCTTTTTACGATCGCTCCGGATTAATTCAAGAAACTTTAGGAACCTTGGAATCGGCATTATCACATGAAATTTTGATAAGTATACTGGTAGTTCTTGTTTTAGTTTTGAACCTAAGAGCTTCGATATTAATTTCAAGTTTGTTGCCTATAGGTGTTTTAATGACATTTATATTGATGAAATTTTTTGAAGTAGATGCTAATATTGTGGCATTATCAGGTATAGCAATCGCCATTGGAGTCATGGTAGATGTTGGTATTGTATTTACAGAAAATATTATCAGACATTTGGAAATGCCGGAGAATATTGGTGCCAGAGGTAAAAAATTAGTACAAGTAATTTATGAAGCCACCACCGAAGTAGCATCGGCTATTATAACTGCTTTGGCAACAACTGTGGTGAGTTTTTTACCGGTATTTGCCATGCAAGCATCGGAAGGAAAAATGTTCAAGCCTTTGGCATTTACAAAAACATTTGCCTTGATTTCGGCACTTTTTATTGGAATTATGTTTATTCCTGCACTAGCACAAGTTTTATTTTCATTTAGAATTGACAAGAAAAAATCAAGTAGAATATTTAATTCTATTTTAATAGGTTTTGGAATCGTATTCTTAATAGCTTATGGAAGTTATATTGCCCTTGCATTAATTGCCTTTGGTCTAAACAATATTCTAACTCAGGTTCCAGAATGGAATGGATTTAAAGGTCGGGTAAAATTACCTTATACCAAAAAGACAGCCAATTATATAAATGTTGCTATTACAATAATAATTTTATTATACTTTTTAACAGTTGAATGGATGCCTTTAGGAGCCTCGAATTCAACTTTTATGAATTTTATTTTTGTAATAATAGTTATAGGAGTTGTTTTGGGTTTATTAATGACGATTGTTCATTTTTATAAAAACATATTGGCCTGGTGTCTGGATAATAAGAAAAAGTTTTTAACCATCCCTCTTATTGTAATTTTCTTTGGGATAACCATTTGGCTGGGATTTAATAAGGTTTTTGGCTTTATGCCAAATTTAGCTAAAGATAATGCGGTTTGGAATAGTTTGGATGAAAGTTTTCCGGGACTTGGAAACGAATTTATGCCGGCCTTGGATGAAGGATCCTTTTTATTAATGCCTACTACGATGCCACATTCGGGAATAACCGAAAATATGGAAGTCATTGCAATTATTGATAAACAAATGAATTCCATACCGGAAATTGATTCTTCCGTAGGAAAATGGGGAAGAGTTAATTCGGCTTTGGATCCGGCACCAACTTCCATGTTTGAAAACACCATCAATTATATTCCAGAATACATTTTAGATGAAAATGGAAGAAGAGTGAGGTTTAAGGTGAATAAGAAAGAAGCTTTTATTTTAAAAGATGATTCAACTTATAAATATGGAAAGGATGCGTTTAGAAAAATAAATATCAAAGAACTTATAGAAGATGAAGATGGTAATTATTTTAGACAATGGCGTGAGAAAATTAAAAACGCAGATGATATTTGGAAAGAGATATTAAAGCATTCTAAATTTCCAGGCCTTACTTCTGCACCAAAATTACAGCCCATTCAAACACGTTTGATAATGCTTTCTACCGGAATGAGAGCCCCAATGGGAATTAAAGTTTTTGGGCCATCATTGGAGGTTATTGAAAAAGTTGGATTTGAACTGGAAAATATTTTAAAAGAAGTTCCGAGTATAGAACCTTCTACTGTATTTGCCGATAGGGTAGTTGGGAAACCATATTTAGAAATAAAACTGAACCGTAGAGCCATGTCTCGTTACGGAATGACTGTTAAAGATATGCAAGAGCAATTATCGGTTGCAATTGGTGGAAAGCAATTAACTACAACCGTTGAAGGAAGAGAGCGTTATCCGGTAAGAGTGAGGTATGCACGGGAATTTAGAGATAATCCTGATGATTTGAAAAAAATCTTAATGCCTACTCCTTCCGGAGAACAAGTTCCATTGAGTGAATTGGCTGATATTGATTATGTAAGAGGTCCGCAAATGATTAAAAGTGAAGATACCTTTTTAACATCCTATGTGATTTTTGACAAGAAAGAGGGGTATGCCGAAACCAATGTGGTCGAAGATGCTCAGGCATTATTACAAGAAAAACTGGACTCGGGTGCATTTAAATTACCAGACGGAGTAACCTATAAATTTACAGGAAATTATGAAAACCAAATTAGAGCTTCTAAAAGATTAATGATTGTTGTACCTATTTCGTTAATCTTGATCTTTTTGATTTTGTATTTCCAGTTCAAAGATGTTGCGCCATCCTTAATGGTTTTTTCAGGGATTTTTGTTGCTTTTTCAGGAGGTTTTATTATGATATGGCTTTATGGTCAAAGCTGGTTTTTAAACTTTGATATGGCGGGTGTGCATATGCGGGATTTATTCCAGTTACATACGATCAATTTAAGTGTGGCAGTTTGGGTTGGATTTATTGCCCTATTTGGTATTGCTACAGATGATGGTGTTATTATGGGAACTTATTTGACCCAGGTTTTTGAAAAAGAAAAACCAAAAACTGTTAAAGAAATTCGTATCTCTGTTTTACATGCAGGCTCAAAAAGAGTACGTCCTGCGATGATGACCGCAGCCACGGCAATCATTGCATTAATTCCGATATTAACAGCAACCGGAAAAGGGGCAGATGTTCTAATACCTATGGCGATACCATCTTTTGGCGGAATGCTTTTGCAGGTAATGACTATGTTCGTTGTTCCTGTGTTATATAGTACATGGAAAGAAAGAAAATTGAAAAACAATAAAATATAATAAGATGTTTATTAATAAATACACTTTAATTTTTTTAAGCTTCTTTATGACGATTTCATTTTGTGGAATTGCTCAGGGAACAGAAGAAAATTTAGAATATTATTTGAAAATAGCGGCTGAAAATAATCCGGAATTAAAAATGAAATTCAGTAATTATATGGCGGCGATGGAAAAAGTACCACAAGTAGGTGCCCTACCAGATCCTGAATTTACCTTCGGATATTTTATTCAACCCGTTGAAACCAGGGTAGGGCCACAAAGAGTAAAGCTGGGTTTGATGCAATTGTTTCCTTGGTTTGGTTCATTGGGAGCTAAAGAAGATGTGGCTACCCAATTGGCAAATGCAAAATATGAACTTTTTGAAAATAATAAGTCAAACCTATTTTTTGAGGTTAAAACGACTTATTATAATTACTATTTTACAGAAAAAGCAATTCAAATAACGAAAGATAATATAGAGATTCTTCGAATTTTTAAAAACCTGTCATTGGTTAAAATTGAAAATGGCACGGCTTCTATTGTAGATGTGTTGAGAGTGGAATTGGAATTGAATGATTTGGAAAATCAATTGGCACTGTTTATAGATACTAAAAATGTGCTGCAAATAGGTTTTAACAATTTATTAAATAGAAATAAATATGCAACCATTGCCGTTCCTGAATCTTTGATGGAAGAAAAGTTACCCTATGAAAAGGTAGTATTGTTAGATTCTATATATGCCTCCAATCATGAAATTAAGAATATTGACCATAAATTAAACGCTTTTTTGAATCAGGAAATTTCAGCAAAAAAGCAAGGAAATCCTAGTTTTAAGATTGGCGTTAATTATATTATTGTCGATAAGAATCCGGGCTCTATGGCAAGTGATAATGGTAATGATGCATTTTTATTTCCGTCAATAGGAGTGACAATACCTCTTTATAGAAAAAAATATAAAGCCCTGATTAAGGAAGCTCAATATTTGCAAGAAGCTGAAAAAGCCAATAAAGCAAATACAAAAAACACATTGAGTAGCATTTTTGAAAAAACGTATAAAGATTTTAGTGATGGAGAAAGACGCATTGAATTAAATATAAAACAATCGGAAATAGCGAAAAAAGTATTGGATGTATTAATTACTTCTTATTCAACAAATTCAAAAGATTTTGAAGAGGTTTTACGAATAGAAAGACAATTGTTGGGGTATCGGTTAGCATACCAAAAGGCATTGATAGATAAAAACGCAGCCACTGCATTCATGTATTATTTGTTGGGAAATTAAGCCCTCTAAATCTCCCAAACGGGGGAATTATAAATTAAAAACATTTTAAAATGAAAAAATATAAAAATTATATCATCGCAGCCCTTATCCTGTTTTTAGGAATAATTATTGGGAATATTACTTCAAGTGATCGTAAAACAACTTCTCATAATGAAGACGAACATGATTTTGTTCAAGACCCGATTAGCCAATTATGGACTTGTTCTATGCATCCTCAAATAAAAAGGGAAAAATCCGGAAATTGCCCTATTTGTGGTATGGAATTGATTCCGGTAGAAATGTCAAATGGGGGTGGAGAAACGATCGCATCCAACGAAATTGTATTGACCGAAGAAGCCATTCAGTTGGCAAACATTCAAACTAGTATCGTGATAAAATCGAATGCAAAAAAAGAAGTTAGATTATTGGGTACAGTTAAACCCGATGAGAGAAGGCAATATTCACAAGTATCACATATACCGGGAAGAATTGAAAAATTATATTTAAATTTTACCGGTGAGAAGGTAAGAAAAGGCCAAAAAATCATTCGTTTATATTCTCCTGAATTGGTTTCGGCACAAAAAGAATTGTTTGAATCCATCAAATCGAAAGATGTTTTTCCACAACTATACAAGGCATCCAGAAACAAACTCAAACTTTGGAAGTTAAGTGACAATCAAATTGATGCGATAGTAAATTCGGGAGAAATACAGGAACAAATAGATATTTTATCAGACTATACCGGTTATGTAATGAAACGAAATGTAGAGTTAGGAGATCATGTTATGGAAGGAATGAAATTATTTGATATCGCAAATATAGATGTCGTTTGGGTGATGTTTGAAGCATATGAAACAGATATTCCCTGGATACATAATGGAGATATAGTAGAATTTACCATGCAAGCCATACCTGGGAAAATGTATAAAGGTAAGGTAACATATATCGATCCCTTTATTTCTTCTGAAACCAGGGTGGCAAAAGTCAGAGTTGAAATAAAAAATCCGGGCCATAAATTATTACCGGAAATGTTTGCCAGTGGAATTATCAAAGCCAATTTGACTGGTGTAAAAGATGCCTTGGTAATCCCAAAATCATCTGTGCTCTGGACAGGTAAAAGAGCCATAGTTTATGTAAAAGTGCCACATGATAAAACCATATCGTTTATATACAGAGAGATAATTCTTGGAGCAGATTTAGGCGATTTTTATATCGTAGAAAAAGGCTTGGAAAATGGTGAAGAAATAGTAACCAATGGCGTATTTAGAATTGATGCTTCGGCACAACTTTTAGGACAAAAAAGTATGATGAATCCAGAAGGGGGCAAAGTAAACGCAGGCGGGCATGCAGGTATGGAAATGGGTGATAATACTAAAGATAAAAATGAAAATAAAGAAGAGATGACTGGGATGATCATGATAGATAAGTCAAAAATAAATTCCGAATTTAAAGCCCAATTGGGTTTAGTTGTTGACAAATACATCACTCTAAAAGATGCTTTGACTAAAGATGATGCAACATTGGCTCAGAAACATGTGAAAAATATAAAAGCAGCTATTGAAAAAGTAGATATGCTTCTATTACTTGGTGATGCCCATAATGTTTGGATGAAAGCGCTCAAACAGATAAATAAAAATATAGCGGCCATTCAAAACAATAACAATATTGAAATTCAGAGAAAAGCTTTTGGTTTACTTGGAAAAAATTTATCAACAGTTATTGACATGCTAGGGATAAAAACACCAGGAGACAAGGCTTTATATCTGGAATTTTGTTCGATGGCTGATAACAATAAAGGTAGTTTTTGGCTGAGTTATGATAAAGAAATATTCAATCCTTTTTTTGGCCAAAGCATGATTTCTTGTGGTGAAGTTAAAAAAACATATGAATGATATATTATGTATGAGATAAAGGAGTTGCAAATAAAGGGAATGGTTTGTAACAGGTGTTTGTCAACTGTTAAAAAAGAATTACAATCTCTTGGTGCAGAAATTTTGGAATTAGAACTGGGTAAGGTTATCGTAAAATATCCCAAAAATTCGATCAAAATTGAGAACATTGAAAATGTATTGAACAAAAACGATTTTGAACTGCTGATCGATGAAGAGTCAAAAATCATTGAAAAAATTAAATTGATTCTTATTAAAATAATTGATGATATTCCCATTGTATTGAAGATTAATTTATCGGATAAATTAATGCATGATTTAAGCAAAGATTATTCTTATTTAAGTAAACTGTTTTCAAAAATAGAAGGGATTACTATTGAGAAATATTTTATTCAGCTAAAAATTGAAAAAGCAAAGGAATTGATCCAATACAATCAATTAAATTTCACAGAAATCGCTGACGAATTAGAATATAGTAGCGTTAATTATTTGTCGAATCAGTTTAGACAAACAACTGGGAAAAGTATGAGTGAGTATAAAAAACTTTCTTTTTGGAATAGAAAACCTTTGGATAAAATTTTATAGATATCAACCAGAATTCTATATATGTAAAGAGGTTTTCTGTAATATCTTTGTCTCATAATAATAAAGTTTCTAATAAAAGTATATTACAATCATTACCTGATTCAATATCTTTAATTAACATAGAATTTAAAGACCTGTCAAGAGAGAGTTCTAGTCATTTTTTTAGTAAAAATTTTGGTTCTCTCCTTTCTCAGGCACAATAAAAATATAATCTAACTATTAAATTATTTACCATGAAATTATTAAAATTATCCATGAATATGTTGGCAATATTATTATTTTCTATTACAACCATTTCTTGTGCAGAAAATAAAAAATCAGAAAATGCTCATCACGATACAGAAATGAAAAGTAACGACGGTCATAATCATGAGCATAATGAAGCAGCTTCAAATGAGAATAATTCTATGAATTCTGAAAAAATGGAAAACTCAGATATAATTGGGCAAGATTCAAAAAAATCTGATTTAATTGTATCTACTTATTTACAATTAAAAAATGCTTTAGTGGCAGATGATAGTAAAGAAGCTGCGGTTGCCGCCAAAGATTTGTTCAAGGTTTTGAAGGGTTTTGATATTACGGAATTTTCAAAAGAAGATCAAAAAGAATTAATGGATATTATTGAAGATGCATCTGAACATGCCGAACATATCAGTGACAGTCCTATTGATCATCAAAGAGAACATTTTGTCACATTGAGTGTAGATTTAGTCGATCTTATCGCAATAGTAGGTTCAGAAAAAACATTGTATCAAGATTTTTGCCCTATGGCAAATGGCAATAAAGGGGCCATTTGGTTAAGTGAAATCAAGGAAATTAAAAACCCTTATTTTGGAAGTAAAATGCTTACCTGTGGATCTGTACAAAAAGAGATATAATATTTGAAACGAAAATTAAAATATACAATATTCGTATTGCTTATAGGGTTTGTAGGTATGCAATTTATACCTACAAACCTCAACCAAAGTGATGTCATTCCTCAGGAAGATATTATTAACTATTATAAGGCCCCAAAAGAAGTTGCTTTTCTATTGAAAAATTCTTGTTACGACTGCCATAGCGATAACACAGATTATCAGTGGTTCAATAAAATAAAACCAATTTTTTGGGTCATGGAGAATCATATAAAAGAAGGTAAAGAAGATCTGAATTTTAATGAATTTGCAAGTTATTCAAGACGAAGACAAAAAAGTAAATTAAAATCGATAATAAGTCAGATAGAAAAGAATGAAATGCCTTTAAAATCTTATAATTTAATGCATAAAAGTGCAATTCTAGATGATACAGATAAGACAATACTTATTAAGTGGATCGAGAAACTCAAAGATAGTATTTAAATTAATAAAATGAAGCACACATACAAAATAACCGGAATGACATGTGAAGGTTGTAAGAGCAATATCGAAACATCCTTGGGAATATTGAATGAAGTAATTAGTGTCAAAGCCAATTTAAATGATGATGAGATAATCGTTGAAATGAAGTCCCACATTTCCATTGAAAAACTGCAAGAAACCTTATTAAAATCAGGACTACATTATACCATTGAAGTTCCAGGTGTAAAAAAAGAACATGTCAATCATGAACACAATCAAAAACCAATACAAGATGGAAATGGGTTGTTTTATTGCCCCATGCATTGTGAAGGAGGCCTACCTGCCGGCAAGGTGGGTAAAACATACGATAAACCGGGTGACTGCCCCGTTTGTGGTATGGATTTAATCGAACAACCGAAACGGGTTCAAGAAACACAATATACTTGTCCCATGCATCCTGAAATAATTAAAGATGCGCCCGGATCCTGTCCGATTTGCGGAATGGATTTGGTTCTAATGAAACCTTCTCAAAGTGAAGAAAATAAAACCTACCAGAAATTGCTAAAAAAAATGAAAATAGCGATGCTATTTACAATACCCATTTTTTTAATAGCCATGGCAGACATCTTACCTAATAATTTTATGTTAGATACCATGTCACAAGAAAAATGGAATTGGGTGCAATTTGCATTATCTCTGCCAGTGGTTTTTTATGCATGTTGGATGTTTTTTGAACGTGCGTGGAAATCAATTATAACTTGGAATTTGAATATGTTCACACTTATTGGAATTGGTGCAGGTGTTGCCTTTGTTTTTAGTGTTATTGCACTTTTGCTACCCAATATTTTTCCTGATGAATTTAAAACAGAAAGTGGAACAGTTTATGTTTATTTTGAAGCTGTAACGGTGATACTTGCTTTGGTTTTGTTGGGTCAACTATTAGAGGCAAAAGCACATAGCCAAACCAGTGGAGCAATTAAAGAATTATTGAAATTAGCACCTACTGAGGCAATATTGGTAATGCCCGATGGTCAGGATAAAGTGATATCTATCCATAACATTAATAAAGGAGATTTATTACGGGTAAAACCGGGAGGTAAAATTCCGGTAGATGGTAAAATTACAGAAGGTATTGCAAGTATTGATGAATCTATGATCACAGGAGAACCTATTCCTGTGGATAAAAAAACAGGTGATGATATAAGTTCGGGAACCATAAATGGGACAAAATCATTTGTGATGCAAGCAGAAAAAGTTGGTTCGGAAACATTACTTTCACAAATAATCCAAATGGTAAATACTGCTAGTAGATCAAAAGCTCCTATTCAAAAATTGGCAGATAAAATTTCAAAATATTTTGTGCCCATTGTTATTTTTGTCTCAATTATTACTTTTGTTGTCTGGAATTACTTTGGCCCTGAACCGGCTATAGTTTATGCCTTTGTTAATGCGATAGCTGTATTGATCATCGCTTGCCCTTGTGCACTTGGTTTGGCAACTCCAATGGCCGTAATGGTTGGAGTAGGTAAGGGAGCGCAAAATGGTATTTTGATAAAAAATGCAGAAGCTTTGCAAAATTTAAACAAGGTAAATGTGTTAATTACCGATAAAACCGGAACAATAACGGAAGGAAAACCATCCGTCCAAAAGATTGTAGATATCTCTGGGAATAAAGATGATTCATTACTTCAATTAATAGTTTCATTAAATCAATTTAGCGAGCACCCGTTGGCAGAAGCTGTTATTAAATATGGAAAAGAAAAAAATATAACACCATTGCCTCCCGATGATTTTGAAGCTATTATGGGTATGGGGGTAACGGGTACAGTGGATAATAAGAAGATTGCTTTGGGCAATAAGAAATTAATGGTACAAGTTGGTTCAATGGTTTCAGAAGAAATTGATAAAGAAGTAAGGGCCGAACAAAAATTGGGTAAAACGGTATCCTATATTTCTGTAGATAACAAAGTGTCAGGATATGTATGTATTACAGATGCCATAAAAGAAACAAGTAAGCATGCCATTTCATTACTCCAAAAACAGGGAATACAAGTGATTATGCTTACAGGCGATAATATCAATACGGCCAAATCCGTAGCCGCTGAATTAAATTTAACTGATTTTAAAGCTGAATGTTTACCTGAGGATAAATTAAATATAATAAAAGAGTTACAGGCTAAAAATAAAATTGTTGCTATGGCAGGCGATGGAATAAATGATGCACCTGCATTGGCTCAGGCGGATATTGGTATAGCCATGGGAACAGGTACTGATGTGGCTATAGAAAGTTCAGAAATCACCTTAGTTAAAGGAGATTTATTGGGTATAGTAAAAGCAAAAAATTTGAGTCATGTTGTGATGAAAAATATCAAACAAAATTTATTTTTCGCCTTTATTTACAATGTATTAGGAATTCCGGTTGCCGCGGGGCTTTTATATCCGGTTTTTGGTATATTACTTTCACCAATGATAGCAGCTGCAGCGATGAGTTTTAGTTCGGTTTCTGTAATTGCCAATTCTTTGCGGTTAAGAAGTATAAAATTGTAATATAAATACATAAAATTTAACATAATAAAAAAAACTTTATTCAGGTTTGATTTAATTCAATTACTTAGCGCTTTATTAGTTGAGGATTTGTGCTTTAATCTTATTCATATTAGTGAAATTTATAGAGGTTTTGCGATTAATATGAAAAAACAGAAGCTGATATTTATCATAGATTGGGAATAGTATAAGGTTTAATTTTGTTCAATAAATTATAATCTTTATTTTTTTTGAAGAAAATAATATCCATCTTATTAATTCTTATTCTGTTATTTTCAACATTGTCTTTTAATGTTGATAAACATATTTGTATGGACAAAGTTTATTCAACTTCTATTTTTGGTAAAGCAGCCATGTGCGGTATGGAAATGGAAAATTATGATGAAAGTCCGGATGATTGTTATCTTTCAAATGAAGATTGCTGTAGAAATGAAAATCAAAAAATTGACGGCTCAATTCCTAAAAAAGAAAAAGAAATAAGATTGAATTTAATTCATACTTATTTTCTTACTTCTTTTAG
>SMVB01316271.1_pt1 | contig 12537 bp, 12 predicted proteins | sample 2456461 | NCBI WGS metagenome assembly SMVB01 (sample SAMN11095934, study PRJNA526329) | marine sediment metagenome | biome: Marine sediment; feature: Surficial sediment; material: Deep marine sediment; isolation source: Hadal surficial sediment | place: Pacific Ocean | collected 2014-05 | depth...
CCCTGATCTTCCTTCAATATATCTGCCTGCACCGTGCCGCGAACATTTTCCAGGGTGTAAATTCGAATCTCTTCCTGCTCGGCTGCAGTTGCTTCCCGGGAGTTTTCCTGTTGGAAGCTGGCGAGGCGCTGATCGATGGCTGCGTTCAGATACATGGCGAGGATGGTTGGTGCCGGTCCGTTGATTGTCATCGACACCGAAGTGGCAGGATCGCAGAGATCGAAGCCATCATAGAGCGCCTTCATGTCATCGAGGGTGGCGATTGAAACCCCGGAGTTACCCACCTTGCCGTAGATGTCGGGCTGTAGCGCGGGATCGAAGCCGTAGAGAGTCACCGAGTCGAAGGCGGTGGAGAGGCGCTTGGCAGCGGAATGCTCGGATAATTGCTTGAAGCGGCGATTGGTACGGAAGGCATCACCTTCGCCGGCGAACATGCGGGTGGGGTCTTCAGAATCGCGCTTGAATTGAAACACGCCGGCGGTGAAGGGGAATTTCCCTGGCACATTTTCCAGTAATAGCCACTTCAGCAATTCGCCGTGGTCTTCGAATTGGGGCAGTGATACCCGGCGTATTTTGGTGCCCGCCAAGGAAGTGCGAGTGAGATCTGTGCGGAGCTCATGGCCCCGGACCTTGACCACATACTCGTCAGCCGAATAGTCCTGTACCAGCTGTGGCCAGGCTTCCAGCAGTTTCTTCGCGCGGCCATCCAGGGCCTGATCTTTGTTTTCGATCAGGCCATCCAGATTATGGCTATCCAGGGAGTTTGCATCCAGCATCGCCTTGCTGGCTATTAGCTGCTGTCTTTCACGGGCGATCCTGGATTGAATCCTGGTCTGATCGTGATAATCCCTCACGACTTCGGCGATCTCCGCGAGATAGCGTTGCCGTTGCGCAGGAATAATCAGGCTGCGATGACTGGAGACTTTCGTCTCTAACTTCGGCAGCTGTGATTCGAAGCCAGATAAGCCATGCTGCCGCAGTTCACCAAGCACTGCCTGGTACAGCGCGGTGATGCCATCGTCATTAAATTTTGAGGCGATAGTACCGAATACCGGCATATCTTGGGCTCGCTGGGAGAAGGCCTGTCGATTTCGCTGTACCTGTTTGGCTACGTCGCGCATGGCGTCTTCGCTGCCCTTGCGGTCATACTTGTTGATAGCGAAGATGTCGGCATAATCGAGCATGTCGATCTTTTCAAGTTGACTGGCGGCGCCGAACTCCGGCGTCATTACATACAGGGAGGTATCGACAAAGGGAACGATGCCGGTGTCACCCTGACCTATGCCGGGAGTCTCGATAATAATCAGGTCAAACCCGGAAACTTTAAGCGCACACAAGATCTCGCCTAATTTTTCAGGGATTTCTATCGCGGCAGATCGTGTCGCGATCGAGCGCATGAATATGTTGGGATGAGAGATGGCGTTCATGCGAATGCGGTCACCCAATAAGGCGCCACCTGTCTTTTTTCGCGTCGGGTCGATAGCGATCACTGCAATCTTGAGCGAGTCATTACTGTCTTGACGAAAACGACGAATAAGCTCGTCGGTGGTGGAGGATTTTCCCGAGCCGCCGGTTCCAGTGATACCCAGAGTCGGAGTCTTCCTCGTCTTCTCAGCCACTTTGGCGAGCTTTTCAAGTTCGGATCTTGAGTAGCCACCGTTTTCGATTGCTGTAATGGCACGGCTTAGAAGCAGCCGATCTCCCTTTGCCAACTGTCCCAGGTCCGGAGCCGAAGGGCGGTGCCTGCCATCTGCGCACCTTGTCAGCATGTCATCGATCATACCCTGCAGGCCAATATTCTGACCGTCGGCAGGAGAATAGATGCGGCTGACACCGTAGGCGTGCAATTCATCGATCTCGTCGGGAATAATGACGCCGCCACCACCGCCAAATATTTTTATGTGGCCAGCATCCAGTTGTCGAAGTCGGTCCACCAGATATTTGAAATATTCTATATGCCCGCCCTGGTAAGAGCTGATGGCAATGGCGTCGACATCTTCCTGAACAGCCGCTTCCACAATTTCCTGCACCGAGCGATTATGAGCGAGGTGGATAACTTCGGCGCCGCTGGCCTGGAGCATGCGGCGCATGATATTGATGGCAGCATCATGCCCGTCAAACAGGCTCGCAGCGGTAAGGAAACGAATCCAGCCGGTTTGATTGGCAGTGGCCGCCGGTGTTTGTAATGGCACTACGCCCAAGAATATTCCTCCGGTAGATAGCTGACGGTCAATTCCCGCCAACGCCTTCATTTTAACGTATTCTGGCTATTAGATCACTTTACAGGGGATGCTATTTGAGGAGTCAAAGCATGGTGACGATAGTCTCCGGGGTGTTCGAATCCCAAAATCCAGCTCATGATAGGGCTGGTTGCGGGGAAACAGCGCCTGGATTGTCTGCCTCCTGTCAACTCCGTATAGTAGCGCCATGGAAATATGGATAGGCTTTACTCTGTTAGCCGTCGTGATGCAATCGGTACGCACGGCGGGACAGAAGCAGATTGCTGGATCAATCTCGATTCCAGCGACAACCCTGGTGCGATTTCTATTTGGTCTTCCGTTTGCGGTGGTCTACTTTCTGTTTTTGAAAAGCAGCTATGTGCTTGAAGTAATCGATCTCGACCGGTCGTTTTTTCGCTCCGCATCCCTGGCGGCAGTTTCCCAAATATTCGCTACGGTATTTTTGGTTAAAGCGTTGACGTTAAGAAACTTTGCCGTCGGCACCGCATTGGCAAAAACCGAAGCCATCCTGACAGCTATCATAGGCGCCTGGTTCTTCTCAGCGACACTGAGTTTCGTCGCTTACCTGGCGGTGGCTGTTGGCGTGCTCGGGGTGCTGGTCGCGAGTAACTGGAAGATTACCCTGCAAGATCTTGCAGACAACAAGAGTATTAAATATGGCATCGGCGCAGGAGTCGGCTTCGCTCTGGCTTCACTATGGATAAGAGATGCGTCACTGGGCCTTGAGCTGCCGCGCCTTCTCAGCGCGGCGACCGTATTGCTATACATGGTCACGCTGCAGACCATCATCTGCTTGCTCTGGATAGCCATTAAAGAAAGGGAGCAGTTTAAGTTGATAGCCCGGAATATTTTGCCCGCCGTTTTTATTGGATTCACTTCGGTGGCCGGGTCTGTGGGCTGGTTTACTGCCATGAGTTTGCAAAATGCAGCCATCGTGAAAACCCTGGGCCAGACAGAGTTTGTGCTTACGCTGCTGATTACCTATTTGTATTTTGGCGAACGAATCTCACGCAGAGAATACGCCGGTATGGCACTGGTGGGGGCCAGTGTATTGTTACTGCTCACTACGTCGGTATAAAGTGCTGATCGTTGCAGTTGGTTCGGCATGCATCGAAACCGGGACCGGATTACTTGCCTATTCCTGGATCAGCTCCGCGCTATAGCCTGCCTCACCCAGTTTTTTCAGTATGTCCTGGCTCTGGCCGGCATCGCGAGTTTCTACTGTCAAATACAGATCCGCTTCCTTAACGGCCACGCTGGAAAACATTCTCTGGTGGGAAACTTCCAGAATGTTGCCACCCAGATCACCTACCATCGCGGTCACATTTGACAAGATGCCGGGAGTATCATCGATCTTTATCAGGAAACGTACGATACGGCCTTTCTTGACCAGTCGCCGCATCAATACCGAAGCCAGTATTCTAGAGTCGAAATTCGCGCTGGAGAGGATCAACGCAGTTTTCTGGTCTTTGAATAGATCCCGATGAACCAAAGCCGCCGCCAGCATTTCCAGGGCCGCCGTGCCTTGACCCGCCATGATGTGCGCATCGTCATAGGGGTGAATGAAACCAATCCCAAAACAGTGAGATTCCTTTTAATCCAGGACAATAGTAACCTAGTGGAAACCGGTTTTACACAAAGGCAACCAACGATAACGACTGAGCTTGATTAAGCAACAAAACCCGTTCGAGAGTTGATTAACTAGAAACTGGGAAAAGCCCTACCGGCGCAACCTCTCATCGGGTCAATATGCTTGCCTTTCCGTCTCGGCATGAAATGGATAGGCCATTTTCAGGTCTCTTAGAGGCACAATTCAGGAGCAAATAATGAGTGTAGTGCTGCAGACCTTGATAAGTTTGGCGGTAATCTGGGTGCTCGCCTATCAACGCGCGCGCATGTCGACAATTCTTTTCGTGGTGTTGGCGGCCCTGGCTACGCTTACTTATTTCGCCGGAATCGCGTGGTTTCCCTGGCTGATTCTTGGCGTCGTTGCATTCTTCTATTTCGCAGACGGCGTACGCATTCAAACTATTACCCTGCCTATCTACAAATTTTTTAAATCTGTGCTTCCTCCCATGAATTCGACCGAGATGGAAGCATTGGAAGCGGGCGATATCTGGTGGGAAAATGAATTATTCCAGGGTGACCCCCAGTGGCAGCAGATGCATGCCTATCCCAGGGGAGAACTGACGAAGGAAGAACAGGCCTTCCTGGACCATCAGACCGAGACCCTATGCGAGATGCTCGATGATTGGGAAATCGTTCATCGCCTCAAGGACTTGCCAGAGGAAGTCTGGCAGTACATAAAGCAGCAGGGTTTTCTGGGGATGATAATCCCGAAAGAGTTTGGCGGTCTGGGTTTTTCGGCGCTCGCCCATTCAACGATAGTGATGAAGATTGCCAGCAAAAGCGGCAGTGCCGCCGTCACGGTGATGGTGCCAAATTCTTTGGGACCGGCCGAGCTACTCCTGAAGTACGGCACCGAAGCCCAGCGACAGCAGTATCTACCGGGACTGGCAAGTGGCGAGGAGATTCCCTGTTTCGCACTTACCAGTCCTGAAGCCGGCAGTGATGCAGGCGCACTGATTGATAAGGGTATCGTCTGTGAGGGTGAGTTTGAAGGAGTTAAATGCCTGGGTCTGTCTCTTACCTGGAACAAGCGCTATATTACTTTAGCGCCGGTTGCCACTGTATTGGGTCTGGCATTCAAGATGTTTGACCCGCAGCACTTGCTGGGGGAAGAGGAAGAGTTGGGCATTACCGTCGCACTCATTCCAACCGCTCATCCAGGCGTAATCACAGGCAATAGACATATTCCCATGGGCGTGGCTTTCATGAATGGGCCAACTCAGGGCAAGGACGTCTTTATTCCCCTGGACTGGATAATTGGTGGTCCTGACTATGCCGGGCAGGGATGGCGCATGCTGGTCGATTGCCTGTCCGAGGGTCGGGCCATTTCACTGCCCGCACTCAGCACCGCGGTTGCCAAGATGTGTTTCAGACTGGGTGGTGGCTATGCCAAGATTCGCAAGCAATTTAATCTCGCGATTGGAAATTTTGAAGGCGTAGAGGAAGCCCTCGCTCGTATCGCGGGGTACACCTATCAATTAGAGGCAACCCGCCTGATGACTGTGGGGGCGGTAGATCTACATATAAAACCTTCCGTGGTTTCGGCGATCGCCAAATATCATATGACTGAAACCTCGCGCCAAATCATTACCGATACCATGGACATCCATGGCGGCCGCGGACTGATAATGGGGCCACGAAACTACCTGGCACACGCCTATATCAGCATGCCCATCGCGATTACAGTCGAAGGCGCCAATATTCTCACACGCAACTTGATCATTTTTGGCCAGGGTGCGATCAGATGCCACCCCTTCATTTTTCGTGAAATGCAGGCGGCTAAGAACCCCGATATTGAAACCGGGCTAAAGCAGTTTGATGATCTTATTTTTCTCCACATCGGCTATACGATTAGCAATTTCGTGCGCACACTGAGCCTGAGCCTCAGCAACGGATTCAGCGCCCGTCGCCCGGTAGCTGACAAAAGTGCCCGTTACTACCAGCACTTAACCCGCATGAGTTCGGCTCTGGCTCTGGTCTCGGATGTGACGATGCTGCTGTTGGGAGGGGAACTCAAGCGCAAGGAGCGGCTCTCAGCCCTGCTCGGTGATGTACTCAGTCAACTGTATCTCGCCAGCGCGGTGTTGAAATACTATCGAGATAATGGCAGCCAGGAATCGGATCTTCCCTATCTTGACTGGAACTTGCAGCTGTCTCTGTACAAATGTCAGCAGGCGTTTGTGGAATTTTTACAGAATTTGCCAAACCGACCGATTGCCTGGCTACTCAAATTTGTGTTATTCCCCTATGGTGCCAGATATCGACTACCAGGCCATGATCTGGAACGAGACATGGTCAAATCCATGTTAAGCGACTGTGAACTGAGAGACAGAATTAGCCAGGGCATATATATAGGCAAGGACAGAAACGACCCTGGCTTTATTATTGAGGATGCGTTTCAAAAGGTGATCGCTACAAAGGAGACAAGACTGGCAATCCGGGCTGCCATCAAAAATGGAGATCTTTCGGATGACGGCGATATCGGCCAGTTACTTACGCAGGCGATAAAGCTGAAGGTTTGCTCAAAATCAGAAGCCAATGCCTACAAAGAAGCCGAGCTGGCCCGTGACTACGCTATCCAGGTGGACGACTATCCGAGAGGGTATTTTGAGGGACGTGAATAAGATAATATTTCGATCCTATAGCCCGGAGGTTCATTATAGAATGTCTGCCGTTGCGCCACAGTGCATCGTCACCGGATTCCCCGATACCGGCTCCCAAGGGTTTTAGCTTACTATTTCCCCCTGTTTAACTCGGAGAACATGCGTGTCCAATAATAAGAGAGCGCTGGGATTTTGGCGAGGTTGGTCACTGGTCGTTGGTGGCATCATCGGCTCCGGAATTTTCCTGCTACCAACCCTGCTGGCACCCTATGGTCTGATGGGGCTCATTGCCTGGTTGATCACAGGAGCCGGTGCGATTTTACTGGCCCTCATGTTAGCCGACCTGTCCCGTCGGATGCCCAGGATCGGCGGTCCCTACGCCTATTGTCGGGAAGCGTTTGGCGATTTTATCGGCTTTTGGATCGGTTGGGGATTTTGGATCTCAATCTGGTCCGCCATGGCCGCAGTTGCCGTTGCCTGCGTGGGTTATGTGGGGTTTTTTATTCCTGCCCTGACGCGTAATCCCCTGTTAACGACATTAATGACACTGGCTATCATTTGGGCGCTCACCTTGCTCAATATCCACTCCATGCGTGCATCGGGCCAATTTCAAGTAGTGGCGACAGTGCTGAAGATCGTACCTCTGCTCTTTGTGGGACTGTTGGGTCTTAGCATGGGTTCGGTCAGCAATTTGCCGGAGCTTAATCCCACGGGAGGATCCATGCTGGGCGCGATCGCCACCAGTGTGACCCTGGTCATGTGGGCATTCGCCGGGCTCGAAGGAGTCACGGTACCGGCAGATGATATCGAAGATCCGGGGAAAACCATCCCCAGAGTGCTGGTTTGGGGGACGCTTACGGTTCTGGGTATCTATCTGCTGGCCTACGCCGGAGTGATCCTACTGGTGCCGGCGTCAGTATTGCTAAATTCGACGGCACCTTTTGCGGATGCCACTGTCGCCATCATCGGCAGCGCCGGCGCCTCCCTCATCGCCGTCGGTGCGATCATTGCAACGCTTGGCACGCTTAACGTCCAGATACTGGTTGTTGGACAAATAGTTCGGGCCGTGGCTCTGGACAAGCTGTTTCCGCAAAAGCTTGCGGAACTGGGCAAGGGTGGTACGCCAACGCTTGCAATATTAATCTCTGCCAGTCTGGCCAGCGCGCTGGTCATCATGAGCAACACCGAAGGCCTGGTCGACGCCTTCAGGCTGATGATTCTGCTTGCGACATTGTCGGCGTTGATACCGCTGGCCTTTGCATCCATAGCCGCGCTGCTATTTCTCTCCCGCGATGCGCCCTCTGCCACCCGAACCAAGGCCAAGCTTACGGCATCTCTCGCCTTTGCCTATTCGCTGCTGGTGATTATTGGGGCGGGAGCGGAGACGGTCTTCTACGGTTTTATCCTGCTGATGGCGGCGTTGCCGGTTTATGTTTTTGTGAAGAAGCAAGCATGATAGGCCGTTAGGGGATCAGATTGATTTTTTGGAGGCAGGACGCCTGACGAGTTGCGACTGAATTAGCTCAATGCTTGAACTAGCTCTTTTAGAGCGAGCTGACCATCGCGAAATACCGGCCATCCATCGCCAGGTAAAACCACTTCGATTTGATTCAATTCGGCGAGCTTCTTAACGGAAAGGATCGCCTGTCTTTTGTCCCTAAGTTTCGGGTCGGGTAGTAGTGCAAGTTTTCCCGCTTCATGGCACCTAATCAAGTCACCGGTAATCAAGGTGCGAGAGTCAATCACGAAGGCAAGCTCGCCAGCTGTTTTAGAGCCGTCGACCTCGTAGATACATAAACCATCAACTAGTTTGTCGCCCTCTCTGAGCCAGTGACTACACTCGATCGGAAAGTGTTCCTGTTCTGCAGCAGGCCCATAGATTGTCGCGCCGGTTGTCGACCTAATGTTTTCTGCGTCACGACAATGATCTGAGTTGGAAATGATAATTATTTTGGCACCACCCAAGGATTCAAGGTGGGCTCGATCATGATCGCTGAGTGCTAATGGATCGAATAGAACATTACCTTCAGGTCTAACCCAAAGAATCGAATGAAAATCGATGTTCCTGTCCTCGTTGAATTCCGACCAGCTATACAGGTCCGCTCTGTGCAATTTTTTCATGCTAAATCGCTCTTATTTTGGTATCGACAAGTTAACTCGCCTCAAACGATAATTCTCGCATGAATCGATCAAAAATGTACAAAAGGTACAGATTCCCACCTGAAATCATTCAACATACGGTCTAGCTACCACCGATTCAACCTAAGCCATCGAGATATCGAAGATTTGCTGGCTGAACCTGGTATTGCAGTGAGCTATGAGGCAGTTCGTCTGTGGTGCAACAAATTTGGGCCCAGGTTTGCACGGAGATTAAGGCGAAAGCATCAAGGATTCGGCGATACTTTCTTCATTGATGAGGTCTTTTTGAAGATCCAGGGGAAGCAGCACTATTTGTGGAGAGCCGTTGATCAAGACGGTGAAGTGGTTGATGTATTTCTCCAAAAGCGGCGTGATGCCAGGGCTGCAAAGCGCTTCTTCAAGCGGTTATTGAAGAAACTCAAGGGCGAACCGAGGAAGATTGTTACAGATAAATTGAGAAGTTATGGCGTTGCTCACAGAGAACTGATCCCTGACTCAATTCATGATACATCGCAATATGCGAACAAACGCGCGGAGCTGTCGCATCAACCAACACGAATGAGAGCGCGGGGCATGCGGAAGTTCAAATCGATGCATCAGGCGCAGAGGTTTTTGGGTGCCCATGCAGCGGTGTACAACTTGTTCAATCTCGGTAGACATTTAATATCGGCTGAAAACTATCGATATTTCCGACTGCGTGCTTTTGCGACTTGGGAAAAGGTAGTAGCGATTTGAAAATGATTGGATGGAGTTTCTTATCGATTTGAGGGTTAACTTGTCAATGCCCCTTGGAATATAGATTTCTACTCATCGAATTCAATCTATAAATGCCCGTGTAGTGAGACATTACATCGAAAACCGAGAACTACCTTGAGTTGCTACGTTGCAGCCATCCGCAAATTCTCTCAATCTGATTCGGTTCCACACAAATTTGTTGTGAGCAAGCTGTCAATCTCAAACCTGGCATCGGGTGAAATCGTAAGCCGATAATCGTACCAAATCATTGCCGTCGCCTCGGGCTCAAGTACGGTCTTCCAGGGCTCTCTTGCAGTCGCATACTCAGCTTCGTCAAACATTCCTTGCCGGTACTGGTAGTGAACGTTTTCAAAAAAGCGAAACTACGCAACCGTGCGTAGCCCGTATTGAAATCTCTCATCTGGAGTCAGTTCTTCGCCAGCATCCCCACGGCGCTGAACGCTGGCGTACTGTTCGTTGTAAGCAATATCCGTCAGGAGACTAATTGCTTCGGCCGCAATCGCGTTTCGGGTTTGAGCACGCATCATGTTTCGATTCTGATCAAGTTCGATAATCAGCAGAATTATTCCAACAAGTACACCAAGGTTTGCGCCCAAAGCTAGCCAACGATTGAGTCGATCAGTATTCGTACCTTACTAAGGTTTCTTAAACACCATAAAGAAGCGATCCGTCATATTCGGAATCTGGCCGACTTCCTGCGTCAGGTCGTCGCTTTCCTGAAAGAACATATCGGAAACTTTATCCAGCACGAAGCCGGCAGCCTGCACCTGGACGATCACATCCACCGGATCTTCCCGCCGCCCCAAGGCGCCAGTTTCTTCCTGCATGTGGCGCCGGGTGTGGTCGATAATTACATAGCTGCCGCCAGACTTCAGCGTGTCGAACACCTTGGCATTGATGCGGGCATTATCTGCCTCATTGAAATTGTGATATTCACGAATGTAGAGAAACATATCCGCGCTCTGCACCCCAAAATTCAGTTCGCCGGGGATATAGCGCCCATGCTCTCTGCTGTAGTTATTCTCGATGGCTACCTGGTGAGTCATCTTGAACTGGTCTTGCTCAGTCCAGTCGCCCCATCCGTCGAAGGTGCCCTGGGAGTCCACTACCATGAGATGACCATTGTCTACCAACACCGGGCCGAGAATCTTCGTGTAGTAAGCCTGCGCCGCGGGCAGGAACTCGATGACGGTCATGTTGTCTTTCAGCCCAATAAACTCAAGCGCGGCCACCGGGTCACGGTCGGCGTCACGAGCCAGTTCGGCATCGCTACGATGATCCATTTTCATCACGGCGGCAACTTTTTGCTGCAGGGGAGACAAGCCCTGCGCCTGAAGTAAAACGGGAAATAGCAGCGCGAACACCGCTACCACTAAGGATTTTGTGGATTTATTCATATCTGATCCTGGGTAGAGTCTAGAGGAGTTAAGGAATTGAGCATTGTCACTCATTCTCAGTGACGCTGTCTAGCTTTGTGGAGGCAGTCGCCACGGATTAAGTGGCGAAGGCTCGAACCAAGCCTTTACTATTTTTCCAAAGTAGTTGCGCCGCTTCATCTGTCGCAAATTCAGCGATGCTTGGCTGTTGCCTCCGTAAAAGCAGGTTGATTTGCATCCAAAATTGAACCACTAATCCCACAGTTTTGCATTGAATATTGACCCGCAAACAATGCCGCAGTGCCCCGAGTCTACTCACTCTGTCCGGGTCAATTATCTTTGCAGTTCCCCGGTCAAGTTTAATGTAATTCAACAACTGTGGTAAATTAGCCACAAAGGTAGCCAGTTTGTTTCTCGGAAGGCGCTTCCTGAGAATTGGGTTACCAGCACTGTCTGCGCCGTGAAGCTGAAAGGTGTTTTTTGCAATATCGATACCTAGGGCACTAATTGACATGTCGATCTCCATTCCCGGGTTAAAGACTTCAACTTGGGTGCGAGCTAACAAGAAAGCAAATGCCTAGCGGGGGTGGGGATGGTTCATTGCATTAATACCGTGAGATGAGATAATTTGTGAAAATCACTTAATAATCCTTAGTAGTGCTCAGGGGGTTTCGGATCGGGTGTTAGCAGAGTAATTATGACCGTATATTTTTCCCATGTGCAATTTGAGATCGGAGCCTGTACTCTATTGCGATGCACTAATTGTCCGCTACTGACCGGAAGGAAGAGGAAATAAATTCGACCCCTTTCGTCCTGATCTGGTGGTATTTTGCCTGGAAAATTCATTTGTGATTTGAAAGAAGAGGAGGTTTCGTGGATAACTCAGAATATTTACGATATGTAGACGAAACATTGAATAAAATAGATGAGGCGTTAGACGATCTCGATTTAGATATCGATCTTGAAATGGGAGATGGCAAGCTAGTCATTGTTTTTGATGATGATCAACAATGCATTCTCAGTCGCCAAAGAGCGACCCAACAACTTTGGCTGGCCGAGCCAGGTGGCGGTTGGCATTATGATCTTAAGGATGGCCAGTTCATCTGCGATAAACGGGGTCTGGAACTTCTCAAGACTCTGGAAATATTGTTATCAGAAAAACTCTCTCAGAAAATATTGCTGACATCATCATCCAAGGACTGAAATCCACCCTGACTTTTAACCCACAGTAATAGCATTTTGAGGCGGAGGATCAGGTCGGGTACTGTCAAGTTAACTGGCCCCAGGCGATAATGGTGCCATGAAACTATCAAAATCAATTTATAAACGTCACCGATTTTCGCCTGAAATCATTCAACACTCGGTCTGGTTATATCACAGATTCAATCTAAGCCATCGAGATATCGAAGATTTTCTGGCTGAACGTGGTATTGCAGTAAGCTATGACGCAGTTCGTCTTTGGTGTAATAAATTCGGTCCCCGGTTGTCGAGAAATCTCAGGCGAAATCATCAAGGGTTCGGCGATACATTCTTCATTGATAAGGTATTCGTGAAGATCCAGGGGAAGCAGCATTATTTGTGGAGAGCCGTTGATCAGGACGGTGAAGTGGTCGATGTATTTCTCCAGAAGAGGAGGGACGGAAAGGCCACCAAGCGGTTCTTTAAGCGGTCGCTGAGAGTTGATAAAGACGAACCGAGGAAAATAGTGACCGATAAGCTGAGGAGTTATGGCGTTGCTCACAGAGAGTTAATTCCAGAGATGATTCACGATACATCGCGATATGCGAACAATCG
>SMVB01005607.1_pt1 | contig 12531 bp, 12 predicted proteins | sample 2456461 | NCBI WGS metagenome assembly SMVB01 (sample SAMN11095934, study PRJNA526329) | marine sediment metagenome | biome: Marine sediment; feature: Surficial sediment; material: Deep marine sediment; isolation source: Hadal surficial sediment | place: Pacific Ocean | collected 2014-05 | depth...
AGAAGCGCTGCTCTACGGGATTATTCAGCTGCAAAATAAAATCAAACGTACCAACACCATCGCTCGCTGAGGCAATATTATGTCGTTCTCTCGCATAGAAACACTCTCCCTTTGCTTGTTTGCATGCAAAATATCCCGCCACTTTTAATCATAAAAAAAAGAAATTATAGGGGCCAAATGTTTTTTCCCAAGCTCAGCGCCTACTATTGGTACAAATCAGACATTGGCAAATGGCTAGTTTCAATCTAAGGCAGATGTTCTATCTATTCTTTAGATGGAAGAGTAAATTGCCAATTGGTTCACAGAACAAAACATGTATTCTTTAAGTCAAAGTTCTTACACTCTATAACGAATGCAAGGCCTTGTGGGAGTTAGTGTATATGTAAAGAACAGTCCATCGCCTTGTACTTAAAACGCTTGTAGCCTGTGTTGTTAATGGTACTTTTGTACATTGATATTTTTGTATACGGAATTGTATACGGAAGCCATCATGTACTTAATGCCATTAGTCATAATAGCTATAGCTGTACTTTCCTTTGGTGCTTGGTGCCTTCAGCATTAAATAAGGGTATTTTCAATACAACATATAAAATACAGAACCTAATTCCCTAGATAGCCGATGCGCCCGCGACTCGTGTATTTACCCTGCACACCGGCTTTTATTTTAAGTACTTGGGATAATAACTCGGCGCTTTTAAACCTAACCTTGAATGTCCGCTTTCGACCTAAAGCGAGCATTCATATATTTCGTAGACTAAGAAGTGAGTTGCGTCTTGGAATTCTGTAGCGTTAGTATAAATGTACCAGTTGCGAAATTTGATAAATATTTGTGAATTAACTTGTCGGTATTTGTCATATATGTATGCGTAATACAATAGGGAGAACGCCGTGCAAGAATCTATCAAAAAAATCATCCTTGCCACCGACTTTTCAGACGTTTCTAAAGATGCCGGTCACCACGCCTTGTTGTTAGCCCATGCCTACAAAGCAGAACTCATAGCTTTGCACGTATTTGATATAAGTGCGTGGAATTTTCCGTCACACTATTATTTAACGATAGGAGGATTTGACAGGTTGGCTGAAAGCCAAGAACAAGTCCGACAACGGGGAAAAGATGCTCTTAAAGAATTAGTAAAATCTTTTAACCTAGAAGTTAAGACTATCTTCACCGAAGGCGACCCCGGCCATGAGATTATTCGTGTGGCTGAAGAACGTAATGCTGATCTGATCGTCCTTGGAACTCATGGCCATACCGGATGGAAGCGATTTTCAATCGGAAGCGTTGTAGAGTTTGTTGTCAAACATGCCCATTGCGGTGTCTTTTCTATCAGGCCTAAAGGGAAATAGATAGAACTCACGTCTCATAATTTTGGCAAAAAACCTCACAAAACGATGTAGATTAGTGAAGTAGACTTATTACTTATATAGAAAACTCATAATAGAAAACTTGAAATGCGAGTAAAACTAGTAATGCGAGCCCAAGTACTGTTTTCATTTCATTTCCTTTCGTTTCTTTAGGGCACAAAGGACCCTCTCACTTATTATAATAAGATTAAAAATCTCAGAGTCAAATGTTTTTTTCAATCTCAACGTCCGCTATCGACCCAAATCGGTCATTCCACTAGCATAATCAATTTAAACTAATGATAATTAAATTTAATATGAAAATTTATATACTAACGTGGTTTTTACTAATTGTATTGTTGCCTAATTGGGCTACAGCTGAAAAGCTGCATAAAACACAAACTTCATGGGATGGTGGAGTAATTTATTACCCACAAGGACAGGCCGAAATAACTTCAGTCAAACTCCGTATAGAAGAAAATCAAGTGACAGAATTCCATTGTCATCCAGTTCCAACTTTAGGATATATTTTACAAGGAGATCTAGTAGTCGAAACAAAGAATGGCGAGAAAACCATCTTTAAAAAAGGCGAGTCTTTCGTAGAGGTAATGCGTACTATTCACAGAGGTCAAGCAATTAATGGGCCTGTAGAAATAATAGTTTTTTACGCAGGGTCCACCACTATGCCCAATACTGTTCTCCCTGAAAACAACCTTAATAGAAAATACTGTAAATCTTAAGAATTAGGATGCCCATTTATATTGAGCGTTCTGTAAGCTTAGATACTATTTATAAAATATCTGCTTTTGGCACAAACCAGTCCTTTCCTAAGGTGCTTGGTTTAATCTTGTCGGATGGATATAAAATCTGCGGCGGGAATCGAACCCATACTAAACAATGCCATATTAATCATAATACTCCGAAAAATAGCTGATCTAATTTCTTTGAAGTACCGCCCAACAATCCCTCCCCAGAATGATTAGATGTGATCGGATTGCTTTGGAGGCTAGTGCGACCGCTTGGTTGGAAAAAAGTAGGCAGCCACCAATGACTGCTGTCGATCTAAAGCAGACATTCGTATTTTGCTGATATTTGCTCTATCGCATATAGGACGACAATTAGAATTTATAATTAGAATCCTATGGCAATAAAAACAAATAGCGGGGAACAGTGGGCTACTAAAAGTACTAAAGTTCAAACAACAAATTTAAAGGATAAATCTTATCGTGAAATCAGTTTAGCTTGGCGTAACTCCAGTGTCCGAAAACAAGAATTTCAACTATTGGGAGATACAATTTTAAAATGTGTAAAAGAGTCATTTGGTTTTTTATTATTACAGGCTGCATAGTCTTTAACAACGCTCTTGCAAAGGATTTGTCCGATGGTTTTGTTGATCTTGAAACGTTTATCCCTACCATTGAACTGAATATTCGCTATTACACTTCTAACAACTTTGTTGGAAAACGTATCGATGGTTACGAAAGCCCTAAAGCCTTACTCGCGACGCAAGCCGCTGAGGCACTTAAGAATGTTCAGGCTGAACTCGCAACCTTTGGACTTGGTTTGAAAGTTTATGATGCATATCGACCACAGCGTGCTGTAGATCATTTTGTGCGATGGGCAAAAGACCTGGACGATATAAAAATGAAACTAAAATATTACCCTGAAGTTAATAAAGCAAATTTATTTACCGAAAATTATATTGCTGATAAATCCAGCCATTCCAGGGGTAGCACCGTGGATGTAACGATTGTCTCTTTAAGCGATACTGACCTAGTTGAGATGGATATGGGCACAAACTGGGATTTTTTTAGCCCAAATTCATGGCTTCAAAGTTCTATAGTAACGCCGCAACAACGCGCTAATAGAGCGCTTCTACACAATATGATGAGCAAACATGGCTTTAAGCCACTTAAAAAAGAGTGGTGGCACTTTACCTTGGAAAACGAGCCCTACGCAGATCGTTACTTTGATTTTCCAATACAATAATAACATTCTGGTTAATTTTTTAAGATCATCCAAAAACAAAAAGACTGACAAGCAAATATGTTTATTTTTTTACTGAACAAATTAAATTAAAAAGATATTGTTATTAAAAAATAGACACAGGTTTCATGATAATGAACTATTTTATTAAATACTAATGTTGGGAGTAACTTAAATGATTTTGTCGATAAGGAATGTAAGTTTTCACCCAATCCTTTTACATGCGTCGGGAATCGAACCCATGTTTGCTAATACCTTACCAATCATAATATTAACCAAGGAATAGCTAGTCTAATTTCTTTCCCCAAATACCCCCTTGTATGATTGAATGTTATCGGATTGCTTTGGAAACTTCGTACGACCTTCCGTTTTGGAATATTGCTACGGATTGTGACCATTAATTCTCGACCCTATAGGGATATTCCGTTATATTTTCTATATAAATTACTAAGTACGATTCCATGAGGTAAAAATGCGTAATGTTAAAGCTTTTGCAGCAAATTCTGAAAAAGAACCACTGAAACCGTTCGAATATTCCTTGCCGGAGATTGGTCCAGAACAAGTAGATATTAAAGTTACATACTGTGGAATATGTCACTCTGACTTAAGTATGCTTAATAATGATTGGGGGATAACAAATTATCCGATTGTTCCTGGACATGAGATTGTTGGCACAATTGTAGAAAAGGGTAACCATGTTAAAGGTCTTGAAATTGGCAATAAAGTGGGACTAGGATGGTTCTCAGAAAGTTGCATGCATTGTTATCAGTGCCTGTCTGGTAACCACAATTTATGTGCTCAAAGAGAACAAACTCTCGTAAACCACTATGGGGGCTTTGCTGAATATGTGAGATGTCATTGGGTCTGGGCTTCACTTTTACCTAATGAACTGGAGGTGGCAAAATTAGGCCCGATGTTCTGTGGTGGAATTACCGTTTTTAACCCAATCGTCCAAGCTAACGTTCAACCAACTGATCGTGTGGGAGTAATTGGAATGGGTGGTCTCGGGCATCTTGCAATACAGTTTTTAAGAAAATGGGGCTGTGAGGTTACTGTATTTACATCTTCCCCTGATAAAGCTGAAGAAGCAAAACGACTTGGTGCTCATCATATTTCTAGTTCTCGAGATAATTCTGAAATAGAAAAATTATCAGGCACTTTTGATTTTATTCTTAACACTACGAATGCCAATTTGGATTGGAATGTTTACTTAAGCGCACTTGCGCCAAAGGGTCGGTTTCACACAGTAGGTGTAATCCCTGACCCCATCTCGATACCAGCTTTTTCAATTATATCCGGTCAAAAGTCTATATCAGGTAGCCCCCTTGGTAGTCCTGCAACAATAAATCAAATGCTGGATTTTTCTGCCCGCCATTCAATTCTTCCCGTAACAGAAGAATTTTCGATGAATGACGTAAATGATGCGTTTGAACATTTAAAAACAGGAAAAGCACGATATCGAATTGTATTACGATCGGACTTTAATAAATAACCATATTACCTTGTAATAATTCAATGGATAAGTGATTATTATTGTAAAACCTTAAATTAAGTGCGTAGTTAGCAACTAGATGAATTTTTAGTTCTTGCACAATGAATGACTGCTTTTGGCACAAATCAGTCATCAGCGAAGGGTGCGTCGCGTCAACCCATTGCTGACATTCGTTATTCAATCAAATACGCTTCCTGAGTGATACTGTAGCATGAACAGGGTCGATGGAGATTTTCATCTATGCCACCTCAACCATCGATGCTAATGTCTTAATCCTTTCTGCAATATCTTGATGTTCATCGCATCATCAATAACATGTATTTTCCTATGGTAATTTGGGCACAAAGCAGCTGCCAAGTCTGCATGGTTTTCTCGAGGCCGATCATAAAGGGTGAATGAGTTGTTAACCGCACAAAAGAACCTTTTTCCAAGAGTAGCCTTGCTCATCGGCGCTGTTATCTGGGGACTGCTGTGGTATCCCTATCGACTGCTAGAGCAAGCCGGGATAAACGGACCAGTAGCAACGACGATCACCTATTTCATTGCTTTGTTAATCGGGCTAGCACTATTCTGGCGAAGTTTGCAGACACCATCCCTATTCAGCAACAAGCCATATTTATTGTTCTGGATCAGCTTATTAGTAGGCTGTGCAAATACCGCCTATGTACTTGGTGTAATTCATGGCGTAGTAATGCGGGTACTATTGTTATTTTATCTCGCACCGCTGTGGACTATTTTATTTGCGCGCGCGCTGCTGCAGGAGAAACTAAACCTGCACGGATATTGTGTAATATCTCTCTCCTTAACCGGTATAGCAATCATGCTGTGGCAGCCTGGCAGCAATTTTCCTTTGCCTTCTTCCTATGGCGACTGGATGGGTTTAGCAGGTGGGGTTGCATTTTCGCTGTCGAATGTATTGATTCGAAAAGATCAAGGTCATAGCATTCAGTTGAAATCTCTGGCGGTGTGGCTGGGGGTGATGTTGGTAGGACTAAGTTGCAGCTTGTTTCTGCCTCCGCCACCTGCACTGACTGACATTTCCCCAGAGTCATGGCTACTGTTATTGGGAACGGGGTTAGTTGTTTTTGTCCTGAGTCTGGTCGTGCTATATGGCCTGACCCACATTCCTGCAAATCAGGCCATCGTGATTTTATTGTTCGAGTTAGTAGTGGCAGCGACAGCAGCGTACTTCCTGACAAATGAAACCATGACTCTCAGGGAATGGATGGGTGGTGCCATGATTGTCTCCGCCAACTTATTTTCCACAAGGATGAATCGAGAATGAGGAGTTTCATTCTAAAGGCGGCAGGAATCGGACCCATGTTTACTAATACCTTACCAATCATAATATTAGTCAATAAATAGCTAACCCAATCTTTTAGAAATACCTCCAATAATACCCCTAGCATAACTGGATGTTATTGGGCTGCTTTGGAAACTTCGAGCGACCGTCCGTTTTGTCACAAAGTCGCCCACAGAAAAGCACGGCTATCGATCAAAGACAGGTGCTTTTAGAAAGGCAGAGAATTTAAAAAATATTGAAGGCATCAACTCCAGTACCGTGGATATCACAGCCCTATATAGCAATCTTACATGCCCAACTGTTGAAAGACGCGAGTAAACCTATAGCAAAATAAAAAGATAACAGGCCGATTGTTTCCGAAGGGATTGTGAGTTACAGATTTTAAAGAAAAAAATGCGCCAATGATAATTAAACAACCTTGTTTAAACTAACTTCGTCAAAAATATACAGGCCAGACCGTATATCAGGGTAGCCGTCAAGATCACCACGGCAAAACCTAGGTGAATAGCTAACAAGGTGGCGAGGACAGCGCCCACAACCGAAGCGCATCCGTTGATCGCCCATGCCCATGGAATGGCTTCCTGAGCCGTGCACGCCAGTCTCATAATACCTGTAGGGAAAGGTACGCCCATACACAATCCAAGTGGTGCGATCAGCAGTAAGGAAATAGTTATTTTTGCCAAATCGGAAAAATGTATGAGTGCCTGGAACAAGCCTGGCAGGACTGCAAGATAGAGTAGTGACAAGACACCCATTAACATTACTGCCAGTGGAACGTGCCACCTACTCGTCGTCTTCTCTTGCCATCGACCGGTAAGCCAGCTTCCCATGGCCGCGAACACCAGAAATGCGCATAAAACAACTGCAACAGCGTAAAGAGGGTGGGCCAGAAAAAGTATAAATTTCTGAATGAAGGCGATTTCCATGAACATAAATGCTAGCCCAATAGATAGAAAGTACAAAGCTACCCACACAGTGGGCAACTTACGCCGGAAACGTGATACTGCTAGCGGCGTCAGGATCAGAAGAGCGCTTGCCATAAATGCCTGTACCAATGTCGTCACGAGTAATGGATAGCTCCAATCGATGAGCGGCATTCCACCTTGTTCACGCATGGCAAACAACTCCCCTGCAGAATTCCATTTGAAGAAATGGAAAAAATAAGGCCGATCATCAGTCGCCGGTTCGATGTAGAACTTGTACCGATCAAGGAAGTCCTGTCGCTGGGAACTCAGTAATGCAACAGCTCCATCGAAGTAGTAAGGCTGCTCCAGCAAGTTGTAATGGTTCGCCTCGTCAGCACGCATACCCGGATAATAAGCCATGTCAAAAGAACGTGTACGGCTAAACTCCTTGATCGCTGTTATTTCTTTAGTAGTGAAGTCGCTGTTCTTTACAAGCAATGTGACAGTCTTCCAGCCCCGTATCATCACCAGCCGTGCTGCAGGATTAGAAACACCATCTCGTTCTAAAGCGGACACCGCCGTAGCAAAAAGTTTCAGTGAATCACGCGGCGGCAAGGTGAGCCAACGAGTGACTGCCAGCATACCACCCGAAGTGAGATGGTTTAGATAGGTATGAAGCGCTTCCACAGTGTAGAGATAACTTTCACTTAGACTGTATAACCCAGCTGAGGCGACGCTAAAGGAATCTAGTAGAGCCACCTGGATCAAGTCATGGCGGCGATCATAGGTAGTATTGACGAAGCCACGTGCCTCGGCTTTATGCACACGTACTCCGTGTCGGTTGTAAAGATTTCCGGCAAAGTCACGAAAACGTTGCTGGACCAAATCAATTACGTTGTGATTAAGCTCCACCGCATCGACCGTGACGGCACCGTGATAAAGTGCCTGTAGTACATCGCTACCGGCTCCTGCACCCAGCACCAGGACACTTGGTCGTTCTAGCACATGATAGGGTAGAGCCGAGGTAAGCTGGTCAAGATAGGCCAGCGTTGCAAGCTTGCCATCAAACCGTGTTAACACAGACGGTCCGTTCCCGTCTACGAATATCCCTAACTGGGCGGGTGGTTCGTCTGTGGCGTTAAGACTCATCCCCGGCGCATAACGAAAGGGAATAAGGCTATTTTTTACCACCGTGATCTGCCCCAGGGGACTCGAACGTTCCTCTATTACCTGCGCCCCAGTAATGTTAAGAGTCTGATTCAAATCCTTGTAAGCGGAAGGATGTACTTGCAACCAAGAGTCAGGCAGCATAACGGATACTATCAAAGCGAGACCAAGGAATACTCCAATCAACCATTTCGCTCGCAACTTTAGTTCGACAATAGCGATGGCTGTAGCAAGTAGGGCCAATGTTGTAAGTGCGATCAGTGCCTTGCTGGGCGGCACCAAAAAAAGTAAAGCGATAACACCTATGCTGCCAACCCCCGCGCCCAAAATGTCAATGGCATAGATACGCCCTGCATCCCTACCAAAGCGGAAAAAAATTAGACCGATGCTAAACCCACCACAAAAAAAGGGCAGCATCATGAGCAGATAAATGGCCAGCAGATTTGCTAACTGGATTTTGTCCCAAAGTAGTTCTAGTGGATTGAAAGGAACCTGTTGCGCCAGAAGAAATGACAAAGGCATCATAAAAACTACCCCCATTGCAGCTATGACATACACAAGGCTGAAGTGCGGAGCAATTTTATCCTTCAGCAAAGCTAGCACCGTGCCGCTCGCCCCATAACCTAACATTGCCGCACTGATGATCATGTAAGCAAAGTGATGCCACAGTACAATGCTGAACAAACGCATCAGTAACACCTCATACGATAGTACGCAAGCAGAGAGCAGCCCAATGGCGACAAATGGCGGACGCAATGCTGTCATGGCTAATGTTTTCTGGTAAACGGAACGAAACGTACTGGTAAAATCTGGCGACTGGTTACTGAACCGTCCATCTTTTTTTCTACAAGCATCAGATACTGGGTCATGAAATGCATACCGAGTGGGATCAACATGCGACCGCCCGGTTTTAGCTGCTTAAGCAGAGGTGGAGGAACATGGTTTGCAGCAGCCGTCACAATGATGGCATCGAATGGCGCCGCTTCTGGCCAGCCATAATATCCATCACCTAGTCTTACTTCCACATTGTCGTAACCAAGTGATTTCAATCGTTCGGCTGCCTGTTTTCCCAGTGGGTGGATAATCTCTATGCTATAAACCGATTTGACTATTTCCGCCAAAACAGCCGCCTGGTAGCCGGAGCCAGTACCAATTTCAAGTATCTTATCGCTATCCTTGACCTGCATCAGGTCGGTCATCATCGCTACGATAAGAGGCTGTGAAATGGTCTGTCCATAGCCGATAGGAAGGGGACGGTTAAAATAGGCGCGCATAGTTTGCGAAGCAGGCACGAAAAGATGGCGTTCCACTTTTTGCATCGCTGCCACGACACTTGGACTGAGGGCAGAACTCTCGCTGTAAGAGACCTCGGCCGCAATATCGGCCAATACCTCTTCCACCATTTTATGGCGCAATACGTCGTATCCCTCACTTTGAGCAGGAAATGTGCAACAGAAATAAAGGAATGCGCCCAATGCGAAGTAATTTTTCATATTTACATTATAGGACTGTAATAAACAAGAAAAAGCCCGCGTACGTTTATATATGCAAGCTCAATGGACTATTTGGATTTGGCGGAGGAGTTCGAATCCATGACTGCTTACCATACCAATCATAAGACTAGCTATAAAAATAACTAGTCCAGTTTCCTTGAAATACTCGCAAAAATATCCCCAATGTGATGGGATGTTATCGAATTGCTTTGAAAACTTCGTGTGACCGTCCATTTTGGCACAAAACAGACATCAACGAACGACGGGTATTTAGCCAAAACAATCAGTTAATGTATGATGCATTAGCCGCAAACGTCTCTAAACAAGCTTACCCACAACTAGAACGGCTGCGCCACGTACCTGACCTTCACGAACACGTTGCATGGCTTCGTTAGCAGCTTCTAGGCAAAATATTTCCACTTCAGTTTTGATTCCAGCTCTGGGTGCAATTGTGAGAAACTCCTCACCATCATGGCGGGTAAGGTTGGCAATAGAGCGCACACTACGCTCTCCCCACAACAAGGAATAAGGGAATGCTGGGATTGTGCTCATATGTATGCCGGCACAAATCACTGTCCCGCCTTTAGTAATGCAGCTTAGTGCCTGGGGTATCAGTGAGCCCACTGGCGCGAACAGTATGGCAGCATCCATTTCCTGGGGTGGAGTTTCACTAGAATCTCCCGCCCAGGAAGCCCCTAATTCGCGAGCAAAACACTGCCCATCTACATCACCTGGCTTGGTGAACGCAAATACTTCCCGTCCTTGCCAACGAGCTACTTGCGTGATGATATGAGCTGCTGCGCCAAAACCATAGATGCCGATCCGTTTTGCATCCCCCGTTGCAACCAAGGCACGGTAACCAATTAGTCCGGCGCAAAGTAATGGCGCGGCTTCTGCATCAGAATATTTATCCGATAAAGAAAAGCAATAGCGTTGATCGGCTAGCACAAATTCAGCATAACCACCGTCTAAGGTATAGCCTGTGAACTCGGCTGCGTCACAAAGGTTTTCGCGACCGTTCTTACAGTAGTGGCAATGGCCACAGGTGCGGCCAAGCCAAGGCACGCCCACGCGCTGTCCTAGAGCAAAATGCTCTACCCGCTCACCTTTTTTAACCACAATACCGACGATTTCATGACCTAGAACAAGTGGTAGTTTTGGTTGTTGTAAATCTCCATCCATCACGTGCAGGTCGGTACGACACACACCGCAGGCATGCACTGCGATCAGGATTTCACCAGTTCCAGGGGAGGGTTTGGGTAATTCGGCCAGTCGCAAAGGTCGTTTCTGCGAATCTAGGACCATGGCTCTCATGTGCGTCCCATGTAGTCAAGTTCACTAATTAACAATTTAACAGCTCTCCTAACCTGGGCCGAGTAAAATGATGAAGCATAAATATTCACGACATACAAATACAGTTGATAAGGTGTATATGCGTAGTCTTCGATTAAGCTATTTTCCTTACAAACTAGGCGCCTCATGTCTTTTCTTTCTCTAATTTGGCAAAAAGATTTAAGTAAAAAATAATACAGATTACCAAGGTAGTTTACGGTAGACAGCATAACATCGAAAACCATCAATGTAGTATCCCATATGCTCTTTCCGGCTTTCCATGCTATTGATGTAGCAGGTCAAGAGATGTCTACAAGGGGTTCAATTAGCTCTACGTCATTTCGAAATCCAATTTGGTTGAGTTCACGAGTAACAGGCCATACCTGCATGGACTTGGAATTCTGTGAACACATTAGAGGAAGCAGCTTGTCGGGTAAGTGTTCTTGTTGAGATAGCCACAGAGACCAGTGCTCTGGATTCAGGATAACGGGCATGCGATTATGAATTTGTTCCATGAATGAGTTCGATGCAGTTGTGATGATACAACAACTTTGTATACCCTCCCCTTCCTTGGGATTCCAAGTCTCCCACAACCCAGCAAACGCCATTGGCTCACCTGACATGGGACTGATATACCACGGCTGCTTTATCCCTTTCTCAGTTTTCCATTCGTAAAAGCCAGAGGCAGGAATGAGGCAGCGCCGATACTTGAAGGCACCTTTGAAAGAAGGTTTCTCGGCAACTGTCTCGCTACGTGCATTGATAAGCTTGCTGCTAATTGTTTCATCTTTAGCCCAAGATGGAATCAATCCCCAACGCATCGTTCGTAGATGTCTGCTTCCTTTCTCATTAGCAACAATGGAATAAATCTGCGACGAAGGGGCAATGTTCCATGAAGACGTGAAATCTAGATCGACAGAAAGATCAAAATATTCTGCAAGCTTACGCGGGACCCCATTCAGTGTGAATCTGCCACACATATTAATCCTCCTCTTTCAGGGTACTGATCTTTAAAGGCATTAAGATAAAATCTGCCCGTTGCAAACAAATGACAGGTGGACGTTTAATCTTATTAAATATAAAGTTGTATTATGTGAATAACCTAAATGTCATTTTGGTGAACTTTACGCTTTTCTCAATAATAATGAAAAGGATTAGGTTTAAATGATGAACTTATTTCACAAGGTGACAACCTACATAAATTTTCCGAAATACGAGGCTAGCATCAATTCCATTTACCAAAAAGTTTTTTCATGGTCTTGGTAGTGGAAGCTGCAAAGCAGGTTGAGCATTTTCAATGGCCTCACTGAGAAATAAAGTCTGAATCTCCCCGTAGACAACCACCAAGCTAAAGAGTTATAAGATGAGCAGACCAGAAATATTGTTGGTGTACGATAAGGAGTGCCCTGTCTGCAATGCTTACTGCCAGATCGTCAGGATTCGAGAGACTGTTGGTGACTTGAAAATTATCGATGCACGTGAAAAAAGCGAAGTCTTGGCTGAGATTAC
>SMVB01400794.1_pt1 | contig 12531 bp, 12 predicted proteins | sample 2456461 | NCBI WGS metagenome assembly SMVB01 (sample SAMN11095934, study PRJNA526329) | marine sediment metagenome | biome: Marine sediment; feature: Surficial sediment; material: Deep marine sediment; isolation source: Hadal surficial sediment | place: Pacific Ocean | collected 2014-05 | depth...
AAGTTGAGCGTGGACGTCGTCGTGACAGACCTCCACATGCATCCCGGCCACGGATTGGAGCTCATCCAGGCGCTGACTGCGTCGGACCCGGACGCCGCGATCATCGCGGTCTCCGGCACTGGGCCCGCGCAGCTCGACATGGCGCGGAGCCTCGGTGCGCGACTGGCACTCCCCAAGCCGATGGACGCCAAGAGGCTCCTCGAGGCGGTCGAGGAGGTGGTGTCGGCGTAGCAGCCACGGTGCGTGCCGATTCGGCGCCATTGACCTTCACGCGCCCCTCCGCCATCGTGTTTCCGACATCGATTCGGCAGGAGAGTTGCGCGATGCGCGCCCTCATCACGACTACGACCACCACCACGACGGGCCGGACCACCGGCCCTGGGGCGGCGTGCGTCGATTGACCTGAATCGAATCCAGACGCAGAGCGCGGCCCCGACCAACGGGCGCCGCGCTTTTTTCATTCTTGGTGGCGCCCGAGATTCGTAACTCGGAACCACAACCAAAGACAGAAAAATGTCCAGTGAACAGATGCGAATCACGCTTCCCAGCGGCGACGTGCTCGAAATGGATCGCGGCTCGACGGCCGGCGACGTAGCGGCGGCAATCGGCCCAGGTCTCGCCAAGGCCGCGCTGGCGGCGGTCGTTAACGGCGAGACCGTCGGCCTCGCCGAGCCCATCGAGGGCGATGCCGAGATCTCGATCCTCACCGAGAAGAACCCGGAGTCCCTTGCGGTTCTGAGGCACTCGGCGGCGCACATTCTGGCCACCGCGGTGCGCGAGCTGCGTCCCGAAGCCGGCATCGGGTTCGGTCCGGCGATCGACGATGGTTTCTACTACGACTTCGAAGTCGATGCGCCCTTTACGCCCGACGACCTCCAGGAATTCGAGAAGAAGATGGCGGAGGTCGTGGCGGCGGATCAGCCCTTTACGCGCAGACGGGTCTCCAAAGAAGAGGCGCGCGAGCTCTTCAGCGACGATCCGCTCAAGCTCGAGCGACTCGAGGAGTTCGACGCCGACGAGGTGATCACGGTTTACGAGAACGGCCCGTTCCTCGACCTGTGCAAGGGGCCGCACGTACGGAGCACGGGGAAGCTGGTGCATTTCAAGCTGCTTTCGGGTGCGGGTGCGTATTGGCGAGGTGACGAGAAGCGCCAGATGCTGCAGCGCATCTACGGGACGGCGTTCCACAAGAAGGCCGCTCTGGACGAGCACTTGCACCGCCTCGAAGAGGCGAAGAAGCGGGATCACCGTGTGCTGGGAAAAGAGCTCGACTTGTACTCGATCCAGGAGGAAGTAGGGCAGGGCTTGGTGCTCTGGCACCCCAAGGGCGCAATCATCCGCCACACCATCGAGGAGTTCCTCAAGGCGACACTCTTGCGTCACGAGTACGACCTGGTGTATACGCCGCAGATCGCGAGCGAGGAGCTGTACAAGATCAGCGGGCACCTCGAGGTCTTCGAGGAGAACATGTTCCCCGCCATGGACGATGATGGTACGCGCTTCCGCATGAAGCCGATGAACTGCCCGCATCACTTCATGATCTACAAGACCCAGACCCGGTCCTACCGCGACCTGCCGATCAGGTACGCGGAGCTCGGCACGTGCTACCGCTATGAACGCTCCGGCACGTTGCACGGTATGCTTCGTGTGCGCTGCTTCACTCAGGACGACGCGCACATCTTCGTTCGCCCGGACCAGATCGCGGACGAGTACGATCGCTTGCTGGACCTGACGGACTATTTGCTGAAGGTGTTCGGCTACGAGTACCGTCTGGCGCTCGCGACCCGACCGGAGAAGGCCATCGGGGACCCTGCCGTATACGACGAGGCCACCGAGACGCTGCGGGCCGTGCTCGATCGTCGCGGTGTCGAGTACGAGGTCGACGAGGGCGGTGGCGCCTTCTATGGCCCCAAGATCGACGTCAACGTCGTGGACGCGATCGGGCGGGAGTGGCAAGGAGGCACGTTCCAGCTCGACTTCCAGATGCCGGAACGCTTTGGTCTGGAGTACATCGGGTCCGACAATGCGCCGCACAAGGCGGTCGTCATCCACCGCACCTTGCTGGGCTCGATGGAGCGCTTCGTGGGCGGTCTGATCGAACACTACGGCGGCGCGTTTCCGACCTGGATGGCGCCGGAACAGGTGCGTGTCCTCCCGGTAGGCGAGCAGTGGCACGAGAGCGCGAGCTCCCTCGTGGCCGACCTGAAGGCGGTGGGTATTCGTGCGTCCGTGGAGGGCAGAGAGACGCTCGGCTACCGCATCCGCGAGGCCGAAACGCTCAAGGTTCCCTACATGGGCGTTGTCGGGGAGCGGGAGGCCGCGGACGGTACGGTCGCGGTCCGCCGCAGGGGTGCCGGAAAGAAGCAGGAAGTCATGGGTCGCGAGCAGTTCATCGCGTCGCTGGTCGAGGAGATCGAGCAGCGGTCGCTCGGCTGATTGCTGGCTTCGCTCGACGCCACTGGCGGCGGTGCGGCAGCGCTTGTTTGCGAAAAGGGCGCTATTGGGCGCCATCTGTTTCACGGGTAAACAAGACCGTTGACCTGTCACATGAGTTCAGGCAGATTGTGCGTCCGTCTTTATGGCGGGTCACAATTGAGAAGTGGGCCGTGCTGACCGCCGGTCCCACCCTCAGGGCTTGTACAGGCCGACATGGGGGTCGCGAGGGTCGATGCTTCGGGCTGCTCCTGGCATCCTCCCTGGTCGCGGCCCGAGACTTGTCTCGGGCCTTTTTTTGTCACGACTCCATCGGAGGTAACCACTAATCAGCAGAGACCGCGTCCGCGTAAACGACCAGATCCGGATCAGCCCTGTGCGGCTCATCCAGGATGATGGCGAACAGATCGGCATCGTCTCCATCGATGAGGCCCGGGAACGGGCCGCAGATCGTGGGATGGATTTGGTAGAGGTTGCTGCGGAGGCCCGGCCGCCCGTGGTCAAGATGATGGACTACGGAAAGTACAAGTACGAGAAGGCTCGAGCCGACCGCGAAGCGCGGAAAAAGCAGCACACGATCAAGGTCAAGGAGGTGAAGTTCCGCCCCGGGATCGAAGATCATGACTACGAGTTCAAGGTCGGGCACGCCCGCCGCTTCCTGGAGGAAGGAAACAAGGTCAAGCTGACCATGATGTTCCGGGGACGGCAGGTCACCCACCCGGAGATTGGCCTGCAGGTACTGTCGCGGGTGATGGATGATCTCGAAGAGCTCGGCAAGGTAGAGTCACAACCGAGTATGGAAGGTCGGGTCATGTCGATGGTCGTGGCCCCGCTGAGTACCAAGTAAGCGAGAGACCGGGCCCTGGGCCTGGACCCCAGGGCAGAACGGAGATAGATCGATGCCGAAAATGAAGACGCACCGTGGTGCGGCTAAGCGGGTCAAGAGGAGTAGTACGGGAAAGCTCAAGCGCATGCGCGCTTTCAAGAGCCACATCCTCACCAAGAAGGACCGGAAGCGTAAGCGCCGGCTGCGGACCGCGACCCTGGTATCGGCCGCCGACAAGAAGCGCATCAACCGCATGCTCCCTTACGGCTCCTGAGGAGGAAGATCCATGCCTAGAGCAACCTCCGCCGTACCGCGGAACAAGCGTAAGAAGAAAATATTCAAGGTCGCCAAGGGCTACTTCGGTGGGCGCAAGAACCTGTACCGTACCGCGAAGGACGCGGTCGAGAAGGGTTGGGAGCACGCCTACCGGGACCGCAAGAAGAAGAAGCGGACCTTCCGCCAGTTGTGGATTGCCCGAATCAACGCAGCGGTGCGCCAGCACGACCTTACCTATTCCCGCTTCATCAACGGACTGAAGGAGGCCGGGGTCGAGCTGGACCGCAAGGTGCTTGCGGATCTGGCTGTTCGCAGCCCCGACGCGTTTGCCGTGATCGTGGACCGGGCCAAAGAGGGCCTCGCCGCGAAAGCTGGCTGGGCACTCCATTCGCTAGGAAAAGGGGCTCCGCGGCTTGTCCGTGGGGCCCTTTTTCCTAGCCATCGGGAGGAAGCTGTAGAGGATGACTGAACAGGACCCGAGGGACGCGTTGCGGGCGTTGGAGGTCGAGGCGTTGGCCGCGATCGAGCGTGCCCAGGACTTGGACGCGCTCGAGGCGGTGAGAATCGACTACCTCGGGCGTAAAGAAGGGCGCATTTCAGCGATTCTACGCGGCCTGGGCGCCATGCCTGCGCAGGACAGGCCCGCGGTCGGGCAAGAAGCCAATCGAGTAAAGGGGCTCGTGGCCGACGCCCTGCAGGAGCGAGAGGCCTCACTCGCGGGGCCTGCCGCGGGAGGCCATGAGGATCTCACTCTGCCGGGTCGTGTGCCTTGGAAGGGCGGCCTCCACCCCGTGACGCAGGCCGTAGACGAGATCTGGCACATCTTCCGGGACCTGGGTTTCACCAGGGCGCGGGGGCCTGAAGCAGATACCGAGTGGTACAACTTCGAGGCGCTCAACACACCGCTCGACCATCCGGCGGCCGACGAGCAGGACACGCTCTACCTGGTGGACTCGGTTCTGCTTCGCAGCCATACGTCTCCGGTGCAGATGCGTACCATGGAGAAGCACGAACCGCCTATTCGCATCATCGCGCCGGGGTGGGTATACCGCCGCGACACCTACGACGCGACGCACACGCCGGCGTTCATGCAAATCGAAGGTCTGGTGGTCGACGAGGGCGTGACGTTCGTCGACCTCAAGGCCACCTTGGCCGAATTCGCGCGGCGCTATTGGGGTCCCGATACCCAGACCCGATTCCGGCCCTCGTTCTTCCCCTTCACGGAACCGAGCGCCGAAGTAGACGTGAAACGCGTAATCACGCGCCCGGACGGTACCAAAGAAGAGACCGACTGGCTCGAGATCATGGGCGCGGGCATGGTCGATCCGGCCGTGCTCGAGAACGCGGGCTACGACTCCGAGCGCTACACGGGTTTCGCCTTCGGGATGGGACCCGCGCGCATCGCGATGCTGAAGCACGGCGTGGACGACTTGCGCACCTTTTTCGAGAACGACGTCCGCTTCCTCGAGCAGTTCGCGAGATGAACGTTTCCTATCGCTGGCTCAAGGACATGGTGCCCGGCCTCGAGTTGAGTCCGGAGAAGCTCGCGGAGCACCTGGCGCTGCGAGGCGCGCCCGTCGAGAAGATCAGCTCCGCGGGAGCAGAGCTGGGCGACATCGTGGTGGCGGTGGTTCTGGAGACCGTTCAACACCCCAACGCGGACCGCCTCTCGCTCTGCACCGTCGACGGTGGCCATGGTGAGGTGAAGGTCGTTTGCGGCGCGCCCAACGTGAAGGCCGGCTCGTGGTATCCGTTCGCACCGATTGGTGCGGTGCTGCCGGGAAACTTCAAGATCAAGAAGTCCAAGATCCGAGGTGAAGTGTCCGAGGGTATGTTGTGTTCCTCCAAAGAGTTAGGGCTTGGCGCCGAGGACGACGGCATTCTGGAGATCCACGGGCATTTCACGGCGGGTGAGTCGTTCGTCGAGGCGATCGCACTGGACGATGCAACGCTCGACGTCGAGATCACGGCGAACCGTGGCGATCTGCTCTCACACGCCGGTGTCGCGCGCGAGCTGGCTTCGGAGGGCGAGGGCCGCGTCGAGCTGTCCCAGATCGAGGGAGATCCCGGCATAGAGCTGTCCTTCGAGCGCGACACGGTCGAGGCTCGCCGCGGGCAGGTGGGGATTCGGATCGATGACGCGGACCTGTGCCTGCGTTATCTGGGCGCGGTCATTCGTGGCGTGAAAATCGGGCCGTCGCCCGCATGGCTCCAGCAGCGCCTGCGCGGCGCGGGCTCTCGCCCCATCAACAACGTCGTCGACGCGACCAACTTCGTCATGCTCGAGCTCGGTCAGCCAATGCACGCTTTCGACCTGAACGGGCTTGCGGGCACGTCGATCGTCGTGCGCCGCGTGCGCGCGGACGAGAAGAGCTTCACCACGCTCGACGGCGAGACGCGGGAGCTAACCGACGACATGCTCATGATCTGCGACGCGGAGCGTCCGGTAGCCATCGGTGGCGTCATGGGCGGCCGCGACTCCGAGGTGGAAGACGACACCGTGGACATCCTGTTGGAATGCGCGCTCTTCAACCCCAAGTCGATTCGCGCGACGCGCAAGGCGCTGGTCATGTCCACGGACGCGTCGTATCGCTTCGAGCGTGGCGTCGATCCCGAGGGCATGGAGCTCGCGATCTCTCGCGCCGTGGCGCTGATTCTCGCGACCGCAGGTGGAGAGGTCGACGGGCCGGTCCTGGACTGTTGTCCAGTTGACTACGAGGCTGAGACCGTGGGCCTCAGGCTGTCGCGCATCGAGCACTTGCTGGGCGTCGCATTTGAGGTGGGGCGCGTGCGAGAGCTGCTGACGCCGCTGGGTTTCGACATCGTGGGCGAGTCCGACGGGACCCTACAGGTGCGTGTGCCCGGGTTCCGCAGCTATGACGTGAGACGCGAGGTCGACCTCATCGAGGAGGTCGCGCGCGCCCACGGCTACGACAACTTCCCATCCGATCTCGGCCCGTATCGGCCGGGTACGGTCGCCGACCACCCGATGTTCGCGCTCGAGGACGAGCTAAGGCGATCCCTGGCTGGTTGGGGGCTCTTCGAAGCCCAGACCCCGGCGTTCGTGCCCGAAGGCGAGGGCGACGTGCGCGTCGCGAATCCGCTCGCCACCACCGAGCCGTTCATTCGGCGCGCCATTCTCCCGTCACTGATCCGCAGGCTCGAGTACAACTTTGCCCACGGAAACCGCGACGTGCGCCTCTTCGAGATCGGGACCTCGTTCCGGTCGGCGGGCTCCGGCGAGGCGCCGCGCGAGGAAACGCACGTGGCTGCGGTGCTGCACGGTCGGCGGGAGCCGCCGCACTGGTCGAGCGACGACGCGGCGATCGCCGTCTGGGACCTCAAGGCACTGCTCGAGCACGTCGCCGCCACTACCTATGGCGGCGCCGCGGCGGTTGCTCCGGGGGCAGCCCAGGACGAGGCCTTCGTGGCGGACGCGGCGTTCGACGTCAGGCTCGCCGATGGGTCCATCGTGGGCCGCGGCGGGCTCTTGAAGAGTGAGACGGTCGACGCGCCCGCTTGGGCCGGGGAGATCTGGGGTCTCGAGGTAACGCTGCCTTCGGATCCGCAGCCGTCCGCGCCGGTCCGGTTTCAGCCGCTCCCGCAGTTCCCGGCGGTGGAACGGGATCTCGCGCTGCTCGTGCCCGACCGCGTTTCGGCGTACGATGTGGGCGCGCTGATCCGGATGCGAGGTGGCGCTCTGCTCGAGGACGTCGAGTTGTTCGACCTCTATCGAGGCGAGGGGGTTACACAAGGGACTCGCTCGTTGGCGTATCGCTTGCGTTTTCGCTCTCCGGAGCGGACCCTGAAGGACAAGCAGGTGGACAAAGCGGTAGACGGAATACTGGCACGGCTCAAGGAGGAGCTGAGTGTCGAACACCGAGGGTAGCGGCGAAGGGCCCGACCACGCTGCGTTGGCCGAGCTGGAGGGCGCGGTGGGCGGGCTGCTCGATCGACTCGCAGACGTCAGCGCTCGCGCCGAAGAGGCCGAGGGCAAGAGCGAGGAGTTCGAGGAGCTCGTCAAACGCTTTACCGGTGACGGTGCCGAGGCAGGCCGCATGCTGAGCCGACTCAAGGGGCTGGAGGAGGAAAACCAGGACCTTCGCAGCCGCTTGAAGACGGGTAGGGAGAGCGTCGACAAACTGTTGGCCAAGATCCGCTTCCTGGAGGAAAACCGATGAGCCCCGAGAAAGCTTCGGTCACCGTCCGCATCGCAGGTGAAGAGCACACCATTCGCGCCAATGCCGAGCCCGAGTATACCAAACGATGCGCAAAACTGGTCGATGACCGCATCCATGAGATCCGCATGCAGGCGGGGCCCATCGAAGGACACAAGGCGGCGATCCTGGCGGCGCTCTCGATCGCCGACCAGTACTTCCAGGCGATCGACGAATTGGAGTACGTGCGCAAGGAAGTCGCCGCACGAGCTACGAATCTGACCCGCCGGATCGAGGCGGAAGTTCCGGCCGGCGCCCACAAGAGTTGAAGCTGCCCGGGCGGGGCCGCGCCCGTTTCGCTTGCGTGAGAGAGGCTGCCGCCTCCTATTGCCCGGTGCTTACCGGATTCTATGGGTTCCTGAAATGAGCCTTTAGGATCACATCTCGCTCACGTTCGGCGCCTCACATCGCCGATTTGGAGTAAATACATGCTCTCCGCGCAGCTAGCGCTGGCGGCGGCGGTCGGGCTCGTTCTGGGTGGTATCGTTACGTTCTTCGTGCTACGGAGACGTGAACTGGCCCACCGGGCGTTGGAAAAAGCCGAGGCGACGGACGAGGCCTCCCGCATCCTGAAGCGGGCAAGTGACGAAGCGGACACCGCGCTGCGAGCCGGCGAGCTCGCCGGCCGTGAGGAGGGCTTTCGCCTGCGCGAGGCGTGGGAGAAGGAAGAGACCCGCCGCCGCGAGGACCTGGAGCGGGCTGAACGCCGCAATGAGGAGCGCTCGCAGGGCCTCGACCGTCAGGTAGACCGTCTCGAGGCCCGTGAAGGGGAGCTGGAAAAGCGCATCGCAGGGCTCGACGACCGCCAGGCCGAGGTCGACCGTCGGGACGCCGCAGTGCAAGAGGCCGAGAGCGCGGCTCGCGTGAAGCTGGAGCGACTCGCCGGAATGAGCGCCGAAGAGGCCAAGAAGGAGCTCATCGAGGCGCTCGAGGACGAGGCGCGCGCAGACGCATCCAACATGCTGCGCGAGGTCAAAGAGCAGGCCCAGCGCGACGCTGAGCGTGAGGCCCGCAAGATCGTGGCGCTGTCGATCCAACGCATGGCCGCCGACCTGACCGCGCAGACCACGGTCTCCGTCGTTCAGCTGCCGTCGGACGAAATGAAGGGTCGCATCATCGGTCGCGAAGGACGCAATATCCGCTCCTTCGAGCAAGCCACCGGCGTCGACGTGATCATCGACGATACGCCCGAGGCGGTGGTGCTGTCGGCGTTCGACCCGGTGCGCCGGGAAATCGCCCGCATGGCCCTCGTGGAGCTGGTCGAGGACGGCCGCATTCACCCGGGCCGTATCGAGGAGACCGTAAAGAAGGCCGGGAAGGAGGTCGAGCGCACGATGCTCGAGGCCGCGGAGGAGGTTCTCTACGAGCTCGGGATCCACAACGTGCACCCGGAGATCGTGAAGACGCTCGGTCGACTTCGCTTCCGCACGTCATACGGCCAAAATCAGCTTCAGCACGCCAAGGAAGTGGCATTGCTCGCGGGCAACATGGCGGCGGAAATGGGGCTCGACGTATCGGAGACCAAGCGCGCCGGTGTATTGCACGACGTGGGCAAGGGCATGACGCATGAGCACGAGGGCACCCACGTGGAACTGGGTTATAGGCTGTGCAAAAAACATGAAGAGAGCGCCATTGTGCTGAACGCCATCAAGGCGCACCACGACGAGGAGCCGCACCACTTCGCGGAGACCTTCCTGGTCTCCGCCGCCGACGCGATCAGCGGATCGCGGCCGGGCGCTCGCCGCGAGATGTTCGAGGGCTACGTGAAGCGTCTGGAGAAGCTCGAGGAGCTCGCCATGGAACATCCGGGAGTGGAGCGCTGCTTTGCGATCCAGGCGGGTCGCGAATTGCGGATCATGGTCGAGCCTTCCCAGGTCACGGACGGGGAAATGGCGCAGATCTCAGAGGCGGTCGCCAGGAAAATCGAGAGCGAATTGCAGTACCCCGGCCAGATCAAGGTCGTGGTCGTGCGCGAGACGAGAGCGATCGATTTCGCGAGGTAGTTTGGCGCGGTGCGGGTGTTACTTTTCTGCCTTCCACTGCCCGCCAAGACACTGACCAAGCCAAGGCTGCATGAGCGCACAGATCATTTCCGGGAAGGACATCGCCGACGGGATCCGTGCGGAGCTCACGAGCGAAGTCGCGCGCTTGAAGGATGAGGCGGGCGTGACTCCGGGTTTGGCGACGGTGCTCGTCGGGGACGACCCCGCGTCTCAGATGTACGTGGGCATGAAGAACAAGGCCGCTGCCGCGATGGGGATCCACTCGCGGCAGATCACGCTGCCCGCCGACACGCCCGAGCACGAGCTTCTGGGCGTCGTCGCGGGACTGAACGCCGACCCCGACATCCACGGCATCCTGGTGCAGTCGCCGCTGCCGGATCACATCGATGAGGGCCGCGTCGTCGAGGCGATCGATCCGTCGAAGGACGTGGACGGACTGCACCCGCTGAACGTGGGCCGCATCGCCACTGACTCGGGCGACTTCTTCGCGCCCTGCACTCCGGCGGGAGTCATCGAGATGCTCACTCGCAGCGGCCACGACCCCGCAGGAAAACACGTCGTGGTAGTCGGGCGCTCGAACCTGGTGGGGCGCCCGCTCTCGTCCTTGCTGATGCGGAAAGCCCCCGGCGGGAATGCGACCGTGACGGTGTGCCACTCGCGCACGCCGGATCTCGGCGCCATGACACGCACCGCGGAGATCCTGGTCGTAGCGATGGGCCGTCCAGAGACGATCACGGCGGACATGGTCGCGCCCGGCGCCGTGGTGATCGACGTTGGCACCAACCGAGTCGACGACGACACGCGCGAGAAGGGCTACCGCGTGTGTGGCGACGTCCTGTTCGATGAAGTTGCGGAGATCGCGACAGCCATATCCCCTGTGCCGGGAGGCGTGGGGCCCATGACCATCACCATGCTGCTCAGCAATACCGTGAAGTCGGCCCGGCTCGCAGCCGGCTAGGAATCGAGCCGTGTCGGACGACCTGAGCCTCGACCTCTTCCCGGATTCGGACCCGGAGCGCGTCGAGACCCAGCCACCCGCGGATGAAACCGATGGCGAAACTGTAGGCGAGCCGAAGGTCTGGTCCGTTTCCCAGGTCAATCGCGCGGTGCGCTCACTGCTCGAGGACAGCGTCGATCCCCTCTGGATCGGCGGTGAAGTCGGGACCTGGACACGGTCGCGCCCGGGGCACTGCTACTTCACGCTGAAGGACGAGCGCGCGCAGATGCGCTGCGTGATGTTCAATCGCGAAGCCCAACTGCTACCGACCGATCCCGAAGAGGGCATGAAAATCCGCGTGCTGGGATCGCTCACCCTGTACGAAGCTCGCGGCGAGTACCAATTGGTGGCATCCCGCATCGAGGCCGAGGGCGCCGAGGGGCTGTGGAGGCTCGCGTTTCAGAAGCTGCGCGCTACGCTCGAGGCCGAGGGTCTGCTCGACCCGGAGCAAAAGAAGGCGGTGCCTCGTTATCCGGCCGTGGTCGGCGTGGTCACCTCGTCGACCGGTGCGGCGCTGCGCGACATCGTATCGGTGCTGCGGCGACGAGCGCCCTGGGTCCGGGTGCTGCTTTCTGCCACGCGCGTTCAGGGGGAGGGCGCCTCAACCGACATCGCACGCGCGCTCGAGGCGCTCGTGGCCACGGGCCGGCCCGACGTGATCATCGTGAGTCGCGGCGGCGGCTCGGTGGAGGATCTTTGGGCGTTCAACGAAGAGCCGGTGGCTCGCGCGATTGCGGCGTGTCCGATTCCCGTGGTCTCGGGCGTGGGTCACGAGATCGACGTGACCATAGCGGACCTGGTCGCGGACCTCAGGGCGCCCACCCCGTCGGCAGCCGCGGAAGCGGTCGTGCCCGACGCGGCGGTTCTCATGGACGGGCTCAGGCAGATGCCTGCGCGCCTCGCGCAGGGACTCCGGGGAACCATGCAGAGACGTCGATCCGGGTTGCGGGAGGTTCTGGCGGGCTTGGGACTCCGGATGCAACGCAGGATCATGCCTGTCCAGCAGTCCATCGACCACGCGACGGGCCGCATCGAGCGCGCCATGCATAGCGCCCTGCAACGGCGGCGCTCGAGCATCGCGGCCGCTGCAGGCAAGCTCGACGCACTCTCCCCGCTCGCTACGTTGCAGCGGGGCTATTCGGTCGCGCGTTCCGAGGCGGGGGCGGTCCTGCTCTCGGTGCACGACTTCGCGCCGGGCCGACCGTTCGAGCTGCGCGTTCGCGACGGTGAAGTGTCCTGTCAAGCGCTGGAAACCAGGGAGGCGGGTCCATCGTGAGCGACGAAAGCGAACGCGACGCCGGCGGCAACGAAACGGTATCGCTGGAAGAGCGGATTGCGCGGCTGGAAGTGATCTTGACGCGACTCGAGTCCGACGAGGTCGCCCTCGAGCAGGCGCTGGAACTCTTCGAGGAGGGCATCGGACATGTGCGTGAAGCCGAAAAAGTGCTCTCCGAGACGCAGCTGCGGGTGGAGGAGTTGTTGGCCGGGGGCAAGACGAAGGAACTGGATGTAGACGAGCCGTGAGCGACTGGAGTCTCTCGAGCGACCTCCCCGCCTACCTCACCGCGGAGAGGCTGAAGGTAGAGCCCGCGCTGGAGCGCGTCGTTTCCGAGTTGGAGTCCGAGCTGGACGCGGACATCGGCGCGGCGATCCGGCACGGCGTAATGAGCGGGGGCAAGCGACTCCGGCCCATCTTGTGCGCTACTGCGTACCGGGCCAGCGGAGGCGCGGCGAAAGGGTTGATCTATCCGCTGGCTGTCTCGCTGGAGCTGATCCACG
>SMVB01140740.1_pt1 | contig 12530 bp, 15 predicted proteins | sample 2456461 | NCBI WGS metagenome assembly SMVB01 (sample SAMN11095934, study PRJNA526329) | marine sediment metagenome | biome: Marine sediment; feature: Surficial sediment; material: Deep marine sediment; isolation source: Hadal surficial sediment | place: Pacific Ocean | collected 2014-05 | depth...
ACCGGGGGTCTTGAGGAAATCACACTCACGCCGGAACAGTTACAGCGACGAGGTGTTCCGGGGGCAGAAGGTATGCCTGCTGCTACAACTCAAGCTGACATTGTAGGTGGTGGAAGTAAAGTCGCCACTGATGCAGAGGGTCCCGGTCTACTAGAGAAGTATGGTATGCCTGCACTGTTAGCTGCTGGTGCACTCGGTGGTGGCGAGTACGAACAAGGCGAGCCACCTGCGTTGCCGGAAGGTTTTGATGAACCCCTGCCGCTCTACGAAATGAATCGGCAGTTCCAAGGCATGGACCCCGGTTCGTACTACACCTACGGGCAGGCAGGTGCGCCTCAGTCTGGACAGCATCTGTTCATGCAACCTGAGCCATTTGCCGGAGTGCCCACCGACCCGACGACTCCCACTCCGGGAGCTGGGGGCGACATGCAGGCTATGATTGCAGCGGGTCAGCCGGTTCCGGCTAGCGCAGTAGGTATCGCTGGAACAGGAGCTTTGACGCAGGCGGGCTACACGCAAGACCCCAACACAGGCAACTGGACTCCACCGCAGCTGGGACAGGGCTTGCCGCAAGCTCGTGGTGGTTACCAGCGTGGAGGCGAGTTCGATTACTGGTCGCAAAATGCAGACGTTCCACAAGCAGCGCCTACAGTGGCCCAGAGCGGACGTTATGTTAAAGGGCAGGGCACTGGTAGGTCAGATGACATCCCCGCCCGACTGAGCGACGGTGAGTACGTCATGGACGCAGAGACGGTGGCACTCTTGGGTGACGGATCGGGGAGTGCCGGGGCTCGACGACTCGATGAGATGCGTCGGAATCTCCGCAAGCACAAAGCTCAGAACCTCAAAAAGGGTGGCTTTAGTCACAAGGCGAAAGCACCTCACCAGTACATGGCGCGAGGCGGCATGGCAAGACTCCGTCGATCAATGACCGAGGCAGGGAGAATATAAATGGGTAGCTTCACGGATTTCCTATTTGAGGGAAAACCTCCACAGTCGGTTACAACTTACGGGCAGACTGTAGAGGGCACCCCGAAGTGGATGTCGGACTACACGCAGGGACTGATTGCACGTGCGAACGCAGCGGCAGCTGAGCCTTACATCCCGTACGGTGGACCGAGGATTGCTGGTTTCGAGGAAGAGCAGGAACAAGCGTTCGGACTTGCCAAAGAAAATATCGGTGCGTATCAGCCGTACCTCGAAGCGGGGGCCGAAGGCTACATGGGTGGCTTAGAAGCTGCGGGTGGTATACGGGAGAGAGCACAACCTTACATCGATGCGGCAACTGGGAAATGGACTGATCCCGGCGTCGCCGAATCGTACATGAACCCGTACATCAGTGGCGTGCTCGACCGGCAGAAACAACTTGCCATGCGTTCGTTAGAACAAGACTTCCTGCCGGGGTTGCAAAAAGCTTTCACGGGGGCGGGACAATTCGGCTCCCGTGGAGGCACCGGCTCGATGGAAGACATCGGTATCCGAGGCATTCAGGATATTCAGGAGGGACTTGAAGCACAACGTCTTGAAGCACTTTCCGGAGCGTACGGTACGGGAGCTGACATCTATGGGCGAGACATTACGAGTGCACGAGAATTAGCACGCGTATCGGGTGCCCTCGATGAAGCTCAGGCTGGCGCACTGTATCAAGGTGCTGAGGGAATGGGTCGTATGGGTGAAGCAGCTCAGCGAATGGGTGCCTTCGATGCCGCAACACTTGAAGCTATCGGTGCACAGAAACGAGGTCTCACTCAGGGAAGTATGGATCTTGCGTATCAGGATTTCTTGGAGCAACGTGACCTGCCATGGCAGCGTCTGGGACAGATGTCAGAACTTATTCGAGGCATCCCGCCATCGTTTGTACCAAGAGCAACGCAACGCACTGATGTAGGACCGGCGCAGGTGTACCAACCATCACCACTGTCACAACTTGTCGGCGGCTACGGTGTGTACCGTGGGCTAAGAGGAGAGGCCGAAGGTGGCTACATTGATCCTGAAGAATACGGGATAGGGGGTCTTGCCACAGCGGCATGGAAAGGGATGTACGGCTTGGGAAAAGCGCATGGGGCGGACTGAGCCGCTGGGCTCGCTCACTCCGTCCCGACCCTAGTAGGAGTATCGGTGTCATAGGTGGTCATCAACTGATCCAAGAAGGATCAGATGAAGACGAAACACCTCATTTGCAGTGGAAACAGGACTGATGTGATGAGAGCAGAAGTGGAACGTACATATCCAGATGGTGGACTTGTCGAGGAAGACGAGGGGACGGCAATCCCTGTTAACCAACTCATTGAGCGGGCTGTCGATCCAAAACCGGGACAAAGTTTATCGTCGATGATCATCGAACATCGTGACCAAGCTTTGGAAAGACTGCGTGTCGGTCAGAGTGGGATGAAAGAACGTCACATAAGGATGAGTAAAGAAGCTGAACGGGCCAAATGGTTTGCCCTCGCGCAGGGTATGTTGGCACCGACACAAACAGGTGGCTTTGGTGAATCTCTGGGTGCGACAGCGGGTTTGATGCGACAAGAATCGGCTCTGAGACAACAACAAGAACAATCCATGGCGGAAGAAGCACTTGCATATCAGGAGCAGGAAACGGAGATCGGAACAGGAGCCATCGAACAACTGACTGACGTTGAAGAATCTCAATACAGAGCTGGCATAGCTTCCCGTGCACGTGTTGCAGGACAGACAAAGATTTACAACCAAGAGGACCTGCGTGCCTTCAGAGCCGGTGAAGAAAACCCACGTACGGGCGAGAAATGGAAACGTCAAGACATGCGTATCAACTGGGTGAATGCGAAGTTGATGCCAGATAGCACAACGCAATATGAGATCGCTGGCGAACCGGGAGGAGAACCCTTCCAAATTGTAGATGCGCAAAGTGATCCGGCATTGGCAGCTCTGCTGGCAGCGGCAACGAAATCCGGCAGCATGGGTACCGAAAACATCATCATGGATGCACGAGCAGGCATAGATGTCATGCAGAAGGTACGGAACTATCAGAAGGCAAGTATTCTACTGCGAAATCTGGTGAATGATCCCAGTGGTCTGCGTGAAAAGGTACGCACCTTCGCTAACTTCTTAGGTCTTTCTGAGGAGCTTGTCCCGGATCACACTCCCCTTGCCAGATTGCAGGCTCTCTACGGTGAAGTGGTACTTGACGATTTAGGTCGCCTTACGGGTACGAAGTCTAACTTCGAGTACAAGAAAGTCGAAGCAAACAATGCAAACTTAGGCCAAAACATCGCAGATAATATGGGCATTATCATGGATGACCTTGCAGCCCTGCAGCGGGTCATTGACGAAGGAGAATTGGCAGCGGGTGCATTGACTGGTGTTCCGGGTATCAATCAGGATTATATGCTTGGTCGGTACTCACGTTTCCGGACGGAACAGAAACAAATGCAAGCGTCACAAGAAAAAGACAGTCGTGTGCCTGTACCCGGAGCAACCCAGATTTTAATACAACAGATTCAGGACCTTGGTCCGACTGGAACCAAAGAAGATCACGATAAAATTATGAAGGTCTTCACGGAGACGAAGGGCTGGGATATTCCGGACGAAACAAAGGTCGAGCTGCGTAAGTTAGGAGTCGGAATCTAATGGCTACTACCGAAGAAGATCTGCTGCGACAGTTATCAGAGCTTGAAGCTGGTGCTCCGCCGGGTCCAGAACCTGTTGCACTTCCGGAGGAGCAGCAACTGGGGCTGCGATCAGACATTGCCGCAGCAGGTAAGGCCCAAGAGTTGGAAGCTATCGCTGCTATGGAGCCTACTCCGGTTGATCCATACGCAGAGGTCGAGAAACGTTACGAGACGCAGCGAATGTTCGTCGATCCTTACGCTCAACTTGCTCCCGGCTATGAACCACCACCAGAACAGAAATTCCCTAGTCGTTTCCCGATGGAACCGGGAACATCACGTGCGTCGCTTCAGTTGCCGGAGTTAATACAGACCGGGACCGGTGCGTTTTTACCCCCAGACTTACCTGTCTTAGCAAAATTAGGGATCACTGCCGCAGTAATGACGACGACTGATCCGAATGAGATCGCGCAGATATTTTCGCAGACGTACACCGATGAGGATACAGGTCTAGAAACACCGGTATTTCCTAACGTAGGTGTGACGACTGCACCGGATGGTGTTCTGATTCTCACCAACAGGAAGACTGGGAAGAGCGCTCTCATCAATCGTCCGGGGATGAGCGGCATGGATGTCATGCAGATACTAGGACTGGGTATGACGTTCACTCCAGCTGGGAGAATTTCAGCAATAATGTCAGCACCTGCCCGGACACTGGCTGTAAAAGCTGCGACAGAGACAGCAAGAAAACTGGCGTTGAAGACAGCAAGAAAACGTGGTGCTGGTGCAATGATGGCAGGCTCAGGTGTAACTGAGACAGCGTTGCAAGCGGGACAAGTGGCAGCTGGTGGCACATTCGACCCGGCAGATATTGCTCTCAGTACTGCTGTAGGTGCACTGCCTGACTACGTTCTCGATCCTCTTATCCGTGCAGGTACCAAAATACCTCAGGTGATGCCTATCATCGGAAAGAAAGTGGAAGACGTTCTTGCCGCTACTCCCGGTGGTAAGAGCATCATGGCTGCATTGAGGTACGCAAAAGAAACGGGTCGAAGGATTCAGACTTCGGATGCATTAATGGAACGCTTGACGCCTGCGATGAACATCTTCTTCAAGATTACGGAGCGTATTCCAGTCATGGGTACGGGCGGAGCACGCGTCACGCAGAGAGCCCAACGTGCAGATGCTTTGACTGAGCTTGCCGACAGATTCGATATCAACATCGAGTCGGAATACGGTAAAGAGGTCATGGAAAGTTTCGTTGATCGAATGATCCTGCGACGGTTCTGGGGAAAAAACGAAAAAACTTTTCGCTTCAGGCCAAGCAGAATGAAGGAGATGTTAACGCGTGCGTATGAGAAAGAGGCGGATGAAATATCATCAGACATTCTCAGCCGTTACATTCGTAAGGGAAAGATTAACGAGGAAATTGTAGACAAAGTACTGGATGCTGGTGACAGCGGACAGTTAGGAGAGTTATTGAACAAGCTGCTACCTGAAGGTAAAGCAGCTGCCAAACAGCGCTTCATAGCCAAAGGGTTGGAGAGGTCAGGCTGGACACCGGAAGCCCCCATCAATGCAGACCCCGCTAAGTTCATGGCATATCTCAACACTCCTGCAAATCGCAGAAATATAAAGACTATGTTCGATGAAGTTGATCAGGAGGTCTTGGTTGGTGTCAGAGAATACCTGCGACTTACTCTTCCTGCACAGACAGCTGGAAAAGGTGCAGGTATGGCTGCGGCAATGGCAGGTGGTGCAGGTTTTGCAATAGGTGTTCTTGATGCTGTGATCGGTGCTGGTTTCCTAATGGGGCGCAGTGGTGCAGTCCTGCAAAGTCAGATAGCACGAAACTTCTTGTTGAAAATGGCCCATGCGAAGGGCGATGAGAAATTAACTGCATCAATCATGGCAGAGGCGCGACCATATTTCCTATCCTTAACGAATCAGTGGAAGCAGGAGAACTGGGAGCTTCCTTCGATGGAGATCACGCAAGATATGCTCATGGAATCAGGTACCAGTGCGATGGATGAATTGAAAGCAAGAAGCATAGACGTGGGCGAACGAATCGTGACTGCTCCCCAACGATTAATAGAGATGCTGGGAGGTGGAGAACAGTAATGCCCGCACGACGACTAACAAACGGTAAGAAAAAGAGCAAGTTCATACGTAACTGTGCAGGTCACCTGCTTGCTGAACGTTCACGTCTGTTCCTCCCTGATCACCTCGACCAAGTGCGTGCGATTGCAATGCGAGGTATTAAAGAAGACCAGATGTCCGAGATTTTCGACATTGGTGCTCGACAGATGGGGCTGTGGAAGTCGCAGTACCCGTTGTTCAAGGACGCGCTTGAAGCAGGCTACACAGATGCTGATGCTGCTGTCCTTGGTGCGTTGTATCAGAGTGCCATCGGTTACACGCACGAGGAAGAGAAAATTTTTCAGTGGGACGGAGAAATTATCCGTGCCGAAACCACTAAACATTACAAGCCCGACACTGCAGCGATCAAGCTATGGATAACCAACCGGCAGAAGGAACACTGGAAGGATCGTCATCACACGAACGTGTCGGGCAAGGATGACAAGTCACCCATCGGCATTCGTGATGAAACGAAGCTGGAAGTCATGGCGAGTATTCTTTCACTGATCAAACCAAAGCCAGACAACGCAGTCATCGATGAGCGCACTGGGAAAGTGGACAATGACTGACCCAGTACTAAGACGTCCGGGACTGTTGGGTCCACCTCAAAAGCCCGCTGCGGATGAATCAATGCAGGAGATGCTTGATAGGGCTGCTTTGGCAACGGCTGCAATTCCTATTGTGGGTGACGTTATAGGTGGTGCAGCTGATGTGGGACATCTTATTAAAGATCCGTCATTGGTTAATGTGGGACTACTTGCTGCGGGATTAATACCTGCCATTCCCGCTGGTTCTGTACTGCGTCAGGTAGGAGCATTTTCAAAGAAACTTACTCCATCTGAATCGAAGTTTTTTAAAGAAGTGTTGGAGAATCCTGCTGACAGACGGGAGTTACTAGAAGAAGTACCCGGCATTCGCCTTGAAGGTAAGCGATTGGTTGTTCCAGATGCGACAACAGCCGATAAACTGGCTAATTATGTCGATGACACTGTGATTTTAAACATGGGGGAAGGGACGAGGTTACCTCCATCATTTTATAAAGGCGACTTTGTCAAAAAGTTTGGCGAAATGGCTAAAGGTGGGGCAGTGATGTCATCTCAAATGACTGCGTTACGTTATGCAACCGGTGGTTACGTCAGGAGAATGTAAAGATGCCATCGAAAACTCCAAAGCAAGCAAAATTTATGCGTGCCATTGCACACGGTTGGACACCAAGCCGCATGTCGAGTCCACCGTCACGTGCAGTAGCGCAAGAGTTCGTGAACGCTGATCGAAAATACTCCGGGGGATTTGCGGAGAATCGATACTGGACAGGTGGGCTTGCAGCTATGGACGAGATAACTGCTGGGGGTAAGAGGGGATCTCTCGACCTTTTCAAGTGGCAACGCGGAGGAAGGGCAGTTGATTCCTCAGATGAGGGAAGTGAATACCGAGAACAGTTACGTAAACATCAAGAGAAAATTGCAGCAACATTAGGCAGTGCCCGAGGAGGTCACGTGAATTATTATCAGGAAGGGGGAGCAGCACGCCCCGGTCATGCAGAAGGTCCAAATCCTTTCGAGGGGAAAGGTAAGCCCGCTCAGTACAAATTATGGGAGAGCGAAAATCATATTGATCCTCCGCCTCCGCCTCCCCCTGCAGCAGAGCCGGAAGACATTCCTTGGTACCTGAAGTTGGCAGGTTACGGAAGCGAAGAGAGTGCTGGTAAAGTTGACAAAGCGCTCGCAGAAATGGAGCAGGCTTACGGTGGTCGCGTCCGCTATCAGGCTGGTGGTCTTGCAATAGCTGCACCAGCTGGAGGTGTACCACCGTGGATATCGCCTACCGGATCTGGCCCCGGCTACATGGATGAACCTCCTCTCGGATATCAGTTCGGTGGAATTGCCAATAGGTTTAATCCACCTGCAGCTGGACCTGTAACAGCACAACCATACCGTGGCGTGCCACCGCAGCGAGGAGGAATTCAACGTGGTGCTCCTCCGGGTGGTGGTCGTGGATTCCTTGGTGGTCAAAGAGGATTCATGGGCATGGCGGCACGAGGCGAAATGGGACCGGGAACTACGACTCGGTATATAAATGGGATGCCGGAAGGTGGAGGTCCAGCTCCTACAGGTGCCTTAGCTCAAGCGATGCGGCGAGCACAAGAGTGGCAACAACAGCAAGCCGGTGGTGCGCAACCGGGTGGTGGAGGACTCATAGGTAGGATTCGACAACTGGCTCAACCGGATGGCGGAGTGATGGGAGAGCAGTACGATCCCGGTGGTTCAAGACCATTGCCTCCGGGCGGCATACCGAATGATTTCCCCGGATTAGATCCGTACTCAGAAGGTGAGCTTAGTAGACGTGGACCGAGAGGTCCAATGGCACCGGGAGGAGGTGGAGGTCCGCTTCAACTGCCGATCATGGACAGACCTAACCCCAACATAGGTCGTCCGGGATACGATCCTATCGGCGACATGGGACCGATCACTGGTCCGGGTACTCGACCGGGCAAACTGGGACCGGGAACCTTCCCACCTAGAATGGTGCCGCCCTCACCTCCGGGAGGTGGTGGGGCTGGAATCTTACCGGGCGAAGGTCAGTTAGGAGGTTACCCCGGAGCAGGAGGCATTCCGGGTGGACCGAGAGTGCCGCCGAACCTGCGAGGCTACTTACAGAAGCAGCGGATGATGAACCGTCCGCCTAGAGGACCCGTCGGGGGTGGAGGAAATCGTGTCGGGATGGCGGATCAACAGGGCGCACTCTCACGGGCGATGCAGAGAGGGACGGGTCGTCCTCCGATGTCACGTCGGATGGGATTCGGACGTGCAGGCCCAACCCGGTAACACCGCAGCGGATGCACTTACCGTCGGTACCCCATTCATGAAATAGCCAGTCATTCTTGCAGCGGATGTTCATCGGACTCTTCCTCTATCTGGAGGAAAGCTTCTGGACTGTACACCGTAGTTCTGCGTACAGCGTTACGGATTAACTCACGTACATCATCGCGGTCGTCGATCACGATGTCTGGATCATACCTGCGTACCCACTGAAGAACTAGCTGTGGTGCTTTGATTCCGTGTTCAGTAGGGAGTCGTTGCACGAGATCGACGTGGTTCCAGAGGTCGTGCATCCGGAGCCACTTTTCTTCATGGTTGTACTTGTTGATGAAGCGGGTGCTGTACACGAGTGGCCTGATGCCTTCTGCGATGTAGTCCCGCGTTAGATCCATGATGTGCGGACGTGGCTTGTCTTCGATCAGACCTTTGTAATAATTCTTCCACGTATCACGATCACGGTTGAGATACTTTTTTTGATTCGCTAGGAGGATGGCTAAGCGGTCGGTGTGATCGCTCAGCGTCCCCTCCAAATCGATCATGATCACTTACGTCTGATCTTCTTCATCTTCTTTTTCTTCGTCGGGTTGAACTTCAACAGTTGCTTGCGTATCTCACTGATGAACTCAGTGATCATCTCACGGTCACCCTGATTCGTTAGGCTCACGTCAAAGTTACCCTTCAGCTTTCTACCCTCGATTTCAAGGGTGCCCTTGCGATGCTGCTTCAAAAACGACATGTCTTATTTCCTTTTTTTACGACGCATGTAAGCTGCTCTGAAACGACATTCATCAGAACAGTAGTTCGTGATAGCGAGACCTTCAAATCTCCTACCGCATTCCGAGTTAGCACACGTTTTCTTGCTACGTCTACGCATCATTGCCAGCTGTGCACCGAGGCTATCAGTTGGGGCTCTTACCGCTACCATGGTTTATCTCCAGTGAGCTTCAATGGGTACAGTATACACAGATCCGCTCTCGTGTAAAGAGATCTACGTCCCATTTCCACGGGTCATATTCTCGGCCTCAATAGCGTGCTTTTTCAGAGCTTTAGACAACTTTCTTGCATCCTTGGGAGAGTAGCCTACGACAGTTAAGTTCTCAGAGAACATAATAAGAACCTTGCCATTCTCTATGCCGACTTTGGTGCTGACGCCTTTAATCTTTGCTACTTTTTCGTCAATCATATTGTCTGCTCACTGGTCCACGGGGGAGTTCGTCTTCGATCACAGGGAATAGGTACATGAAATTGTCATCCCCCTCAACTGCAACCCGGATTGCCATCGCAGCTACCTGCACTGCTTCACGCAGCACCTCGTGTACGCTGATGCCCAGCTTGCGGTCGTGATGCATCATAGCTTGCGCTAGCTCACCTACCTCTTCCATGAGAGCAGCGAGCTTGTGCGTATTTTCAGGGAATGCCTCGCGTGCAGCAACTAGTTCGTCAGTGATCATCTTCATGACCAAGCCATCGGGACTGGTCCAACGTTCTTGGGCCTGTTCATTAGGTGATGGGCACTGACAGATGGTCAGGTCGCTACCGCATTCAGTGCAGCACGGTGTGTTGTGTTTGTCCCGGTAGGTACAGGTTCGTTCTGTCATCGTGGGTACTCCGCAAAGAGTCTGAAGTTAGCGTTTGTTTTGAGTGCAGCGTTCAATATTTTAGTTGCTTCTTTAGGTGCAGTGCGATGTATTATTTGCCATGCCATCTCTATTAAGGTTTCATGCGTCGCACCATTAAAGTACTCAGCATCTTTGCCGTGGATAATATAGATTGCACCCGGTGTCTCGGCAATGATCCAGACAACACCTCCGTATTCCGTGTACCCTCTGATCCATTTCAACTGAGACTTATGCAGTCCCTTCTCTTCGTCGGCGAAGGGTACTTTCGCAGGTCGGTCGTTGGCTTTGAGTTCTAGTGTGCCGCAACCTTCTCCTACTTGGTAGTGTACATCAGGAAATCCCGGCGCAGTATCTGGCGATTCAATTCGGGAGTAATGCCCCAGAGGCAGAACAACATCTCTCAGCCACTCCCATAAATTCGCTTCGTTCATAAAACCAAAATTCCCGGAAAAAATTTGATCAACTTTTCTCAGATCCGCCTTATAAGGGATGCATCGCTTTTAGAATAGTTCGTGCCATCTCGTAAGTAGGCGAGATCGAAACGTGTCGCCCTTCTTTGTCACGTTGTTGAACGATGCAGATTAATACAGTCTCTACGTTTTCTGCACCGAACTCTTCGCACAGCTTCTTGCCTTCTTCAGACCGTGGGTCAAACGTCAATGGAAGTTCATTCATCATGTTTCTCCATTACCTTTTTTCGTGCATTTTGAAATCGAGAGACTTCATCGAGCGGCACCTCTAATACTTCCTCTTCTGTTAAGTCACGAAAGGACAAGTCATCGGCAAAGGTCATGAGGTATCCACATTTAATGCAGATCGTGATATCTCCCGGTTTCGGTACAGCAGCATCATCAGCGAGGCATGAGGCAGCATCCAGCTTGTGATGGCATCTCAGGCATTCTGTTTCAGGTAGGTACGTTGTCATGCGAGGAGCGCACTGGTTTTTCGAATTCTTCTCGCACCTTTGTGAGCTGTTCTTCGACGGTGCCGTACCTTTTTCTTGCGGTACCGGTCGAGGACGAGTGTCGAGAACTCTTTCTTTTTCGCAATCGCTTCATAATACTCTTCTTCAATTGTGTCGCGTGCCAGCAGGAAGAAGTACTTCACCCAGACGGTGTTCTCCATGTGCATGATGCGCATTCGCGACTGTTCGAATGTGATGTGACTGTGATCCCAACTGTACAATACGTAGGTGTTTGCTGCTGACAGGTCGAAACCAAGTCCACTCTTCACCTGCAGCAATACGAAGTCCACGTCGAACTGACCGTCCCACTCGTGCTGTCCAGAGATGATCTTGTACGACCAGTTGAACTCGTCGAACTTTTCAGAGATGGATTCGATTTCGTGCGTGAAGCGACAGCAGATGACTGCTTTTTCCTGACCGAAACCTGACAGCAACCCCATGAGTTTGTCCAGCTTCTCTGTACCGACGGCAACAACGATGCGTTTGCGTTTCTTCTCACCGGGGATTCGCTCCTGATGCAAGAGATGACCACCGCACACTTGCTGCAGTTTTTGGATTAGATGCATGGGCAGTGGCACATCAATCGTGATGTCCTCGATGGTAACTTCCAGATCTTTCTTCAGCTCGTCGTAGATGTGCTGGGTGTTACGATTAAGATCAAAGTACACTTTCTTCCTGTGTACCTTCACAGGCGACTTGCCCATGGATATTCGTGCCTCATTGAACGTGATGCGGTAACTGTACTCGTGGATCTTCTCCATGATCTCATCGTCAAATCGGTAACCGACGATCACAGGATACGTTCGACCATCTCGCCGCTGGTGCTCTTCGTAAATAAGGTAACGCTCTTTGAAACTGCCGTACGTCCCGAAGATTTTGTTCTTGCCAATGAAGTCGAAGATTGCCCAGTACTGCTCGAAACCTTTATCGATTGGTGTACCTGTGAGTGCGAGTTTCCAATGGGCACGTTTACCCAGCGTCCTGACGAACCGGGACTGGGCTGATCCCGGTTTCTTAATATAGTGTGCCTCGTCTGCGATGATCATCAGCGTGCCACCGTCATCGACCCAGTCCTTCGACCATTTGTACCAGTGCTTGCGCAGCTCCAGATTTTTTACCGGTTCCTGATAGGTGACGATGTAGATGTCGCAGTCCCAGTCGTTGTCGAGGTGCTCCTCGATCTGCTCTTCCCATGTGCGGACAGCTTTCTTTGGACAGACAATGACCAGCACCTCCGGCTTACGTTCATCAACAATAGCCAGAGACACCAGACACTTCCCCGTGCGCTGCTCCGGAAAAAGAGCAAAGCCATCGTGCATCAGTGCCGCAGCGACAGCTTCACTCTGATACGGACGAAGTTCCGTCCGAAGCATTAAGCCTTCTTCAGCTCATCGAGCGGAATTTC
>SMVB01263520.1_pt1 | contig 12529 bp, 13 predicted proteins | sample 2456461 | NCBI WGS metagenome assembly SMVB01 (sample SAMN11095934, study PRJNA526329) | marine sediment metagenome | biome: Marine sediment; feature: Surficial sediment; material: Deep marine sediment; isolation source: Hadal surficial sediment | place: Pacific Ocean | collected 2014-05 | depth...
CGAAAGCTCGTCATCAAGCCGGGTGTCCTTATAGTGCCAGTTGGACAGGAACTTGGTGGCCAGATTGGCTCGCAGGTGCTGCTCCATGCTGGGCTTGAATTGTACCGGTACCTGCTCAGGGGTCTGGGTTGTGGCCCAAACCGATGTGCTGATAATGACAACTGCTAAAAACCTGATTACTCTCAAACTCATATACTCCAAAAAACCTTATCGACCAAATCATATCCACGAACGCATGATGATGAATGTACTGACCGCAAAACCGCCCCTGAGTTGCGCGCTCCAGGCCAACACTTTTTTACAACAGTCGCGCATTAAACCCTTCTGAACGATAGTACACAAGGGTCATAAGTTTAGTGCTCATATTGCGCTATTCGGACCCAATCACCTGATCAAGCGACCAAACCGGATTCTTCCGCCATTACATCAGCGTGGTAGGAAGAGCGCACCAGCGGGCCCGATGCAACATGGCTGAAGCCCATTTTATAACCCAGCTCAGCCAGGGCATCAAATTCATCCGGTGTCCAGAACCGCAATACCGGATGATGATGTGTGGTCGGCTGCAGGTACTGACCCAGTGTAACCATATCCACATCGTGGCTGCGCAGGTCTGCCAATACCTGCTCCACCTGCACCAGGTCTTCGCCCAAACCCAGCATGATACCTGATTTTGTCGGAATATCGGGGTGCTGCGCCTTGAAATTTTTCAACAATTTCAACGACCAATCATAATCCGCGCCTGGTCTCACGTTCGGATACAAGGGTTTGACTGTTTCAAGGTTATGGTTGAATACATCCGGTGGTGACGTCGCAAGAATTTCCAGCGCGCGCTCCATCCGGCCTTTGCCGCGAAAATCCGGCACCAGTATCTCGAGCCTGGTTTCCGGGTTGAGCTCGCGAATTCGATTGAGGCAACGGACATAATGCCCGGCACCACCATCGCGCAAATCATCGCGGTCAACTGACGTTATGACCACGTAGCGCAATTTCATGTCCCGGATTGTGCGGGCGAGGTTTTCGGGTTCATCTTCATCCGGCGGATTGGGCCGGCCATGTGCAACATTACAAAATGAGCAACGGCGGGTGCATATCTCACCCAAAATCATGAATGTGGCGGTGCCTTTTGTGAAACACTCGTGAATGTTCGGGCAGCTTGCCTCCTCACAAACGGTAACCAGGTGGTTATCACGCAGGCGTGACTTGAGTTCCGCAACCGCATTACCAACAGGCAGTCGCACGCGGATCCATGGCGGCTTGCGCAGTAATGGCGCACCCTGCTGAAAAACTGCGGTATTGCGCGCCATTTTGTTTGCACCCAACTCCTTGATGCCCGCTTTTTTTGGGGCCACAAGGCGAATCGGAATTTTTTGCTGTTCGGTCACGTGCCCATCTTATCCTGTGTCGTCTAATCCTGTGTCTTGTCCATTATCGGGTCAATCCATTAAAAAAATACGCCCGGTTATCAGGGCAAGCTGCCTGCCACCTGGCGGAACCTGCTATTGTAGCCTAAAACCCTGCTAAGACTGGCAATTAGCCTGTCTTCCGCTTGTTGCATTGTCACCTGTGTGTAGGCTGCCAGGTCGGTGACCTGCAGACCCTGAAAGCCGCAAGGGTTGATGCGCTGGAAGGGTTCAAGGTCCATATCGATATTGAGTGCGAGGCCGTGAAATGACCGCCCTTTACGAATACGCAGACCCAGGGAAGCGATCTTGACATCATCCACGTAAACACCCGGCGCATCGGTCTTCGCCCGGGCTTCGACACCGTAGCTTTGCAGAACTTCAATTATGGCTTGTTCGATTGCGGTCACCAGCGCCCGAACGCCGAGCCCCGACCGCTTGATGTCAATTAGCGGGTAAGCGACGATCTGGCCCGGTCCGTGATAGGTTATCTGCCCGCCGCGGTCCACCTGCACCACTGGAATATCACCCGGTGCCAACACGTGTTCGGCGCGACCGGCCTGCCCCTGGGTAAACACCGGCGGGTGTTCGACCAGCCACAGTTCATCGGCTGTATCGGCATCACGATGGTCAGTAAACGATTGCATGGCGCGCCAGACCGGTTCGTAATCCATCCGCCCGAGGCGCCGCACATTCAGTTCTGCGGTGTCAGATACTGTCTCACTGTGTGTTTGGGGGGTGGTCATCCGGGCCGCTCTCATTCAAATCAGGCAATGACACTCACAGCGCCATCATGACCTGTTTACAATCCGTGAGTTCCTGATAGATCGCGTCAAGCTGCGCCCTGGAAACCGCTTCGATTGTGATGGTGATTGAAATGAAGTTGCCTGAGCCGCTGGGATTGGTGGTAACAGGCTTGTCTTCAAATACCTTTGCGTGGGATAAAACTATTTTCTCGGCCAGTTCCTGGAAGCCTTTTTCATTACGACCCATGACTTTTACCGGAAACTCACAGGGAAATTCAAACAACGATTCCTGCTCGTGAAGGTCTCTGCCAGAATTACCTCCCCCGGAATTCGTCTGCCCGGAATTCGTCTGCCTGGGATTTGTCTCCGGGGATTTGGTTTCTTTGGCCATCAGTCGTCTCCGAATAAACCACCAACCCACATACTGATACCATCCCAGGTGCGACCGAAAAACCCGGCCTCTTCTACTGTTGCCAGCGTGATCAAACCACGGGAGATAATTTCTTCATCGTCAAGCCGAATAGAGATTTGACCAACCTGTTGGCCTGCCAGCAAGGGCGCAACCAATTCTGGTTGCATTTCAACCTGCGCATCGAGGTCGTCGTACCGGCCGCGTGGAATGGTGACAAACAATTCGTCACGAATACCCAACGGAACCTGCTCCTCCTCACCTTTCCACACCTTGCCCTGTGCCAGTTCCTGCCCGGCCTTGTAAAGCTGCACGGTTTCGAAGAACCTGAAACCGTAATTCAGCAGGCTCTGGCTTTCGCTGACCCGCGATGACTCGGAGCCAGATCCGAGCACAACACTGATCAGGCGCATACCATCACGCTTGGCGGACGCGGCAAGGCAATAACCGGCAGCTTGTGTATAACCGGTCTTCAGGCCATCAACTGCAGGATCCCGCCACAGCAGGTTATTGCGGTTATGCTGTCGTATATTATTGAAACTGTATTCTTTTTCTGCATACCAACGATAATAATCCGGAAAATCCCGGATCAGGGCGGCGCTCAAAATAGCGATATCACGCGCAGAACTGTAGTGATCTTCATCCGGCAGGCCGGTTGAGTTGATGAAATTGGTGTTTGTCATCCCCATCTGCTCGGCGTAATGATTCATCAGGCCGGCAAATGCTTCTTCGGTGCCAGCAAGATGTTCAGCCAAAGCAACACTGGCATCATTACCCGACTGAATCACCATGCCCTTCAACAATTGCTCAATCGTGACCTGCATTCCTGGCTCAATAAACATACGTGAGCCAATGGTACGCCAGGCCTTTTCGCTGATGTTCACGCTGTCGTCCAGGCTCAAGTCACCCTGTAACAGCTCATTGAATACCACATAGCTGGTCATCAGCTTGGTGATGCTCGCGGGCTCAACCCGCATGTCCGCATTATTCTCCACCAAAACAAAACCACTGTTGAAATCGACCAATATGTAGCTGTTGGCGGACAGCGCCGGCGGCGCCGGTGTCGGCATCGCTTTGGGGGGCGGTGGCGGTGGCGGGCGTTGTGCAAATCCCGAAACGGGCAGTGCCAGCACAACAACCATCACAATCAATGCATGGACTCTCAGTAGCAGGTATTTCTTCATGTCTTTATTGTATTCCGTCGATTGAGCGGCTGATACATCAGCGACTAACTTTATGTGGGCGCTCATAGCCAAGTTCAACCACGCGGCGGATGCTGGCATTGATTTCCGCCTCTGAAGCATACGGCCCTATCCATACTTTATACAATCCCCGGCTTTTCTGTACCGAAACCGGCTTGATCTGCGCAGACATCATCTTTCCGGCCAGGTCTTCAGCCGTTTCACGCTCGCTAAAGGCCCCGACCTGCAAAAATGTACCGTCAGCCACTTTGACCGCCGAGGATTTTGGGCTGCCTACATCGATCGCGCGCACATCGACCCGCGCGGTGCCGGTTTTATCGACGCCGAGCCTGATCGCTGCGCCATAGGACAGGTCAATGATCCGGCCTTCGTGGAACGGACCCCTGTCGTTGACCTTGACGATCATTTTTTTGCCGTTATCAAGGTTGGTGACCTCCACCCAGGTTGGTAATGGCAGGCTTTTGTGTGCTGCAGTTGCCAGATGCATATCGTAGGGTTCACCGCTGGAGGTGCGCCGTCCATGAAACTTGCTGCCGTACCAGGACGCCATGCCACGTTCATGGTAGCCCTTGCTGCTTGGCATGACGGTGTAAGTTTTTCCCAGCACGGTGTAAGGCGAGTGATTGCCATAACGGGCCAGCGACTCTTCCCGGGGTACCGCATCCGGAACATCAGAAGCCTTGATCTTACGGCTTGATGGCCCGTCACCCACCGGTTCCTCCACGGTTTTGTGCTTTGCGCAGCCAGCCAGCAACAGCAAGAACACCAACAGCGCTGCGATCAGCCGCTGCATCAGGACTGGTCCATTCCTTTTTTGATTTCCTGGCTCAGTTCATAAACCGCCATCGCGTACATCGGACTGCGGTTGTAGCGGGTAATTACGTAAAAATTCTTGAACGTCAGCCAATAGCTTTTGCGGTCTTCTTCATCCAGCTTCAACAAGGCTGCCGGTAAGTCCGGTGGTACTTCGCCCAGGCTTTTGAAACCCAGTTCCTGCCACTCGGCGACGGTCAGGGTCGGTTTAAAACTCCGCGTTGAGATTTTGTCAAATGCAGCGCCTTTCGAGGCCCGCGCTCGCGCGGTCACCGGTTGCCCCGGTTGCCAGCCATGGCGATGCAGGTAATTGGCCACGCTGCCGACGACATCCGGTGTTGAACGCCATAGGTCCCGGCTGCCGTCCCCGTCAAAATCAACCGAATACTCTCGATAGCTGCTGGGCATAAACTGGCCCATACCCATCGCCCCGGCATAGGAACCGGTGACTTTGTCCGCCGGCAGGCTTTCCTCGTTGGTCAGTTGGATGAAGTGCATCAACTCCGAGGAAAAAAATTCGGAACGATCGGATGAAAGGTTTTGCGGGTAATAAAAACCCAGCGTCACCAACGCATCGATGGTGCGGTAGTTGCCGGTTATTCTTCCATAAAACGTCTCCACACCGATGATCGAGACGATGATTTCTTCATCCACACCATACTTCTCAGAAGCGGCTGCGATCAGGTCCCGGTTTTCCTTCCAGAAATCAATTCCTTCATTGGCTCGCCGGTCGGTCATAAAAATTGGCCGGTACTGGTGCCAGGGTTTGGCCTCGGCCGGGCGACTGATGGCATCTACAATGGATTGTTTGTACTCGGCTTGTTCAAGCAGCACCCGCACCTCGCTCTCCGGCAAGCCGTATTCAGATGCCGCTCGCGCAACAAACTCATCGGCGCCGGGATGGTCATTTGCACATGCCGGAACACAAAAAAGGGCGAGCAGGAAGAATTTTCGCATTGAAATCAGGTATCCGTATTGATGGTTGAACTGCACTTATTAAATCGTCGGGTATATCCCCGCAAGGCCCCGGTGAATGTCCCGGGTGGCATCCCGTAGCAGAGTTTACCTGAACAGGAAATAAAAACTGAGCCCACGAGCACTTTTTGACCACTTTTATGATCCAGCCACCCGTGCGTGGTTAACCATTTGTGAACGGATATATACCGCCATTTAATCATCATTTTATGAACTTCCGGTGGCCATAAATGGACATCATCATGCCAAAGCCGGCCAACAATGTGACGGCAGATGTTCCGCCATAGCTGATCAATGGCAGCGGAACACCCACGACCGGCAACACCCCGGAAACCATTCCGCCATTAACCAGCACGTAGACAAACAACGTCAGGCTCAGGCTGCCTGCCAGCAAGCGTGAACCGGTGTCACGGGCGATGCTGGCGATGTGCAAACCCCGCGCGATCACCAATATGTAGGCAAGCATCAGTAACACAACACCAACCAGACCGAATTCTTCGGAAAACACCGCCAGGATAAAATCGGTGTGCCGCTCAGGGATAAACTCCAGGTTTGACTGGGTGCCATTCAACCAGCCCTTGCCTGTCAGTCCGCCTGAACCCACCGCGATCTTCGACTGAATGATATTCCAGCCGTTGCCCAGTGGGTCGGCCTCAGGGTTCAGAAAGGTCCTGACCCGGTCCCGCTGGTATTCTTTCATGACCAGCCACAACGCCGGTGCGGCAGCGGCCATCGATGCCGCAAACCCCAGCAACACACGCCAGCGCAAGCCGGCAAGAAACAATGTAAATACACCACTGGCAGCAACCAGCAACGCAGTGCCAAGGTCAGGCTGCCGAGCAATCAAGACTGTTGGTATTAACAGTATACCCAGGGACACCAGCGTGGCTTTCCAGGCGGGCGGCAAGATCCTGGGGTGCAGATACCAGGCGACCATCATCGGTACCGCCAACTTCATGATTTCAGACGGCTGGAAGCGGAACACGCCAATATCAAGCCAACGGTTTGTACCCCGTCCTACGCCCAGAACCAGGGTCGCAAGCAATAAAGCAACGCCAATGCCATACAACCACGGTGTCCAGGAACGCAATATTCGAGGTGGCACCTGGCTGATTACCAGCATCACCAGCAAGCCGAAACCCAGCCGTAACGACTGCCGTTTTACCATCGCCATATCCTGGCCGGAAGCGCTGTACAAAACCACCAGCCCGAATCCCATGATCAGCAGCAGTAATACCAGCAACAGCGGATCCAACCTCGGGGCACCCACCCATGTCGGCAGCAGGCGATTTCGAGACATGCGATTTGAAGACAGGCGATTTGCAGAAAGGTGATTCAAGGTTGCAGTTCCTGATCCAGCCAAGCATCCAGCACCACCCGCGCCACAGGTGCCGCTGCCCTGGATCCGGAGCCGCCATGTTCAACCACGACCGCAATCGCGATCCTGGGTGCATCCACCGGCGCAAACGCAATAAATAATGCATGGTCACGGAGATGCTGCGCGATTTCTCCGTCGTTATCAGCCCGGTTCGCTGCCAGTTGATAAACCTGTGCAGTGCCTGTTTTGCCGCCGGTTCTGTATCGTGCATCGACCGCAACACCTTTCGCAGTACCACGCAGGCCATTGACCACACGATCCATGCCATTCAATATCGCTTGCCAATTACCTGCCTCCCTGACCGGCATCTGCAACGCAATTGGCGCGGTGTTGCGTTGCGCCTGCTGGTCGCCTGCATCTTTGCTGGCATACAACACACTGGGTGAATACCGTGTGCCGCCGTTGACCAGGGTCGCAAGCGCATTTGCAAGTTGCAGCGGCGTCACCACGTTGAATCCCTGGCCAATTCCTGCGATCACGGTTTCACCCGGATACCATGGCTCGTTGCGGGTGCGGATTTTCCACTCACGGGATGGCAGCAGGCCACTGCCTTCAGCGGGTAAATCGATACCTGTTCGCGCACCGAAACCGAACTGCGACAAATAGTCATGCATACGGTCTATGCCCATGTCCATGGCCAACTGGTAAAAGTAAGTATTGACAGATTGCTCCAATGCAGAGCCGAGATCGACCCAGCCGTGGCCGGTGTCTTTCCAGTCCCGATATGGCCGACTGTAACCCTCGATATAGAATTTACCACTGGAAAACACCCGGGTCTGCTCGGTGACCACGCCCAATTCCAGACCGGCAAGCCCGATAAAGGGCTTGAACGTAGAACCCGGTCCATACCCGCCCCTCAGCGCACGGTTAAAAAGTGGTCGGCCAGCATCGTTAAGAACCTCGTCATAAGCCTGTTGACCGATACCCCTTACAAAGGCATTGGGATCATAGGCCGGCTTGCTGACCAGCGCGATCACACTGCCGTCAAGCGGGTCGATCGCGACCACGGCGCCCGGTCTATCCCCGAGCGCGTCCCATGCTGCCTGTTGCACCGCCACATCGATCGACAACACCAGGTCGGTTCCCGGTATTGCATCCTTTCGTTCAAGCACATTTATTACCCGGCCGCGGGAGTTGGTTTCGACCCGCTCGTTACCGGATACACCGTGCAACTGTGCTTCGTGGAATTGTTCAACACCTGTTTTTCCAATCGTGCGCGTGCCACGGTAGTTGCCGGCATCTACGCTGGCGACATCGGCTTCGTCCATCCGCCCGATATAACCAAGCACATGGGTTAACAGTTCGCCATAAGGGTAAAATCTAGACAGGTAAGGAACCACGTCAGCGCCCTTAAAACGATGCCGGTTGACCGCAAATCGTGCGACTTCCTGCTCGCTCAGGTTAAATTTCACCGGTACGCTGTCAAACACTTTGAAATTGGGGCGCGAACGGTGAAAGCTCTTCCTGTGGTCTTCACTGAGATCAATGAACGAAGACAATTCATCCAGCAGGCCTTCGAGGTTTTCGACTTTTTCCGGCACAATTTCCAGCCGGTAGGCCGGCCGGTTCTCTGCGATCAGCCGTCCGCGCCGGTCATAAATCAGGCCACGGTTTGGAACCACCGGCCGCACGCTGACGCGGTTGCTTTCAGAGCGTGTAGAAAAATTTTCATAGGCAACGATTTGCAACCAGAAATAACGACTGATCAGTGCCAACATACACACAATGATGATGATGAATCCGGATCTGGCGCGGCGCTTAAACAGACGCTGCTCCTCTTCAGTGTCTTTTATCGCCCGACTGCTGCTGTAACTGATCACTGCTTTGGCTTACGCGCCCTGGCGCGAATGCGGTCAAGAAACAGAAACAGCCAGGGCCACAGCGCCATGCCAATCAACGGCGAGAGCCAATATTCCCACGTGGGCACAGGCTCACCCATCATTATCGTAATCCAGATCAGGATAACGCGGTCATTGACCAGCAAACCAAAAACAGCCAACGCCTGCTGCCAGGGCGGGAAAAAACGCAAGCGCGGTCGAAACCGTTGTACCAGAAACACCATCACAACCAGGCTCAGGGCATGCATTCCCATCAGGCTGCCACTGAGGACGTCCAGCAGGAGTCCAATCAGAAAAGCCAGGCCCAAACTGATCTTGTCGCGGGTTTCCAGTGTCCAGTAAATTATCACCAGTGCCACCCAGTAAGGCTTGAACGGCACCAGCGCCGCCGGTACCGGCAGCATGGACAGCAACATGGCGGCCACGATGATCAGCAATATCAGTGACCGGCTATCACCCCCGCGTTTCACGGCTGTTCTGCTTGCGTTGGAACGTCGGTCAATTGCCGGTCAATCAATAAAACTTCCCGCCCCCTGTCCAGCGCAGCAAATGGTCTCACATAGACCTTTGCAAAAATTGCTCCGCTTTCACGCACAACCTGCACCACCTCACCGACCGGAAACCCGGGCGGAAACCGGTCGCCCAACCCTGACGTGACGATTACGTCCCCCGGGCTGATATCGGCCTGTAATGGCATGTCCGGCATCACCAACCGGGTGGTATCACCGCTGCCATAAAGGACGGTACGCTGCCCGGTGCGGTTGATCTGCACCGGTAGCGCGTGATCCGGGTCGGAAATCAGCCTTACCGTCGCAGAAAAGCGATGAACATCTTCGACCTGGCCGACGATGCCCATGCCATCGATGACCGCCTGACCGACAACGGCGCCCCCATCTGCACCTTTGTCGATCCAGATTTTGTGTGAAAATGGATCGAGGTCAACACGCACCATCTCCGCAAATTGAAAATCATACGCCCAGCCTTCGGTTGCGTCGAGCAAAGCCCTCAGACGCTGATTTTCCTTTTGAAGGGCAGCCTGGGTTTGTATCAGGCCTGCGTTGCCAAGCAGTTGTTCGCGCAACTGCTGGTTCTCGGCAATCAATTCCTGCCGGGCACGGATGTGTTGAGCTGCGGATCGCCAGGCTTCTGACGGCCATCCAACGAGGCGAAAAACCGGCTCAAGTACGAATTCAAGGGTACTGCGGATCCGGGGCACATAGTTTCCGCGCTGGTCCATCGACATCAGCGCAATCGCCAGCAAAATGTAAATCATCAGCCGGGCAGTGTGTGCGCCTTCCTCCCCAAACCAGCGGCTGGTACCTGATGAATCTGTATGTGCCAAGTTAGTATCGTGTATTCAGATGGCCAGGCTGAATCAGCTGGCGCGCTATGCCTTTAAGTTAATTGCTGCTAAAAAAATCACCGTGATTCTGGTCCATCAATTCAAGTGCGCGACCGCCGCCCCTGGCGACACAGGTCAGCGGATCATCGGCGACAAAAACCGGTAAACCGGTTTCTTCGGAGATCAGTCGGTCGAGACCCTTCAACAGGGCTCCGCCGCCGGTCAGGACGATGCCGGTTTCAACAACATCCGAACACAATTCGGGTGGCGTTTGCTCCAGCGCCGCTTTGACCGCATCGAGGATGCTGGTCAGACTTTCGTTAAGAGCCTCAAGCACCTCGTTACTGTTGATGGTAATTCGCCGGGGTACGCCTTCGGCGAGATTGCGGCCTGATACGGTCAATTCTTCCGCTTCTTCGTCGGGCCAGGCCCGGCCAATTTTGATCTTGATCTGCTCAGCAGTGGATTCACCGATCAGGGTGCCGTAATTGCGACGCACAAAGTTGATAATCGCTTCGTCAAACTTGTCACCACCCACGCGCACGGAATTTGAATACACCAAACCGTTGAGTGATATGACCGCGACTTCAGACGTGCCGCCACCCACGTCCAGCACCATCGCGCCACGCGCTTCGTGCACCGGGATGCCAGCACCGATGGCTGCGGCCATTGGCTCTTCCACCAAAAATACTTCGCGGGCGCCGGCGCCTTCAGCCGATTCCTTGATGGCTTTACGCTCAACCTGGGTTGAATTGCAGGGCACGCACACCAAAACGCGCGGGCTTGGGCGGAGAAATCGGGATTCATGCACTTTCTTGATAAAATGCTGGAGCATGGCCTCGGTCATATTGAAGTCGGCAATCACACCGTCTTTCAACGGCCTGACGGTGCGAATATTTCCGGGAGTGCGACCCAACATACGTTTGGCTTCAGCGCCCACAGCCGCTACTGATTGCGGCCCGCCCGGACCCCTGTCCATGCGCACCGCCACCACCGACGGTTCATTCAGAACGATGCCCTTACCACGCACGAATATGAGCGTATTTGCAGTGCCCAAATCTATCGACAAGTCGTTAGAAAACAGGCCACGGAGACTTTTGAAAACCATGTTGTTATATTCCGGGGAATATTGGCTGGATAAGAACTGGCTAATGTAGCAGTCAGCCCGCTTTTCAGCAAGCAGCACACGCATTCTACGACACATATTAATATTGTTTTTAAGAAACTTTCTGCCCACATCAAAAAATCCGCTAAAATGCCGCATCCCCGGTAGACACAGGATTGATAAATGTCGGTTTTAATATGTGGTTCTCTCGCCTACGACACCATTATGGTGTTTCCGGAACGCTTCAAAGACCACATCCTTCCGGACAAGGTGCATATCCTGAACGTGTCATTTATCGTACCGGAAATGCGCCGTCAATTTGGCGGTGTCGCAGGCAACATTTCCTACAACCTGAAATTGCTGGGCGGCGACCCGTACCCCATGGCCACCGTCGGCGATGACTTCGGACCCTATATGCGACGCCTCGAGTCGCTGGATATTTCAACCCGTTATGTGCGCCACCTTGAAGGTGAATTTACCCCTCAGGCGTTCATAACAACCGATATTGATGACAACCAGATCACCGCTTTTCACCCCGGTGCCATGCAGGAAAGCTACCTGAACAAGGTGGAAGATACCGAGGGTATGACACTCGGCATCGTTGCCCCGGATAGCAGAAAGGCGATGTTGCAACACAGTCGGGATTTCGAACGCCTCGGCATACCACACATATTTGATCCGGGCCAGGCCATGACGCTATTCGATGGTGATGACCTGCGCACGTTTATCAAACAGGCCAACTGGCTGGTGTGTAACGACTACGAGTTTCAATTGATCCAGGAACGCACCGGACTTGGCCAGCAGCAGGTTGCAGAACAGGTGGATGCACTGATCATCACCCGTGGCGGTGAAGGCTCAAGCCTGATCACACGCGATGGCGAGGAATCCATTGAATCGGTAAAAGCCACCGCAATCGAAGACCCAACCGGTTGCGGTGACGCGTATCGGTCCGGCCTGATTTACGGCCTGCAAAACGACCTCGACCTGGTCACCGCATGCCGCATCGGCGCAGTCATGGGCGCAATAAAAATTGCCGTGCAGGGCCCACAAAACCACACACCATCGCTGGATGAAATAGTTTCCACTTTCAAAAACACCTTCGGATACCGCTTCACAGACTGAAACATGGCAAAATTCAACCGTTCCGGGCATTTAGCGGTTGACATTCAGCCCCCGTAAACGGAAAATTGCCGCCCCCGACCGCAAAGGTCGAGGCATACTGAAAAAACAGTTAAAGGTGATGTAGCTCAGCTGGTTAGAGCGCGGCATTCATAATGCTGAGGTCGGTGGTTCAAGTCCACCCATCACCACCAATAAATTC
>SMVB01050281.1_pt1 | contig 12527 bp, 7 predicted proteins | sample 2456461 | NCBI WGS metagenome assembly SMVB01 (sample SAMN11095934, study PRJNA526329) | marine sediment metagenome | biome: Marine sediment; feature: Surficial sediment; material: Deep marine sediment; isolation source: Hadal surficial sediment | place: Pacific Ocean | collected 2014-05 | depth 0-1...
ACCGGAGCGGTTTTTCACAAGACAACTGCCTGAACCAGTGTCATCGCCCAGTCTGATTCGCGTGAATCAGGCTTTTGCGTCTCACCTGGGTATTGACTCCCAATGGCTGGAATCCAAACAGGGAGTGGAATTCATCGCCGGCAACTTTATACCTGAGGGCGCCGACCCAATCGCAACGGTTTATGCTGGTCACCAGTTTGGTGGCTGGAGCCCTAGATTGGGTGACGGGCGGGCCATTTTGCTCGGAGAAGTGCTTGCCGGTAACGGCGATCGTTACGATATCCAGCTCAAAGGCTCCGGCCGTACGGCTTATTCACGTGGTGGTGATGGCCGTGCGCCGCTGGGCCCGGTGCTACGTGAGTATATTCTCAGTGAGGCCATGGCGGTATTGGGCGTACCGACAACCCGTGCGCTGGGCGCTGTCTTGAGCGGCGATAAAGTCATGCGCAATGGCCGCATTGATGGTGCCGTTTTGGCGCGCGTCGCCAGCAGCCATATTCGGATTGGGACATTTGAGTATTTTTCTGCGCAAAAAGATACGGATGCTATCAAACGACTCGCCGAGCACGTTATTCAACGACATTACCCGGATGCGGCACAGGCAGATCATCCAGGCAGGGCCATGCTCGATGAGGTGGTGTCAGCACAGGCCCAATTGATCGCCCGGTGGCAATCGCTGGGATTTATTCATGGTGTCATGAATACCGACAACATGTTGCTGTCCGGTGAAACCATCGACTACGGGCCTTGTGCTTTCATGGATCAGTTCGACGCTGCAGCGGTCTACAGCTCAATCGATCATGGCGGTCGTTACGCCTATCAAAATCAGCCCCAAATCGCCCACTGGAACCTGAGTCGTTTGGCGATGGCCTTGCTACCGCTACTGGATGATGACCAGGAGGCCGCACTGGCTTCGGGCCAGGCAGCGATCGATGCTTTCCCGGCTTTGTATCAGGATGCCTACCGGCAGCGCATGGCCGGGAAACTGGGTATAACACGGGTCAGCAAAAATGACGATCTGCTGATTCAGGACTTGCTTGCTCTCATGCAGGAAGAAAAGACCGATTTCACATTGGCCTTTCGCCGTCTGGCGGACCTCGCTGACGCGGATAACAATAAAAGTGACACTGTCGGCCCGATTTTTGATTTCCCGGAAGCCTTCGGAGCTTGGCTGGAGCGTTGGCAAGACCGGCTAAGCACCGAGCAACAGGATGCCGCTGACCGTCAGGCTGCCATGTACGCGGTCAACCCGGTATTCATCGCGCGCAATCACCTGGTCGAGGAAGCCATAGAGGCCGCTGTCAACGAACAGGATTTCGCGCCCTTCCATAGCCTGGTTGATCGTCTTGACAATCCATTTGAATTTGATCGTTCCGATACCCGCTTCGCCACCCCACCAGATGCCGACCAGATCGTCACACAAACTTTTTGTGGCACTTGATTTCGGTCAGCATTATTTCGTAAATTCACAGGGCTGATGAGAGTCTGTTTAGCGTACTGGCTCCAAGTCATGTAGGATGATCGAAAAAATGTGAACAGCCCGATTCCCGTGTACCTGTTCTTCGCATTCCTGCTATTGCTTACATTGGAGAAATCATGTTAGCTTTATCTCGTATATCTCTGTTTTTAATACTATTACTTATTAGTATTTCTGCTCCTGCAGCAGAAGATGATGAAAAACCAACCCCCGGCCTGAACGAGTCAACATTGAAAGGCCTCGAGTGGCGCAGCATCGGCCCGGCGCTGATGGCGGGACGCGTCGCTGATATTGCTGTCGATCCGAACGACCGCAGCAACTGGTATATCGCCGTGGGCAGCGGCGGGGTCTGGAAAACGGAAAACCGCGGCACCACCTGGAACCCGGTGTTTGATTCCGAGGGTTCCTACTCCATTGGTTGTATCACCATTGATCCCAATAATTCCAACACCATCTGGATCGGCACCGGTGAGAATGTCGGCGGCCGTCATGTCGGTTACGGCGACGGTATATACAAGAGCCTGGATGGCGGTAACAGCTGGACCAATATGGGTCTCAAAGATTCACAACACATTGGCATGATCGCAGTGGATCCACGCGATTCAAATGTCGTTTATGTCGCAGCCCAGGGGCCATTGTGGTCGGCGGGTGGTGAACGGGGCTTGTATAAGACCACCGACGGTGGCCAGAACTGGGAACTCATCCTTTCAGCGGGCGAATATACCGGTGCCAACGAAGTACACCTCGACCCGCGTAACCCGGACATCATTTATGCCTCCCTGCACCAGCGTTACAGAAATGTAGCTGCACTGATGAATGGCGGTCCGGAATCCGGGATCCACAAATCAACCGATGGCGGCCAGAGCTGGCGCGAACTGACCAACGGCATCCCGGATGAGGACAAGGGCAAGATCGGCCTGGCTATCTCGCCGGTCAACCCGGACGTCATTTACGCCACCATCGAGCTTGCACAACGTACCGGTGGTTTATGGCGTTCCACCAATGGTGGAGAAAGTTGGGAAAACCGCAGTGATGAGATTTACAGCGGCACCGGGCCGCATTACTACCAGGAAATTTTTGCCAGCCCGCATGATGTCGATACCGTCTACCAGGTAGCACCGACACTGCACCGCACGGTCGATGGCGGTAAGACCATGAAGCCGGTCAAAAACAAAACGGTACACGGCGATTATCACGCCGTCGTGTTTGATCCAGCCGATCCGGATTATTTGCTGATCGGAAGTGATGGCGGTGTCTACGAGACATACGACGGCCTGGAGCATTGGAACTTCTTTGCCAATTTACCTATCACCCAGTTCTACAAAGTGGCGGTTGACTATGACCAGCCGTTCTACAACATCTACGGCGGCACCCAGGACAACAACACCCAGGGTGGGCCCTCGCGCACCGATAATGTACACGGCATCCGCAATAGCGACTGGTTCATTACCGTATTTGCCGATGGTCACCAACCGGCGGTGGACCCGACCAATCCGGATATCATTTATTCCGAGTGGCAGGAAGGTAACCTGATACGTTATGACCGCAAGAGCGGTGAGATCATCTATATCCAGCCGCAACCTGCAGCAGATGAAGAGAACGACCGTTTCAACTGGGATTCCCCCATCCTGATCAGCCCGCATAACTCGGCACGTTTGTATTACGCCAGCCAGAGGGTCTGGCGCAGCGATGACCGCGGTGACAGTTGGCAGGCGATTTCCGGTGATCTCAGCCATGGCAAAGATCGCATGACCCTACCTATGATGGGCCGTGTCTGGAGCTATGACTCGGCCTGGGACCTGATGGCGATGTCGAAATACGGCAACATAACTTCCCTGTCGGAATCACCGCTGGTGGAAGGTTTGTTGTACGCCGGCACCGATGACGGCCGTATCCACGTCAGTGAAAATGGCGATACGGACTGGCACAGCATCGACAACCTGCCCAATGCTCCGGAAGGTTTTTTCGTCAATGACATCAAGGCTGATCTGCATGACGCGAATACCGTTTATGTGGTCATAGACGACCACAAATCCGGAGACTTCTCGCCCTATATCTACAAGAGCACCAACCGCGGCAAGCTCTGGCGTAAGATCAGCACTGGTCTGCCCGAACGCCACGTGGTCTGGAGACTGGTACAGGATCACGTTAACCCGAACCTGTTGTTCGCGGCGACTGAATTTGGTGTCTTTTTCAATGTAGGCGGCAGTGTCTGGACCAAGTTGTCCGGCGGCACGCCCAATATGTCATTTAGGGATCTCGTCATTCAGAAACGCGAGAATGACCTGGTGGGTGCAACCTTTGGCCGTAGTTTCTATGTCTTTGACGACTACACACCCCTACGCAGTCTGACAGCCGAGAACCTGGCATCGGATACCATGCTGTTCCCGGTGCGTGATGCGCTGTGGTATTTGCCACGGATGCCGATGGGGGATTTTGAAGTCGGCGGCCAGGCATCCCAGGGCGACGGTTATTTTGTAGCCGAAAACCCGCCGTTCGGCGCTGTCATTACCTACTATCTGCCCGAATCAATCCTGACCGGCAAAGAACAACGCCGCGAAGACGAAAAAGAAATCGAGAAACAGGGCGGCGATACACCCTACCCCGGCTGGGATGCCTTGCACGCTGAGAAAAGCGAGGAAGACCCGGCCGTGGTACTGACCATACGCGACGGCAATGGTGATGTGGTCCGTAAACTTGAAGGTCCTGCCAAGGCTGGTTTCCACCGGATTGCCTGGGATCTGCGCTACGCCGAATCCAGTCCATGGACCGCAAAGAAAAAGGATAACTACATCGTATTTCCCGGCCCTCTAACAGTTCCGGGTGACTTTACAGTCAGTATGGCAATCCGCAGTAACGGCGTGCTTGAGGACACCGGCCAGCAGACTGGAATTCATGTCAAGCTGATGCGTCAAAACGCACTGGCCAGCGTAACACCCGAAGAGGTGGTCGCGTTCGGCAAGCGCCTTGATAATCTCGACCGCCAGGGATCTGGTGCCGAATCTGCCATCAAGGAATTGTTGCTGGAGTTGGGCGCGATCAAGAAAACCCTGCTGCGTTCAACCGCCGCAGATGAGCTGCGTGACACCGCCAGGGCGCTGGAATTGGAAGTGTTGCAATTACAACTGCAACTATCCGGTGATGAAAACCGCGAGATGGCAGGTGACCCGGGGCCGCTGTCGGTGAAACAAAGAGCTGGCGTTGCCCAACTCGGCACCTTGTTTTCGACCTATGGCCCGACCCCCACCCACCAACGCAGCCTTGAAATAGCTGAGCAAAACTTTGCCGCGATCAAAACTGCACTGAACCGGATCTTCGGCAGCGACTTGCCGGCATTACGAAAAGCGATGGATGTCGCCGGTGTGCCATGGACACCCGGACGCGGCGTTCCGGGCGGGGACTGAAGCATGTGCTCATTTACATTTTCTAGCGCGCTTAAAAACATCAACTGGAGACTTTCATGAGTACAGCCAAAAACCGCATGCTGATGATTGTCGCAATGCTTGCGTTGTCACCGGCAACGACCTTCGCCAACGACAAGGCGGCGCTGGAAAAAATTGATACAAAAGGCCTGCTGGAGCGTATATCAACGCTTTCATCAGACGAATTTGGCGGTCGTGCGCCGATGTCCGAAGGTGAACGTCTTACTCTGAATTACCTTGAGAAAGAGTTCAGGGACATGGGGCTTAAACCCATGTTTGGCGATAGTTACCGCCAGGCCGTGCCGCTGGTTTCCATCGAGGCAGATCCGGACATGGCACTCAGCATCAGTGACATGGAAGGAAATGTGCATTCCTACGCCTATGGCAACGAAGTCGTGCTCGGCAGTCCGCAGGTGGCGGAAGAGAACGGTCTCAACCGCAGCGAACTGGTATGGGTCGGATATGGCATTGTCGCACCGGAATATAACTGGAATGACTACGAAGGTATCAATGTAAAAGGAAAAACCGTGGTCATCCTGGTCAACGACCCCGGTTACGCCACCCAAAACCCCGAACTGTTCAACGGCAATAAAATGACCTATTACGGCCGCTGGACTTATAAATACGAAGAAGCCGCCCGCCAGGGCGCTGCCGGCGCATTGATCATCCACCAGACCGCACCTGCAGCATACGGTTGGCACGTGGTAGAAGGTAGCTGGACCGGTCCGAAATTTCACCTGGCTGCTGAAAATGACAATATGGATCGTTTGAAAGTCGAAGGCTGGCTGCAATATGAGACCGCCAAAGAGATCTTCAATCTCGCCGCTATGGACTTGGATGAGTATATGGCCGAAGCGTCAAAAACCTCGGTTAAGCCCTATTCCATGGGTTTGTCCGCCAGTGTCAATATCAGCAACAAGATTGAGCGCGCAGAGTCTTTCAATGTCGGTGCAGTGTTGCCCGGCAGTGAGAACGCAGATGAATTATTTATCTATATGGCACATTGGGATCACCTGGGCACCGCGCCCCATGAAGACGGCGAGGAAGGCGACTTCATTTACAACGGTGCCGAAGACAATGCCAGCGGCACCGCCGGTCTGCTGGAGATTGCCGAGGCATTTTCTTCCAAAACAACGGCACCAAAGCGCAGCGTGGGTTTCCTGGCAGTCACCGCCGAGGAATCCGGTTTGTTGGGTTCACAGGCTTACGCAGCAAAGCCTGCTTTCCCTTTAAACAAGACCGTTGGCGGTATCAATATGGATCGATTGAATTTTGCCGGCAAGGTCAGTGATGTGGTGGTGGTTGGCTATGGCGGCTCAGAAATGGAAACGGTGTTGGCTGCAGAAGCCCTTAAGGTCGGTCGCACGGTCACACCCGAATCGACACCGGAAAAAGGCTTTTACTACCGCTCGGATCATTTCAATTTTGCCAAGAAAGGCGTGCCGATACTTTACGCAAGAGGTGGAACGGTTGACCGCACCCGCGGTGCAGATTACATCACCGCAAGTAACGCCGACTACGTCAAAAACCGCTACCACTCGCCGGCGGATGAAATCCAGGATAATTGGGACCTCGATGCCGCCATTGAAGACCTGAGTTTATTTTTCAATATCGGTAACCGCATCGCCAACAGCAATGAATGGCCGCAGTGGTTTGAAGGTAATGAATTCCGGGCAATCAGGGAAGCTTCGATGGCCGCAGAGCAATAGCCTATGAAACTGATACGTAAAACGGCCCTCGCCGGCATGGTTCTGATGCTGGTTCTGTTCACCCCATCTGTGTTTTCAGCGAACGAGGATCAACAGGGTGCAATCGAGCAACTAATACATCAGTTTGTCGAGGCGTTTAATTCCTCCGATCCGGATACCATGGCGGCGTTTTACCGGCAATCAGCTTCCACCGACTTCAACGAGCGCCGGACAGAGCAAGAGGATCGGGCGCTTCATCAGCAGATACTTGAGATGCTCGGTAATCTGACGATCCAGGAACTTGAAATACAGGATTCTGAAAATGCCAAATTGACGGTTCTGACCTCAGTAACTGGTTCAGTGAACCAGTTTCGTTTCAAGCTGGTCGGTAAGCCAGCAAAAATCGACGGGTTCAGCGTTGGTATGCCGCCCACGGAAGAAGAGGAAGAACTTTATACCGATCACCAAGCGGATGTCGAACATGCGATGCCGGGCGACGCTGCTCAACATGGGCCGTTTGGCTTTCTTACATCTGCAAAAGGCGTTTATCAATCACAGATTCTGCTTCAATCTGACGGCAGTCTGTTGCTGGTCTGGGTGCAAAAGGGCTTGTATGACCTCGACCTGTTTGTTGCCCGTCAGCAACAGGATGGTGAATTTTCCCATCCGCTACGCATCAATCAGCGCGGTCTTAATCGATATACCGGTGATGAAGCACGCCCCAGTGTCGCATTGGGTCCGGACGGTGCAGTGGCGGTTGCATGGACAGCTGCGAACCAGGACATCATGATTGCGGTCGGTTCAAATTATGCTACGCAATTTGATGCACCACTGAAATTGAACCAGGATGACAGCCGCGCATTCAGGACCATGCCATCGGTATCATTTTCTCCTGATGGCGCGGCCCATGCTGTCTGGCTCGATCCGCGTCAAGCGCCCGAGGGAATGGAAGAACCTTCCGATCTTTACTACGCCATTGTCAAAAACGGTAGCGTGACCGAGACCAACCTGACCGCCCGTCAAGAACCCACGGTTTGTGGCTGCTGCCGGCCCTACATCGCAATTGATGAGGAGGGCGTCTTTGATATCCTCTTTCGCAACGAGGACTCGAACGGCTACCGGGACATTTCACGTATCAGCGGAACCAGTGGTACATTGGGCGAACCACAGCCGACCAGCCCGCCAATATGGAAACTCAATGCATGCCCGTCAGCCGGACCGATTGCCAGCCAGGGTGGCACCTTATGGAAGGATGCCTCCACCGGGGACTGGCGTATGTTGTGGTCAACCGACGCAGAAACAGCGCCATCTGAATTATTCTCAGATCGGGATGATCTCGATTTGATTCGGTCTCCACGCAAGGTCAGTGGTCGGGATAACTGGGTATTGATTGGCGCACAGCCTCACAGCATGATTGCTACTCTGGTCGATGATTCGTGGAAAATTATTCACGACAATCTGCCCCCCTGGGCGTCGAGTGCTACCGTAAAAGATGACAAGCTGATTCTGATGGGAAATAGAAGGGGCTTGCTTCTCACATCGATTCAGCCGCTTTAATCGCCCATCTTAAAAGGCGTTAATACCCGTCAGTTCTCTACCGATCACCAACTGGTGCACGGTTTCTGTGCCCTCATAGGTGATAACGCTTTCCAGGTTCAGCATATGGCGAATGGCGCAATGCTCGACCGTGATACCAGCAGCGCCGAGGATATCGCGGCAGTCGCGGGCAATATCCAGCGCCATGCGCACATTGTTCCATTTCGCCAGGCTGACCTGTTGTGGTGCCATATTGCCGGCATCTTTCAGACGCCCGAGCTGTAATGACAGCAATTGCGCCGTGGTGATCCGTCGGGCCATATCCGCAATGCGTATCTGCACTGCCTGGTTGGCAGCCAACGGCCGCCCGAACAGCTTACGGTCCGAGGTGTATTCAATGACCTCGGTCATACAAGCAATTGCCGATCCAATCGGCCCCCAGGTAATCCCGTAACGTGCCTGTGTCAAACAACCCAGCGGCCCTTTCAGACCGGTAACATTGGGCAGACGGTTAGCCTCAGGCACGCGAACATTGTCAAAAAACAATCCGGATGTGTCCGAAGCCCGCAAAGAAAATTTACCATGAATTTCCTGCGCCTCAAATCCGGCCATGCCTTTTTCCAGCACAAAACCCTGGATCCCGTCATCGGTATGTGCCCAGACAATCGCGATATCAGCAATACTGCCATTGGTAATCCACATCTTGGAACCATTAATGATCCAGTCATCACCATCAGGTTTAGCATTGGTTTTCATACTGGCCGGATCCGACCCGCCATGCGACTCAGTCAAACCAAAACAACCAATCACCGTGCCCGCCGCCATATCCGGCAACCAGCGCTGTTTCTGTTCCTCGGAACCATAGGCATAAATCGGATACATACACAGGCTTGATTGCACCGAGGCGAAACTACGCAGACCCGAATCGCCACGTTCAAGCTCCTGGCAGATCAAACCATATGAAACTGCGTTCAAACCGGCACAACCGTAGCCCTTAATAGTAGAACCCAGAAGGCCAAGTTCAGCCATTTCCGGCACCAACTCCATCGGGAATTCGGCCTTGTCAAAGGCATCGCCCATCAGGGGCAGCGCACGTTCATCAACAAAACGCGCGACGCTGTCCTGGATCATCTGCTCTTCTTCAGAAAGCAGGCTGCGGACGTCGAACAAATCGGTGGGATTCAGCTTGGCCATGGATACTCCGGGGACTATTGGTAAGATAATGGTCAGATGCGGCTATTCTAAGTTCTGTATCAGTGACAGTCACTATCAGATTCACTTAAAATTTTCCCATTAGCACGGATGCTTCCGTATAAAATCAGTTCATGAATCCAGCCCTACCCATCCTTTATACATTCAGACGTTGCCCCTATGCGATACGGGCCAGAATGGCCCTGAACTATGCGGGAATCAGACTGGAACACCGCGAGGTCCTGCTCAGTGATAAACCCAGGGCCATGCTGGAGGCATCAGCGAAAGCCACGGTTCCCATTTTGAAATTACCCGATGGCAGCATAATTGATGAAAGTGTCGATGTGATGCATTGGGCGCTTGAGCAGCGAGATACGGATCGATGGTGGCAGGATGAGTTGGCGACACAGACCCTGACACTGGTTGAAGAAAATGACTTCAGCTTTAAAACACAGCTGGATCACTACAAGTACGCCGATCGCTACCCGCAGCAATCACAGTCAGACTATCGTACTCAAGCAGAGACGTTCTTGCTGCAACTGGAAAACAGGCTGGAGTCGCGGCAGTACCTGATGACCGACCAACTGACATTTTCAGACGTTGCGATTTTCCCGTTTATTCGACAATTCGCATTAGTCGATAAGCCCTGGTTTGACCAGGCACCCTATCCAAATCTGCAAAAATGGCTGCAATCGTTTCTCGATTCGATATTATTTACCGGTGCGATGAGTAAATATCCCACCTGGGACGATTCTGACGCCAGTATTCTGATCAACTAACCAGATCATGATGATTCTGTATCCGGCCACCAATAGGTGGTTAAAATTTGCGAAATAACTAAGGAAATACCATGGATGATAATCCGACATACCCCATAGGCACTCCAGGTAAAAAATGGGGTGACGACGAAAAAGCTGCATGGCTTGTTGAGCAAAGCATCAAACGTTCATATGCCGATGAGGTCGTGGCAAAACTTGACGCTCTGAATGACCAATTTGTAATTGAACAATATGGCGCCTTGTCCTGTTCGCCGGAGCGCTACACCCTCTACCTGCTCAAGTCTCGAAATTTTGATCCAGACAGGCCAAATATATTGATCACCGGTGGTGTTCATGGCTACGAAACCAGTGGAGTTCAGGGTGCGATCCGGTTTCTGGAAACTGAAGCGCAAAAATATACGGCGGAATTCAATTTTGTTGTTGCCCCATGCGTAAGTCCGTGGGGCTATGAAACCATCAATCGCTGGAATCCGCTCGCTCTGGATCCAAACCGCTCGTTTCGAGTCGATAGTCCATCGGAAGAAGCTGCTGCCCTGATTCGTTACCTGGGTGCATTTTCAATGGGCATGACAGCACATTTCGATTTGCACGAAACCACGGATACCGACAACACCGAATTCAGACCGGCCCTGGCTGCCCGGGATGCCGTTACCCACGACAACTGGGATATTCCGGATGGTTTTTACACGGTCGGTGATACTGACAAGCCGGCTGCTGACTTTCAAGCTGCCATTATCCAGTCGGTGGAAAAAGTTACCCATATCGCACCGCCGGCTGGCGACGGAAAAATCATTGGTGAAACACTTGAGCAATGGGGCGTTATTAACTACGCAGCAAAGCCATTAGGTCTGTGCATGAGCGTGAGCAACGCCAAATACGTCACTACCACCGAAGTCTACCCGGACAGCCCCAAAGTAGACGACGAGAACTGCATCGTCGCTCAAGTGGCGGCCGTTACCGGCGGTCTTGATTACATCACCAAGCTGGTGAACCAGTAACAAGTGCAATGATTCGAAGAGGACTGAGACCGGCGTTCAAATTCGGACTGGAGTTGCCTGGCGAAGAAGACGTTCTTCGCAGGGTATTGCCATTCAGACGCTCCTGGATTGCCATCATTATCCTGGCGGCGATGGATATTGCCTTTTAAATCCCGGCCGTGAGCACCTTTCAGCAAGCGATGACCGGGTGGGGCCAACTAGACACCCTGTTTGACCTGGTGGGTGCATTATTTCTCAGCGCCTGGTTACTGGGTTGGATAATAGCACCGCTCATTATGACCTCCATCCTGGCCTTGTTGCTTTTTGGCAGGGAAGTACTGAAAGCAAGCCCCGGCAGGGTAGAAATCTTTACCGGGGTTTCCGTTTTTGGCGTGACCACGCGCTATGATGCCGCAAAAATGCGTAATCTGCGATTGGAACATCCGAACAAGAAGTCCGGCAAATCCTGGCGCGGCCCTCACCTGGTGTTTGACTACGGCGCAAACACGATTGCGCTTGGCTCCGCCATTGATGACGAAAAAGCCTCGCTGCTGACAACGCAATTGCAAACAGCAAGCGGACAAAAAATACGCAGCGGTGATGCTCTGCCTTCTGAACTAAAAGTAGAGTGGCAAAAAGAGCCACCACCCGCGCCGCCGCAGTTTGAACCGGTTGTTAACAGTACACCCCTGACTTTTGCATCGCCTTCAGCGCTGGTATTAATCATTGCAAACATGATCCCGCTGGCAGGGAGCGCCTTTCTGGGCTGGAATCTTGGCGACGTGATGGTACTTTACTGGGCCGAAAGTGCCATTATCGGTTTATTCAACCTTTGCAAAATCATTGCCATCAGCCGTTGGATGGCGTTATTGGTAGGACCATTTTTGTTGGCCACTTTGGTGGCTTCATGTCCATCCACTTCCTGTTTCTGTACATGATTTTCGTTAAACCAACACCGAACGGAATGGCCACGGGTAACAATCTGGCAGAAGTCGCACAGTTATTTGTCGCTTTATGGCCGGCATTGGTTGCCCTGTTTATCAGCCACGCCTTTTCATTTTATAAAAACTTTCTTGGCCGTCATGAGTACCGGGGCCGAACCCTAAAGAAGCAGATGACCGAGCCTTACAGCCGGATCGTCTTTATGCACCTGATTATAATCTTCGGCGGTGGACTGACGATGATACTGGGCAGCCCGACACCGGTTCTGATCCTGGTGATCGGTTTTAAAATATTTTTTGATGTAAAGGCACATTTGAAACAACATGCGGGTAGCTGACACGATATCAGCTCACCAGACATGTCGACCCGGGCCCGGTAGATTGCTAGCATAGGGCTACAAACAATTGGCACTTATCCTATGCAACATTACAAGATCGTTCTGCCGGAACACCTCAATGATTATGGCTTCCTGTTTGGCGGCAATTTACTCAAGTGGGTGGATGAGATCGCCTATA
>SMVB01060032.1_pt1 | contig 12527 bp, 11 predicted proteins | sample 2456461 | NCBI WGS metagenome assembly SMVB01 (sample SAMN11095934, study PRJNA526329) | marine sediment metagenome | biome: Marine sediment; feature: Surficial sediment; material: Deep marine sediment; isolation source: Hadal surficial sediment | place: Pacific Ocean | collected 2014-05 | depth...
CGCCGAGCCGCAGCAAGCGCAGGGAACAAATCGCCCTGCCGGAAACCGTCGCACACGCTGATGGCGATTTTTTGGCGAATGTTGCGATGCCAACGGATCTCCGAATCAACACGTTCGAAAGTGAAATCGACCCATTCGAGTTCAGCCTTCTCGACAGCGGCCATTTCGTCCTGTTCCGCAAGGTATGGCGTGACGGCGAGCGATACATCCAGGGCATGCTGATAGATCGGGAGGCGTTCACCCAGGACATCATTGCCGCGCGTTTCAAAGATACGGCGCTCGCCGGTATGTCGAATTTGATCCTGGCCTACCAGGACGACGTGATCCGGATTTTTGGGGAGCATGGCGGAGTCGGCACCTTGCTCTACCGTAGTCGATTGACGGCCCCATTAGACAGTCTGGAATTGATATTCAGCATCAACCGCTTGCCACCGGGACCCGGTGCCACGGTGCTCGGCTGGGTCACACTGATCCTGATCATTGTTCTTGTTGGTGGGTTTCTGATTCTGTACCGGATGGCGCTGAGCCAGATCAATCTCGCCCGACAACAGCAGGACTTCGTGTCCGCGGTCAGTCATGAGCTCAAGACTCCGCTTACGTCCATCCGTATGTACGGTGAAATGCTCAAAGAAGGCTGGGCCGACGAGGACAAGCGGCAGATCTACTACGAGTTTATCCACGAAGAGTCAGAGCGTTTGACGAGGCTCATTTCCAACGTTCTCCAGCTTGCGAAGATTACGAGAAACGAACCGCAATTCGATCCGAAACTGATAAGAGTCGGGGAGCTGATGAGCAATGCCGAATCCAAGATCTCAAGCCAGGTTGAGCGCGCAGGTTTCGAGCTTCTATTCAACAGGGACGATGATGCGGATCAGGTCACGATCAACATGGACGAAGATTGTTTCGCCCAGATCATCATTAACCTGGTAGACAATGCCATCAAGTTCTCCCGGAGCGCGAAGCACAAAACGATCGAGATCGGCAGCAAGCTAGCCGGCGATAATCGGATTTTGTTTTCAGTTCGAGACTACGGCCCCGGAATCCCTAAAGATCAAATGAAAAAGATATTTCAACTCTTTTACCGCTCCGAGTCCGAACTGACGCGAGAAACCGTCGGCACCGGCATCGGGTTGGCAATCGTGCACCAACTCACGTTGGCGATGCACGGTACCGTGGACATGATCAATGCGGCGCCGGGCGCGGAATTTCGAATTTCGTTTTCAATCGCTCGTTAGCGTTGTTCCCATGACAGCAGGCCGTAGTGATTCGAGGATCGCGGCAACTTCGGCTGCCGAGGCCGAATCGACGAAGTTGTTGACGAGGGTTTTGCCTATTGGCATTCGGCGACATTTAGCAACGACGGTACCAAGGTGCTTTACACCGACGAGTGGGGTGGCGGGATGCGGGCGCGGTGCCGCAGCTACGATCCTTTGACTTGGGGCGCCAACGCCTTTTACGACATCGTCGAGGGCCAACTGGAGTTTCGTGGATACTTCAAGATGCCGGCGCCGCAGGTCGAGCAGGAATACTGCCGACGTCTTTTGTGGCCGATCTGTCGGCAGCGCTGGATCGCGCTGTGTCGAGACTCGAGGGGGCTAAGCGCGACGATGATCTGGCCGCAGAGCTTGACGCGATGGCAGCGACCTTGGAGCATGATGACGGCGATGCCATCACGAAGAAACGGCGCGCCGCGCTGGCCGAAACCTTAAGCGGGATTACGGCAAGGCTGCGTTAAAGTAAGCGGCGGATCATCGATCCGTTGGCAATGCGAAAAACAAAGGTGGATATCAATGCTCAAGCTTCACGGTTTCTCAGTCAGCAATTACTCGAACATGGTCAAACAATGTCTCCTCGAGAAGGGGGTCGAATTCGAGCAACTGGACGCTCGCCCTGGCCAGGAGGCTGAATTCCTCGCTAAGAGTCCGATGGGCAAGATTCCTTGTCTAGAGACTTCGGAGGGCTTCCTCACTGAGACGCCCGTCATTCTGAATTATCTGGAGGAGGTTTATCCGGAGTCGCCAATGTATCCGACCGACCCGTTTGCAAAGGCAAAGGCCGAAGAGATCATCCTCGTCAGTGCGTTATATATCGAACTTGTTGCGAGGCGCCATCTGGGTTTCACACACTTCGGCCGCGAGCGCTGCGAGGTGGCGTACACGGAAGTTCGACCGCAGGTAGGAAAAGGCTTACAGGCGCTGCAGAAGTTGGCCAGTTTCGATCCCTATGTGATGGGCAGCGAGTTCGGTAACGCCGACATTTTCCTGTATCACTCTGTGCGTCTTGCGCGAGATATTCTCAAGCGGACCTACGACTGGGACATCATGGAAGAGATGCCAGAACTCGCCGCGCATGCGGCGGCGATGGACGAGCGCGATATAACCAAGCTGGTCATTGCCGATCATGAACAAGCCATGGCCGCGTTGATGGCGCAGTTGGCGGCGGCCAAGTAAGAGCATGTCGTAATGGTCGCATCGTTGCTGGCATGGCCGGGTGCCATAGTGATCGGTCTCAGTCTCGGTCTGGTTGGCGTAGGTGGTGGTTTTCTCATCGTGCCGGCGCTGGTGTTGCTTGGCGGGCTCGCTATTCATACGGCGGTGGCGACCAGCCTTGTTATTATTGCGCTCAATTCCTACAGTGGATTTTATAAGTATCTTGACGTACTGGACCGGCAAAATCTTGAGCTCGACTGGCAGACACTGTTACTCGTAACGGCGTTGGGCATAGTCGGCAGTTTTGGTGGCGCAAAGATAGCGAACCTGACGCCGCAGGACAAACTCAAAAAGGGTTTCGGGTATTTTTTAGTTGTGATGGGAATTTATATCCTGGCGCGCTCAACGCCTCAGTTATTGGAGCTGGCAACATGAATTCAGAACCTCGGTCGGGTTTGGAGATCACACAATTGTCACCGCGGTTTTTTGTGTGCGGACAAATAACGGAAGACGATCTCAACGCCATCGCGGAGCAAGGCTTCAAGAGTATCGTCAATAACAGGCCCGACAATGAGGCCGACGGGCAGCCGCAATCTGCCGACCTCGCAGCTGCGGCAACAGCGCTCGACATGGAGTTCGTTCATGTTCCGGTAGTTTACGGGTCGATATCGAGTCAGGACGTTAATGACTTCGAGCGGGTTTGCGAGAACCTGGAGGGCCCGATTTTGATGTTCTGTCGCACCGGAGGCCGGTCGGCCGCACTGTGGAAAGCAATCACCGACTGATAAGATCGGCAACCGTTCTCTATAGGTAGACGTTCGGACTACCTTTGCGCGAGTCAGGATGCAATCAGCGGCATCGAATTGTGTCGTGGTTCACAGATATAGACCCCGATTTCCTCAACACTAGCAACTGCCTCTATGTAATGTCGCGACGGCACGCTGTGGGCAGATACCTATGGAATATGTAAACAAAAAGGGATTTTCGAAATGTCGAGACTAATCCGCATTTCAATGCTGGTATTACTGGGCTGCAGTCCGATGGTCACGAGTGCGCAGAGCTTGTCGGGGAACGAGATGCGTAGTCTGGACGGCCAGGTGCAGGAAATTAAGTCCGACGTGCTGAACATCGCCTCGGAACTCGGCAATCTTGAAGAGCGGTTGCTGTACCCATCCAATACCCAGCTTTCTGTGTTCGTAGCGATTGGCGCCGGCGAAGAATTCCGGCTGGACTCTGTGCAAATCGAGATCAACGGCAGGCTGGCGACGCACCATATTTATAGCTTCCAGGAACTCGAAGCGCTGCAAAAAGGCGGCGTGCAACGCATTTACACTGGCAACATCGTCACCGGCGCCCATCAGCTTCGCGTCACGATGATGGGCAAACTGGAGAACGGCAAAGATTTCGACGCGACTAACAGCTTCGAATTCGCCAAAGGCGTCAAGCCAAAAACACTCGGCATAACGTTGGGCGGGCCCGACTTCGGAGCGAATGGAATCCAGGTCGGAGACTGGTAGACCGTGGGCCGGACACCTCTTTGTGGCGTCGGCCTCTTGCTGTTTGCCGGTCTGGCAGCAAGTCCGAGCTTTGGTGAGGATCTGCAAGACCCGTATTTCGGCGAGGCGCTTTTCTACGCACATCAGGGGCAGTTTTTCGAAGCGCTGGAACGACTGGATACCGAAGTCAAACAGCATGACAATCTCGACGAACCTGAACTCGATACTCTCTATTCCCACATAGACGATGCCGAATTTTCGCTCGGTGACTTCGAGTTGCGCTACCGGATGCACCAACGTGCCGGCCGTGCGGTCAAGGCGGTACTCGAAGGTGCTGTCGATGCAAGCGTACGTAACGACGCAGCATTTCGACTGGCCCGGATTCACTTTCAGAAGAACCAGATGGCGGACGCGATGCGGGCGCTGGACCGCATCGACGGCAAAATTCCAGAACGAATTCGCGATGACATCGAATTCCTGCGGGCGAATATCTATCTCGCCGAGGGTCGACCGCAAGACTCGTTCGCTGTACTCAAGAAACTGCAAAACTCCGAAAGTTTCGGCGCTTTTGCCGCCTACAACCTCGGCATCGCCTATTTGCAAGAAGGCCAACGGCAAGCGGCGCTGGAGCAATTGGAGCGTGCAGGTCAGATCAGTACAGATGATCCCGCTGAGTTGGCTATCAGGGACAAGTCGAATCTGGTGCTCGGCACCATATATCTCGAAGACGGCGAATTCGACAAGGCAATATCCTTCCTGAACCGCGTGCGTCTTGATGGTCCGTTCTCAAACCAGGCGTTGCTCAGTTCAGGCTGGGCGAACATGTCCACGGAGAAGGTCGAGCGAGCCGTGGTTCCGTGGAAAATTCTGGCGGGTCGCGAGGTAACTGATCACGCGACGCAAGAGGCGATGCTCGCGCTGCCGTACGCTTACGGCAAGCTGAACGTACACGGTCGCGCCGCTATGTTTTATGGCCAGGCGCTGGATTCGTTCAGTGTCGAAGTCAGCAAACTCAATTCGTCGATCGAAAGCATAAGGGCAGGGAGATTCCTCGAGGCATTGATTCGTGAGGAGATTCGAAAGAACAAGGACTGGGTTATTCGTTTGCGCTCATTGCCCGAAACGCCCGAGACGTACTACCTGATGGAGTTGCTGGCATCGCACGACTTTCAAACAGGCCTGCAAAATTACCTGGATCTGGCTGACCTGCGCAAAAAGCTTCTTGCGTGGCAAGGAGGCTTCGACTCCTTCGACGAGATGGTGGAAATTCGCCGCGACCATTACGAACCGCTGTTGCCTGAGATCGACACGCAGTTTCGCGAACTCGATTCTCGTATGCGTCTGCGCATCGAGCAGCACAAAATGCTCGTGCAACGTCGAGACCATTTGCTGACGATGCCGCAACCGGAGCTTCTCGCGACACGTGAAGAGCAAGCGATTCTAAGGCGAATCGAACGCATCGAAAAGCAACTTAGGGGCTCGCAGTCGCCCGCTGCCGCGCAGTCGATGCGGCGAGTAAGTCGCCTCAAAGGCGTACTAATCTGGACGCTCGAAACCGAGTATCACGAGCGGCTGACCAAGTTCGACGAAAATCTGCGAAATCTGGACAGCGCCATGGCATTGGTCCAGAAAAAGTATGGCGAGTACGTTCGGTCACGGCAGGCCGCAACTCACAGCTATATGGGTTACCAAAAGCCAATCGGCCGGCTGCGGGCGCAAGTACAGGCGGCAATCGACAAAACCGAGCGGCTGATGACTCGCCAGGGACATCTACTTGAGCTTACAGCCATTGAGGAACTGATCGCGCGACGCAGCCACCTCGAGAACTACGCCGATAAAGCGCGCTTCGCACTTGCCGATAGCTATGACCGTGCCACGCAGGCGCAGGCGCAGGCCAGGATCCAGGAACAATGACACTCTGGCGCACAGTCGTATTTTCCCTGACCACCGTCGGTCTTGGCGCATGCGCGACCACGAGCGAACAGCGCACGCTGGCCGACCTGGAGTATGTGACGACGGACATCGAGGATGTGTTCCTGGAAGACGGCCTTGACCGTGCGGCGGAAAGTTACCGCAGGTACCTCGAAGGGACCGGGGCAGGTGCACGGACACCGGAGGCGATGCGGCGTCTGGCCGATCTGCAAATAGAGCAGGCGTATGGCGTTCTGGGCAGCGATGAGCTGGTCGAAATGGCAGTTCCTGAAGCAGCCGCAAAAGCCGGCCCCACCGTTGCCACGAAACAGCTGCGAAATTCGGTCGCGCTGTCTGAGTCCGAGCAGGAATTTGAGCGGCGTGCAACACAGCGTGAAGAGCTGGTCTCCGCCGTAACTCAGTTTGACGCGCAGTTGCCGGATGCTGCTGGCGTGACGGTGCCCGCCGGACCCCGCGAAGCTATCGAGACGTACCGCCAGATACTGGAGCAGTTCCCGAATTACGAACGTAACGACAAAGTGCTTTATCAGATGTCGCGGGCATACGATGAAGTTGGGCAGCCCGACGAAGCGATGGAGGTCATGGGCCGATTCGTCGCCAAATATCCGTATTCAAAATATGTAGATGAAGTGAACTTTCGGCGCGGCGAGTATTTTTTCGTGCGCAAAAAGTATATGGACGCAGAAGACGCCTATGGCTTGATCGTCAGCAGGGGCACCACTTCGTCCTACTACGAGTTAGCCCTGTACAAGCTTGGGTGGACTTTGTACAAGCAGGAGCTTTATGAAGAGGCGCTGCATAACTACATGACCATGCTCGACAACCGTTTGTCGATCGGCTATGACTTCGAGGTAGATTACGAAGAGAGCGGTGAACATCGGGTAGCTGATACTTTCCGCGTGATCAGTCTGAGCTTCTCTAATCTGGGCGGCGCCAAAGTTGTGGATGACTACTTTTCATCAAACGGACATCGTAGTTTTGCCGACAAGATTTACGGGAACCTGGGCGAGTTTTACTTCGGCAAGCTTCGCTACAGCGATGCAACGTCGGTATTCAAGTCGTTCGCTGAGCTGAACCCATACCACAAGACGTCGCCGATTTTCGGCATGCGGGTTGTGGAAATATACGAAGAAGCCGGGTTTCCGAAGCTCGTGGTGGAGTCCAAAAAGGAATTTGCTACAAAGTACGCGCTGGATGCTGATTACTGGAATTACTTTGACGTTGACAGCACCCCTGATGTCGTCGGCTTTTTGAAGACGAACCTGACTGATCTCGCCGGCCACTACCATTCGCTTTACCAGAATGAAGATCTGATCGACGACAGGTATTCGAACTTCAGCGAGGCGCAGCGCTGGTATCGTCGATTCCTGCATTCGTTCCCCGTGGATACCGAGTCTCCGCAGGTCAATTACAGGCTCGCTGACTTACTCCTGGAGAACGAAGACTTCAGTGAGGCGGCGATAGAGTACGAGCGGACGGCGTACGAATACACACCGCATGAGCAGTCGTCCGAAGCAGGGTACGCCGCAGTTTACGCGCATCGCCAGGATCTCGCGGCAGCGACCGGCGCACGTCGGCTGGACGTTAAGCAAGCGACTGTATTGAGTTCGATCAGGTTCGCCGATACCTATCAGGAACACGAACAAGCCCCGCTGGTGTTGGGCGGAGCCGCTGACGATTTGTATGAGTTGCAGGAATTCGATGATGCGATCGCGGCCGCTCACAAGTTAATCGATCGTTATCCAACCACGGATGATTCGTTGTTGCGATCTGCCTGGGCTGTGGTTGCACACTCATCAATCGATCTGGCCGAATTCCCAAATGCAGAGCGCGCATACATGAACGTGCTCGATCTGACACTTGCAGACGACGATTCACGGCCTGCAGTCGTTGACGGACTGGCAGCGGCGATTTACAAGCAGGGGGAGCAGGCGAACCTTCTGGAGGACTATCGCACGGCCGCCGACCACTTTCTGAGAATCAAGGATGTCGCGCCGTCCTCTGGCATACGCTCTGGTGCCGAATACGATGCTGCAGCGGCATTTATCAGGCTTGAGGACTGGGCACTCGCATCCGGCGTGCTCGAAGAATTCCGCGTAAGTCACCCGGAGCACGAGCTGTACGCAGAGGCGACGAAACAGCTCGCACATATTTATCGTCAGGACGGACAGATCGAGCGCTCGGCGTCTGAGCACGAAAGAGTCGCGGCCGAAGCAACCGATATCGATCTGCGTCGCGAAGCGCTGCTGACGGCGGGCGAGTTGTACGATGATGTCAGCGTCATCGATGACGCGATTCGTGTGTACGAGCTCTACGTCATTGAATTTCCGCGGCCACTCGATATCGCGATGGAAACGCGCACCCGCCTCGCGGAAATACACAAAGCTGAGCTGGATACAGCGCGGTACCACCAACAATTGAATGACATCGTGGCGGCCGACCTGGATGCCGGAACAGAGCGAACCGATCGCAGCAGGTATCTCGCGGGCAAGGCGGCCGTCGTACTTGCGGAGCAACACTTTGACCGATTTGTGGAGCTAAAACTCGTTCTGCCCTTCGAAGAAAGCCTCGCCGAGAAACAACGGCGGATGGACGTGGCTTTGGAGAAGTTTGAAAACCTTGTTGCGTACGAAGTCGCCGAGGTCACAGCAGCCGCAACCTATTACATCGCCGAGATATTCATGGAATTCAGTGCCGCGCTGATGGAGTCGGAGCGCCCAACGGATCTTAGCGAGGCTGAGATGGTTGATTATGAGCTGGTCATCGAGGAAGAGGCGTATCCGTTCGAAGAGCGGGCCATCACCGTGCACGAGCAAAACTTCGAGCTGCTTGCGGGCGGCATATACAACCTGTGGGTGCAAAAGAGCCTCGACCAACTGGCATTCATGATGCCTGGACGCTACGCGAAAAACGAAATCAGTGGTGGGTATTTGGGATCGATCGATATATACGCGTATCGAATGCCGATCGCAGCAAGAACAGGCAGTAAAAAAGAGAACCGCGTCAATGACGAGGGATCGGACGAGGAATCGGAATTATCGGAAGCGGTGCAGCGAATCTCCAGCCTGCCGGACAGCGGCTCACAGCAGCGCTAGCCGAGGAATTATTATGGGCATGTTTATTTTAGATCAATCTCGCACAACCGCGACTCTTCGGGTCTTCGGGCTGGCGTTGACGATATTAATGTCGTCCTGTGCTACCACGGAGTCATCGCGGACGTCGGCAGCTCGTATTGAAATCCAGGAACAAGTCGGATTTACGATTACCGAAGAAGCGCGAATAAGCAGTGATGTGCGAACGGACTACGAAGAGGCGATTCGAAATCTTGAGCAGGGCGACCTCGGGCGCGGTATTGATGAATTGCAGGCCATCGTCAATGCTGCTCCGCGGCTGATTGCGCCGCGCGTTGACCTCGGTATCGCCTACCACCTGGCCGGTGATCTGCTTGCCGCCGAAAAAAACCTGTTGATCGCACTCGATTCGAGCCCCGGTCATCCCATCGCGCACAACGAACTCGGTGTCGTGTATCGCAAGACCGGACGCTTCAGGGAAGCACGCCGAAGTTATGAGGCTGCGCTGACGACTTATCCTGGTTACCACTACGCCAGACGAAATCTGGCCATTCTTTGCGACCTGTATCTTGCAGATCTCAATTGTGCGTTGGCGAACTATGAAGCCTATATGGCAACTGTGACCGACGACGATGAGGCGGCGATGTGGATTACGGACCTCCGTTATCGAATCGGCCAGGGAGAGTGATGATGTTGAGAGCACTTCTGATCGCCACAGCGTTACTGTTTTTCGGCCACACGGCGGTTGGCGATGAGTCGGCGGACAGCGCTAAAGTGGCTGAGGCAAGCCCGGCTGCCGACGTCCAAGGCGACGGTATCGCAAGGCCTAAGACGATGTCCGGCATGTCCGTTCTGGGTAACGAGGAAGCGCCGAAATCGCTGGTTATCATCCCGTGGAATTCATCCGAGCTCGGTGATGACATTAGTCTCTCGGATACGCTCGATGATCGCGCACAAGCTGTGGACAAGGAAGTTTTCCTGCGGGAATTGGACTTCTACGAAATACGCGCGGGGGAGTGATTCCCGCGTTGCCGGGATCAGCAAACTTGCAGCCGGGGTGTGCGCTACGTCACATTCAAGAGTGAGCTTGGCGACTATTCTTGAGTCAGCCTTGAGCAATAACTCAGGACACTCTGTCAAATGAGGATTTGGTAATGGATTTCTTTTATTCGATCGTAGGATTCTTCGCAACAGGCGGATTATTCATGTATCCGATACTGCTTGTATTCGCCGTCGGCCTTGCTATTTCTGTTGAACGCTATGTCACGCTGACGCTTGTGACGAACAAGAACCAGGCAGTGTGGGACAAAGTGCAGCCGCTGCTCGCTAATGGTGATTTCGATGAAGCGCGGGAAATGACGAGCAATGATCAATCGACGATCTCGCAAGTACTTAACATGGGTTTGTCATTGCAGGGTGCAGTCCGGCGTCGCGAAGATATAGAAATCGCGATGGAGGAGAGCATGATGGAAATTGTTCCGCGTCTGGAGAAACGGACACCCTATGTTGCCTTGGCCTCGAGCATTGCCACTCTGCTGGGATTGCTAGGAACGATCATGGGGCTGATTCAGGCATTTACCGCCGTTGCGAACGCCAATCCGGCAGAAAAAGCTGACCTTCTGTCCGCGAGTATTTCGGTTGCCATGAACACGACCGCGTTCGGATTGATGGTTGCGATACCGCTGCTCGTTGTGCACGCGGTGCTGTCTAGCAAAACCGGCGACATCGTCGATAGTCTTGAGATGGCGACGGTCAAAGCGCTCAACATATTTTCCAGAAGGGCGATGCGAACGGCTGAGGCCTAGTCGACATGGCCAAGCGGCATCACTACAAACGGCGCACCAAGCCCGAGTACGAAATCGATGTAACTACCTTTCTGAATTTGATGGTGGTGCTGATACCGTTCTTGCTGATTACAGCGGTTTTCTCGAGACTTATGATCATCGAGCTGGACCTTCCCAGTTCGGCTGCCGGCCCCCCTAAGACTGAAGAGAGCTTCCGGATTGAGGTTGTTGTTCGTGAGGCGGGCATCGAAATTACCAACGGTAGTAGCATTATTGCGTCAATTCCCAAAAAGGACGACGAATTCGATTTACGAACTCTGTCGGACTTCATGATGGAGCTGAAGGACAGCTACCCCAATCAGGATTCCGCATCCGTGTTGATGGAAGCGCAAATTCCCTACGACTACCTTATCCAGGTCATGGACGTTGTCAGGAGTGCGGAAATCGAGACGGAGTCCGAAGGACAATACGAGCTCGTCGCGCTGTTCTCGGAAATTTCGGTAGGAGACGCGCCATGAGAAGTTCTCGCCGCATCAATAGAATGTCGCGCAACCGCCGGAAGATTACGAAAATGAACCTTACGTCGCTCATGGATGTATTCACTATTCTCGTGTTCTTTCTGCTGGTTAACTCCGGTTCTGTCGAGTTGCTGGAATCGCCGAAGAACGTGAAGCTGCCGGAAGCGCGAGTCGAAACCAAGCCGCGAGAAACGGTTGTAATTTTTGTGAGCAGCGAAGACGTCCTCGTGCAGGGCGAATTAGTTGCAAAGGTGGTTGATATTCTGGAGGGGCGGGCCGGTACCACCGACCCGATTATCAGGCGCTTGCAGGAGCTCAAGGATAACGTGGTCGGCCTAAACACGCAGACTATCGCCGACAGTCTGGAAGTGACGATACTGGCCGACAAATCTGTGCCGTTCATCGTGATCCGAAGGATCATGTCTACGTGTACCGAAGGCGGGTATGAAAATGTTTCCCTCGCCGTCATCCAGAAACCAACTCAAGTAGCTGCAGGCTGACACCAAATGGATCAGGGTGATGTCGTGAGTTCAGAACATTCTGATGTGGAGCAGCCGCTGGACGTTCAGTCGCTTCGCGCGCAAGTCGAGAAGTCGGAGCGAGCGCTCGGCGATCTTGATCGTAATTTGCAGGCGATCGATGCTGAGCTAGCGGAACTCGCCGAGAGCAGTCATCAATACGAAGTGCTCGAGCAGGTATGCAGTTCGCTTGAGGAGCTGGACGATCTTGGCGGTACGCAGCTTTTTTGGGGAGAACAACAAGCTGCCGATGCTTCGGCTAATCAGCTTCGCGTCGCTCGCCGCAGCTTAGACGACTTCGGCCAAAAAATAGCACGTGTCGAAGAGCAACGTCGGATGGCTGTCGATGAGATCAATGGTCAAAATCACTCTTTCGACTATCTTCATTACGATCTATGCGATGCATTGGAACGAGAGGAAAACCGCAAGAGCGAATGGCTTGTCGAGCGCGATCCGGTTGCCGCGGCGTATCTGCCGCAGATCATGCCCTGGTCAAGAGGTCTTGAGGAGGATCGCCGCTTTCGCAGGTCGCTGCGCAATTCACTGGCGGCGTCGTTCGCGATCGCATTTTTCTTTAGCGCGCTCGCGTTGCCGGTAATAGAACGTGCAACGGTCAATGAATTACCGGAGCGCGTGGCCAAACTCGTTCGGCAGCAGCAAGAGTTGCCGCCCCCACCGATTGAAGAGCCTGCTATTGCCGAGCAAGAGCTGCCTGAGCCGGACCCGGATGTGGTCGACGAGTCACCGCCGGAAGAGTCGCCGATAACGATGGAGGAACC
>SMVB01403082.1_pt1 | contig 12526 bp, 7 predicted proteins | sample 2456461 | NCBI WGS metagenome assembly SMVB01 (sample SAMN11095934, study PRJNA526329) | marine sediment metagenome | biome: Marine sediment; feature: Surficial sediment; material: Deep marine sediment; isolation source: Hadal surficial sediment | place: Pacific Ocean | collected 2014-05 | depth 0-1...
AAAGTATAAGGAACTGGGATCCCTCTGAAAGTGTAAACCCGCAGTTTTCAGAAAAAGGCCTGCAGGCACGCCGGTAATCTGCTTCACCATCTTTGATACCATCGAGTTTTTTCAATGCTTCATCTTCCGCCAGGGCGCCCATGATCCGGTAACCCTCTATCACCTCCGGCGTCAGTGGTGCCTCACTGGACCCGACAAGCACCGCCCGGTACTTTCCGGAACGAATGTCCTCGAGTCCTTGCCTTAAGTTATAGAGAAAAGTTGCACAGGCGCCGATGTTTGCACCTGTGGTACCGACACTACCGAGGATATAGGCGTTGATAAAATCCGCCGTCATTTCTGCAAGGCCGAGTGCGCAATTTTTCGAACTGACACGCCTGCCTATTAAACCCGCTTGCAACATGCCGCCAGACCCGTTTGTATCGAGTTGGCCCATGGCACTACTGGCGTAGACTGATATCTGGTCAGCCGGGACCATTTCGCGAATGATCTGCCAGTCTATGCCTAATGAATTGATCGCATCTGAAGCGCCGTACACAGTGAGTTGCAGGCCGCGGGGGTGGTTTCGACTCTGGTAGAGTTTTTCCGGATCGAACCCGGTTGGTAACTGTCCTGCCGACTGGACCTTGGAAACCCGTGTATCGGGAAAGAGAACATCCAGGTTGTTGTCCACTGTCACCAGTGCATTGGGACCCTCTGTCAATTCGACATTCCAGTTACCGGGGAGATTTTCCGGAATCTGCTTTTTGCGTATTGAGAAAGAAACGGGTCCGGATTTTGTCGGGAACAACCGGGCCATTTTGTTTAATCGGATAGCTTTAGCGTCGAAAAGATTTGTTTCCAGCTTCCGGATAAGGGTATGTTTCAGGATGAATTCACGATCATCGACCCCCTGCATTAAGGAGGCAAGTGAAGAAAAAGTCTTCTCGGCTAGTTCGGAAGTTAGGCTATCCACCACCAGTCGCCTGTAGGCGTGATGTCCAGAAGTACGGCCTGCGGGATTTATCCCGCCGAAACCGACAATAACAGGCAGGCGTGACAACTCGTTAACTCCTGATAATTTAAGCGGATTGTACGTGGTTGTGATGCGGTAAATCCACTAAACCATTTCGATAGCGAGGGCCGTTGCTTCTCCGCCGCCGATACATAGCGACGCAATCCCCCGTTTTTTACCCAACCTCCTCAAGGCATACATCAACGTCACGATAATTCGTGAACCAGTTGAACCGATCGGATGTCCCTGGGCGCAGGCACCGCCGTGGATATTGACCTTTTCCGGGTCGAGTCCCAGCTCAGCTATGGCCAACATCGTTACCATGGCGAATGCCTCGTTAATCTCAAACAGGTCCACATCGTCTTTACACCAGCCGGTTTTCTCCAGGAGCTTCCCAATGGCCCCAATGGGTGCCAGCGTAAATTTGGACGGATGCAGTGAATTTGTTGAGTGACCGACAATTCGCGCCATCGGTTTTAGCCCATGTGCCTTGATTGCAGATTCGCTAACCAGTACCAGTGCCGAGGCCCCGTCAGAGATTGAACTTGAATTTGCCGCTGTGACAGTTCCATCTGATTTGAATGCCGGGCGCAGTGTGGGGATTTTCTCGATGTTGGCTTTCCCGGGTTGTTCGTCTTCAGAAACAGTGAATTCACCTTTACGGGTTTTGACCGTGACAGGCACGGTTTCATCCTCCAGCGCCCCTGATTCGATGGCGGCTTTAGCGCGTGTCAGGGATTGAATGGCGAACTGATCCATTTCCTCACGGGTAATTTGATATTCATCGGCAACTTCCTGGGCAAAAGCACCCATTAGTTTTCCTGTTTCCGCATCCTCCAGGCCATCGGTGAACATGCAATCGAGAACTTGCCCATGCCCCATCCGCATTCCACCCCGGGATTTAGGTAATAAATAGGGTGAGTTGGTCATGCTCTCCATTCCACCAGAAACCATTATCTCGTTTGACCCTGCTTTAATCAGGTCGTGGGCCATCATGGTGGCTTTCATACCCGAGCCACACAATTTGTTAATGGTCGTGGCACCGGCGCTGACTGGAATGCCGGCATCAATTGCTGCTTGCCTGGCAGGACCTTGCCTTAGTCCAGCGGGTAACACACAGCCCAGAATGATTTCCTCGATATCTTCCCCGGACAGGTTTGCTTTTTTAACGGCATCCCTGATTGCTGCTGCACCAAGTTCAACCGAAGTCAATTCGGCGAGTGCACCTTGCAGGCTCCCCATGGGTGTCCGCGCCCCGGCAGCAATGTATACGTCACCGGCTGAATCAGCTGTGTCAGTCATGTTTCTACCTGATGGTAAAGGTTAATGGTTGAAGCACCTTGCCCGGGTGACGTCATGTGCTCTTGTGATCCCGGGAGGCTAAGCTTGAGGTTGCCTTAAATCAATATCAAAGATTTCACTATTATAGGGAAATGCCACGTTCAGCAGAAATATGATCGAACCCGCAAATTCCGTCATCTCCCCTCTCTTTGAGGAGTCGACGAGAAGTTCAACGCAGGCCAGGATAACGAGATACCCAATCGCATGGTAGTTTCTCGGCATTGGAATTGCCATACGATCGATAAATGAGGAGAAAGGCCCATCCCGTTTTTGATGACTTCGATATATCGGCGTCATGACGAACAGGTAGATTAGCATGGCAAAGGCCAGTCCCGTGCCGAAGATGATCTTGTTTATGCTCAGCTTCTTGCCGTTTATCTCGATGATGAGATTGTGCAGGCCGGTCTCCTCCTGCTTGTTGTGTTCCAGGAAGTACTCTGGCGTCTGCCAGCCAAAAATTCTCTGACCCCAGGAGATTTCTTCGCCCGCACCAAAGAGACCCGTCAGCGCAATGAATCCGGTCATGAACAGAAATACCAGGGATCTGGACTTTCTTAGTTTCACAATCCGGTAAATGCAAATCAGCATCACGCAAAATAGCGACAGGGCGGTAATGGATTCCACTAGACCGTCTTCCGCCACTAGCTGGTAACGAAATGCATCATGATTGATCCTGGAGAGAAAAACCGAGAACAACAAAAATGACCCGACCACAGAAATCGCCGCTGCTTCCAGTGCGGGGCGGGTTATATGATGGCGCAACCACGAAACGGCTTTAGGTAGCCTGAACAGGCAATAAACCGAAAGTAACGGGTCCATCAGGTAGTCCCAGAGATTGTTTGATTCAAGCATCCCGAGCCCATAGGCGGCGAACACAATCCCGATGATGGATGCAAGGTAGGTCCAGTTGCGGACGATTCCCAGTACAAACATGGAAAACATAACCGGACCGAGCATGATGGGATAGTAACCTTCAGCGTAGAGATCCAGCCTGGTCGCACCCAGAGCGCTGGGATAAATTATGATCGCGGTGATGCCAATAATGAAATAGATGCGAAGAAGATCGTGACTAATAATTGGGTGAACAGAGTTGCCGGTACACCGAAAATACAGGTATGAGCACAGCAGCACGATAGACGTGATACTGAGGTTGCCGAAAAGACCTGCAAGGTAATGGGCAATGCTGAGATTGTTGACCGGGACCAGGGAAATGGCGATTGCAACTGCAATGATGGAAACTCGATAGACCGGTTTGTCCAGCCAGCGATGGCTGATGGCAAGTACTAACGACGCCACGAGCAATGCGCTGGTGAGTAAAGGTAGCAGTGTTTGAATCCCGGTCACGGTTGCTTTATCACCGCTGCCGTCTGGTTCGACATTAGCTTTAAATTTAACCAGGTCTCGTTGAAGCGGACGTGTTTAATGTGTTTATGGTTCCAACTGTAGGCGAGGTGGAATAGACCTTTGCCATCCCGTGTGAATGAGGGGTAGGAGAATTCAAATTCATGGCTTACCGGGCTGACATCCACCGCCTCAAGCTCATGAAAAATATTCCAGTCTTGTCCGGCAAATGAGATCGCAAGGTGTAAGCTGGATCGCGACATTGGACTATTGTTTATTGCTGCAAGAATTCTACCGCTTCCGACATGTATTGCATCCACCGAGGAGTTTGGGTTCTGAACCTGGAGCTTTGATGCGAGTGACCATGAGTTACCACCATCGACTGTTTTGAATTGCAGAAGCCGCATTGGTGGAGCGCCAGCGTAGCGCATTAAACCAATAGCCTCCGTCTTGCTTGTGGGAATAATGACGGGCTGTAAAGAAGACTTGCCGTGGCTAAGCCTTTTTTTACCCAGAATTCGGCCGTTAGAATTAATTCTGAGTATCTCGCCAAATTTACCAATAAATTCATGGTATACAGGTAACCCGATAGAACCGTCTGTGTAAAATACGGCTGAGTTCCTAACGAGTGTGCTCAGATTCAAAAAAGGTGATGTGATTAACCTGCGAACTTTAGTCCAGGTCATACCTCCGTCGTCTGACTCGATAAGATTAATAGAACTGCCTGCCCATCCGCCTACTGATACGCTGACGAAGAATAACCATGTTCTGCCGTCTGGCCAGTGAAGAACAACCGGGTTGCCAACCTTCCTGACGAATCGTCTGAGGTCACTCTGTACCTTTGCAGGACCAATAACCGCACTGGCACGGCTCCACTTATTACCAGAAAAGCTGGCCTGAAAAATCTGTACGTCGCGCGCACCTTCTTCACTACCGCCATACCAGAAGCTAACAAGTTTATTGTCGATTGCAGAGATAGTTGCAGCATGTGCTTTCTGGGTTGAGGCAGAGGACGTAAACCCTTCTGAATAATAGGGTTGTGCTGGCGTGATGCCGAAAGGCGCGGCGACCTTGAATTCTGTGCGCTCTGGGTGTGGAATCGAGAAGGTCCACATCAGAAGGAAGAAGCCGGCAGAGACAAGGATAACGGCTGCCTTGATGAAGGATTGTCTGTCAACGGACTTTACGATCTGCTCAGGGGTCATGCTGAAACTTATTGGCCTTGATATGCGGGATCTTAAAGGGGTGTCATCCTAAAAGGAAGCGCAGCGTAAGTCATCTATTGGCAGGTGGTCTATTCGCTTTAGCAGCCAGGATTGTGCAAGGGCTGTTTATAAAGACCGCTCAGGGCTGTTTATAAAAGCCGCTCAGGGCTGTTTATAAAAGCCGCTCAGGGCTGTGATATGCTGGGCATCATAAAAAGGAGCGGGAGTAGGGAATGTCGAGCAAAGCTGAAGCTGCACTGGCGGTATTTAAATCTTATGAGGGTGAGGAGGAAGGTGTTGGCGAATGGTTTGAAGTTGACCAGGAAAGGATCAATCTTTTCGCTGATGCAACCATGGACCAGCAGTTCATTCATATCGATCCGGAAAAGGCGGCCGAGTTATCGCCCTATAAGGTTACCATCGCACACGGATTTCTAACCTTGTCGCTGATCGTCCATCTGGGTGCCAGTATTCCTCCAAAGAAGCCGGAAGCGCTCGACGGGGTCTACATGGGGGTTAACTATGGACTGGATAGGGTGAGATTCCCTGCGCCCGTGCTGGTGAATTCAAAGATTAGGGCCAGGCACACGCTTATGTCTGCGGAATTGAAGGGTGATAACACCATCCAGGTGAAACGCCTGGTTACCGTAGAACTGGAAGGCGCTGAAAAACCCGTCTGTGTCGCTGAGTCTTTAACCCGCTTGATGTACGGATAGCTTCTGCATCCCCCCACTGGCTGTTTAGAGGGGCGCCCGGCTGAGGGGCGCCCGGCTGAGGAGGTGCCCTGGTTCTGCCATTCAGAACAGGAATAATTAAATAGTTTTTGTCGCGATCACTGCTTCCATTGCACCAATGGTTGGTACAATAGATTCTTCGCTACTTTAAGACCTTCCACAGGCAAGCCGATGACTATTATTACAAAAGATGATCTCATCCAGAGTATTCAGGATTCCCTGCAGTATATCTCCTACTACCACCCACCGGACTTTATCAAAGCGCTAAACGAGGCCTATGAGAAAGAAGAATCTGTACCTGCAAAAGAGGCGATGGCGCAAATCCTGATTAACTCTCGCATGTGCGCCGAAGGGCACCGCCCGATCTGCCAGGATACGGGAATCGTCAATGTGTTCCTCTCGGTGGGTATGGATGTCCGCTTTGAAACCGACGTTTCCCTGGACGATATGATCAATGAAGGTGTTCGGCGAGCCTATCTTTTACCAGACAATATACTGCGCGGCTCCATCCTTGCAGATCCAGCCGGTAAACGCACCAATACAGGTGACAATACGCCCGCGGTTATTCACACAGAGCTCGTGCCCGGGGATAGGGTGGAAGTCAGGATCGCGGCCAAGGGAGGTGGTTCTGAGGCAAAATCCAAATTTGTCATGTTGAACCCTGCTGACAGTGTGGTGGATTGGGTATTGAAAACAGTACCCACAATGGGCGCAGGCTGGTGCCCGCCTGGCATGTTGGGCATCGGCATTGGCGGCACAGCGGAAAAAGCGATGTTGATGGCGAAAAGATCCTTGATGGAACCGATAGACATTAAGGCATTACAGGCGCGAGGACCTTCAAACCGGCTGGAGGAATTACGCCTGGAAATATTTGAAAAAGTGAATGGACTCGGCATCGGGGCTCAAGGTCTGGGGGGCCTGACAACGGTACTGGATGTGAAGATTGAGGATTATCCAACTCACGCTGCCAACCTGCCAGTGGCCATGATCCCTAATTGTGCGGCGACTCGCCACGTTCATTTCGTGCTGGATGGCTCGGGTCCTGCTGACCTGCCGTTACCCACACTTGATGATTGGCCTTCTATTACCTGGGAGGCAGGGCCTAATTCAAGACGGGTGAACCTGGACACGGTGACGGCGCAAGACATCACAGAATGGAAACCTGGCGAGACAATATTACTGTCCGGGAAAATGTTCACGGGCAGGGATGCCGCGCACAAGCGTATTCTCGATCTATATTCCAGGGGACAACCCTTGCCAAATGGCGTCGATCTACGGGGGAAGTTCATTTATTACGTTGGTCCGGTCGATCCTGTGAGAGACGAGGTCGTGGGTCCGGCAGGTCCAACGACAGCAACCAGGATGGATAGTTTTACTGAAATGATGTTGGAGAAAACAGGGCTGTTGGGCATGATTGGTAAAGCGGAGCGAGGTCCTGCTGCAATCGAGGCCATCAAGAAACACAAAGCGGTCTATCTTGTGGCTGTTGGCGGCGCCGCCTTCCTGGTCTCCAGGGCAATACGGAAATCCAGGATTGTTGCGTTTGAAGACCTTGGTATGGAAGCGATACATGAATTTGAGATTGAAGACATGCCTGTAATGGTGGCTGTAGATTGCCGCGGAGAGTCTGTTCACATCACGGGCCCGCGGGAATGGCGTTCAAAAATTGGCACCATTCCCGTCCAGCAGGAATAACGCATTTTAGCCAGTAATAATTACTAACAAAATCATAAGCTTATAGGTGATCTATAAAGGTATTTCATTGAAAGAATAAAGTCTTTGGAGTACCCTTGATTTCTTGAACCCTGCAACAGGATTGGGGTCAAATCGAATATTGAAATATTTGGGTAGTACCATGGGGTTGCATCGGTAATACCTGGCAATGGATTGGTGGGAAAAGAATAATGATGGGGCAAGGACCAGGGTCTGTCGACCAACTGTATTTGAATGCTGAAAGCCTGGCACAGGATTTTTCGTTGTTTCCGCGGAAAGAACCGGCTTCTGTCATTAGTGGTCTGCTCACAGAGCAGCAGATCGAGTTCAAGCTTGAACAGCTTGGCAATATGGAAGTGGATGCCTATATTGCGGCGACGGTCGCGCCCACGGAAGAATCCACACGGCCAGGTGCCCGCGAGGTCATCAAGGCGTTGGGCGTTCCCATACTTCGTGAAGAGAGTGATGGCCCTTTTTATGCCTGTGAGCTGGCATTGGAACTTAACGGCTCAACTCGAATTGTCGGCTTCATTACGCAAGATCGCGCTCATGCAACCGGGGTCTGGGGGCCTGAACACCACACCGCGGCCGCAAAAATTGCGAGCGAATTCGCGATTCATCCATGCCTATCGTCACTTTTATGGACACACCCGGCGCGGATCCTTATGAAGAAGCCAATGTGAACAATCAGGCACATTCGATCTCGCGGCTCATCGCAGAACTCTGCAACGTCGATGTACCGACGCTTGGCATCATCATCGGGCAGGGTTATTCCGGTGGTGCGATCCCGCTTGCCTCCAGCAACATGTTACTTTGTGTTCGGACGGGCGTATTTAATACCATTCATCCGCGCAGCCTGGCAAACCTGGTTCGCCGCTACAACCTGTCCTGGCAGGAATGTGCCCAATTCGTTGGTGTTTCATCCTATGAGTTATACAAACAGGGAAATATTGATGGCATTGTGGATTATGATCCTGGAGAAGATGACAAGATTCATAATCTTCTGAATGTCATTGTTTCCGGTATCACCTCTATTGAAAACAGTACAAAGGAATTCGTTTCGGAACATCCGGAAATACTGGATCACTATCACAGGAACATTGATCGCTATCTGCACCAATCGGAAACAATGGCTGCGGTACACGCCAGTTCGACCCTGAAATTGCGGACTTCACCGACCGAATACCCGAATGTGTTTGGCGTCGCTTTCAGGTACCTGCGCTATTTAGGGCTGCGCCGGCGAATCAAGGCCACCACGACCACCCAGTATGGTCGTTTGGCGGACAGTGAGATTCCCGAGGGAGAACTAGCCCAGAGGATTCATCGTGAACGACGGGCTGCATTCCTTGGCTGGATGCAAGACCCGGACAAGGTGTTATATGAGGATTCACTCAACAAGGTCTGGAAAAGCTTTGTTGATACACGCTCGAAAGTCGGTGATTCACGTGGGCGCATTGCCCAGTTAATTTTTGGCGAACCTGGGCAGAACTACGAAAAAGCCAGGAAGGACCTGTGTCTTGTTTCAGGGTTGCATTTGTATAATCGATGGAAGGCCAGTTCAGGAGACAATCTTGCCGCGTTGATTCTGCACCTGGGCGATCAGGAATCCAACGCCTTCCTGCTGGCGACCAGTGACGTTCGTGACGTAAAAGATCTGCTCACCGCCATGTCAGGTGCGGTTAATGAATTTGTAAACCACCTGAAGAGTCTGTTCAGCTTCGAAGGCAGAAAACTGTTTGACCTCGAATATATTAGCGAGAAAAATCCTGAATTCCTCCGTGGTCAGTTTGTTTCAGAGCTTAACCTCATTCTGGAGAGTGAGTCGCTATATGAAGAGGCCAGGCTGGATGGACAAACCCTGTCCGGACAAACACGGGAATTGATCAAAGGGTCTTCCGAGGGGCAAAGTTCCGTACCACTTAATCGACGACTACTCGAAGATACACTCTGGTCTCATATTGAAAGGAAGGCAGAGACGACTCCACCCAAGAGTGACAAGGAAATGACGATCCTGGAAGTCATTCAAGATGAAGATGTCGTTGATGACTTTGTTGTTGAGTGCCAGAACCTGATTATTTTCAGTAATGTTTACAATAATTTGATTGGCGACCTGGTAACGGTCGCCCGGCAAGCGCACGAATCAAGGGTGTTATCGGTTGAATTCATAGAACAACTCATTGATCAATCTGTGCGTGAGGTCTGTGTCTTGGATGTTTTTGGCGGTGCCGGGGAAGAAGAGACCAAAGAGAGATTTGGCGATTGGATTGAACAGCTGGCAAGTCATTCCAGCTGTGTTTCTTTTTTGAAATCAGTTGAGGAATGGATAAGGGTTGTTCACAAGGATAAGTCTGATACGTTATTTGTTGTTATCAGTTTCTTCTTTGAAAAATTACTTCCCGGATATTACGCTTCTGTCCGTACCGGCAAGCGCTTCGAAGGGAAGATAGAGCCTGTAAGCATCGGCCGCAGAAAGGATTTCTGGAATCGACTCACCATTGCTTACCGGGACTTGTTGTTTCATGAAGTACTGACCCGGGAAAAGAGATCGCGACGAACCACCTTTGATGTATTGTTAGAACGTTTTGTGGAGAATTTTGAAGAAACCAGTTCGACCTTGATGTCAGCTAATCCCGTTTCTTTCCCGACATTTCGGTCGTCCATAGAAACTGCACTGAAGAACAATATTCGTCCCCACGGATTGATAACGGGAATTGGTGATTTTACAGCGGAGCATGGTTGCTATAAGGCGGGCCTGGTGATGTCGAATGTTGCTTTTCAGGCAGGCAGTATCGATAACTCTGATTGTGTTCGATTTTGTAATCTGCTTGTTGAGTGTGCGATTCAGCGGCTACCTGTCATTTGCTTTATATCTTCCGGCGGGATGCAGACTAAAGAGGGGGCGGCGGCGCTGTTTACGATGGCCGTTGTTAATGACCGTATTACACGATTTGTTCGTGATAACGACCTGCCGATTATTACCTTTGGTTTTGGTGATTGTACCGGTGGAGCCCAGGCAAGTTTTGTGACGCATCCTCTGGTTCAATCATATTACTTCACCGGAAGTAGCATGCCGTTTGCGGGTCAGGCGGTGGTCGAACGTAACTTGCCTTTTACGTGTTTGTTGAGTAACTATCTTTCTGTCAATTCGGGTTCAATGCAGGGGCTGGTTAAACATCCTTTCTCACCTGACCTGGACCAGGCGCTAAGGAAAGTAGATCCGGCCATTCCACTGCCGACGGAAACGGTGGAACAGGTTGTAGACAGGGTAATGTCGGGAGTCCTGACCGCGTCAGACCCCATTGTGCTGCAACGAACGACATCAGACGAAGATTTGATCCGCCCGATCCATCGCGTTTTGATTCATGCGCGTGGATGTACCGCAGTAAAATTGGTAACAAAGGCGAAGGAACTTGGACACGAGGTTGTGCTCGTGCAGTCCGACCCCGATATGGATTCTGTACCGGCCGATCTCGTTCGTGACGATGATAAACATACCCTGGTTTGTATCGGAGGCAATACCTCTGATGAAAGCTACCTGAATGCCTTGAGCGTACTGAGTATCGCTGAAGCAGAAAAAGTGGATTCGCTTCATCCAGGCATTGGTTTCCTGTCGGAAGATCCAAATTTTGCAAACCTGGTGCGTCAGCGGGCTATCAATTACATCGGACCTAACGTCGTGAGCATGGAGACCATGGGCAATAAGTCAAATGCAATCAATACCACCATGAGTATTAATATTCCCGTTGTGCCGGGCAGCCATGGCATCGTGGAATCAGCCGAAAGAGCGGTGGAAATTGCTGAACAGACTGGCTATCCGGTGTTACTCAAAGCAGTACATGGCGGCGGCGGCAAAGGGATACAAGTAGTTGATCGTCCCGAGCGTCTTCACAACCTGTACCACCAGGTGACGACCGAAGCCAGGAATGCATTCGGTAATGGTGATGTCTATATCGAAAAATTCGTTACGTCCTTGCGCCATATTGAGGCGCAGATTCTCCGGGACACTCATGGTAATACGCACGTTATCGGTATTCGTGACTGTAGCATACAGCGCAACAACCAGAAATTGATGGAGGAATCCGGTTCAACCATGCTGCCGGAAAACCTGAAAGAAAAAGTGCTGAAATATGCGCGGAAGATAGCGGATGCGGTGGAATATACGGGCGCCGGGACGGTAGAGTTTATCTATGACCTGCCGAATGATGCGATCTATTTCATGGAAATGAACACCAGGCTGCAGGTTGAACACCCGGTGACTGAACTGGTAACCGGTGTTGATATTGTTAAACAGCAATTTGAAATTGCATCCGGCGCTTCAATTAAGGATCTTAAATATCCTGAAAAGGGCTATGCATTGGAAGTCAGGGTCAATGCCGAAAAGGCAGTAGTCAATGCCGAAGGGGATGTTTCATTCGTACCAACACCGGGTGAAATTACTGAATGTGAATTGCCGGAAGAAGACCACATTCAACTTATTTCAATGGCAGCCAGGGGCAAGGTTGTTTCACCTTTCTATGACAGCCTGATCGTGCAGATCATCTGTCATGGCAAAAACAGGAAAGATGTGATCAAGAAAATGGTTGCCTACCTCAAAAGGGTAAAGATACATGGCATTTGTACCAATATCAGTTTGATAAAACGGATCTTGCAAGATGAAACGTTTCTCAAGGGGGTATACGACACAGGTTATTTGCCCGAGTTTCTAGCAAGGATCGATGCAGCCGAATTAATTAGTGAAATTGAAGAAGCAACTGGTACATCTATAATTGTGCTTGATCTGGAGATGCTGAAAATAGAAGGCAGTGACGAACTGAAGGTGCTTTCACCCTCTACGGGGGTTTTCTACATAACGCCATCACCTTCTGAACCGGAATATGTCAATGTCGGGGACATCGTCACGACAGATGATGTGTTGTGCCAACTGGAAGCGATGAAGATGTTCACGCCTGTTAATCTTAACAGTTTCTCCACCAGCGATGGAGAGGTGTACCTGTCTGCCCGGAAATATGAAATTACCCGTATCAACCTGACTTCCGGCCAACAGGTGAACGAAGGGGATCTGCTCTTCGTGATCAAACCGTTTGTTGAAGAAGAGATTGCCGCCTGAGGATTCCTGTAAGCGAATCAATTGAAGTACTGGTCAGTCGTAATTCATGAAGTTAAAAACGAGAGAATTGATACCCTTCGCCCTGATTAGC
>SMVB01414733.1_pt1 | contig 12526 bp, 12 predicted proteins | sample 2456461 | NCBI WGS metagenome assembly SMVB01 (sample SAMN11095934, study PRJNA526329) | marine sediment metagenome | biome: Marine sediment; feature: Surficial sediment; material: Deep marine sediment; isolation source: Hadal surficial sediment | place: Pacific Ocean | collected 2014-05 | depth...
CCGCAAAAGTCAGAGCCAGAACTCCAAGACCAGCCGCGTCTCCTTGCGTGATATAAGTATCAATCCCCGATTTGACCAAAAAGATCATCCCGACTTGAACTGCTGAACCGATAATCAAAAGCACGACTCCGAAAGCCACCTGCAGCTTATACGGGCGCAAGTAAGTCAGTAGCCGTTTCATCAGGCGAGCGTCGTAAGCTTTTCCGAGAACTTCTTCTTTATGATAATTGTTCGCTGTCACCTAAGATTCCTCAAGCTCACGTTCTAAAAGTTGACGGCGGTAGGTATCAGCATATTTACCACCCGCAGCCATAAGCTCCTGATGCGTTCCCTTTTCTACAATTTGACCATCCGCTAAATATACGATTTGATCAGCATCTTTGACTGAAGACATCCGGTGCGATATGATGATGGCAGTGCAATTTTTTAAGACTTCTTTAATACGATGACTGATTTCATCTTCGGTTTCGGTATCAACTGCAGACATGGCATCATCTAAAATAAGCAGTCGCGGCTCTGTCATAATTGCCCTGGCCATGGCAGTACGTTGTTTTTGACCGCCGGACAGGGTAATTCCTCTTTCGCCAACTATCGTTTCGTAGCCTTTGGGGAAGTCACTGACATCTTTATCAAGGGCGGCTGTACGAGATGCAGTCAGCATTTGATGCTGGTCAAAGGAATCTACACCAAAGCCAATGTTGGCACCGACCGTATCAGAGAACAAAAACGGCTCCTGCGGGGCCACGCCAATTTGAGACCTTAATGAATCAAGGTCCCACTCGTTTATATCCACATCATCAATAAATATGCTGCCAGCCGCTACCGGGAAAAGTCTGGGCAATAAAGAAACTAAAGTCGTTTTTCCTGAACCAGTCTGGCCAACCAGTCCTATAGTCTGCCCCGGTTCAATCGTCAGGTTGATATTACTCAGAATTTTCTTGCCGTTGTATGCAAAACTCAGATTTCTAAATTCAATTTTGCCTTTCATCGGCTGTGAAAAGTTTGCGGTGGCTTCCCTTTTGACCTCCGGTTCGGTGTGAAGAATTTTATTTATTCTGCCAAGTGAGGCCATGCCCCTTTGATATATCGAAATAACAAAGCCAATCGCAATCAACGGCCAGAGCATCATCGACAGATAGGCAAAAAATGCTACCAGAGTTCCCAGAGATATTCTTTTTTCAATTACTTCCACCCCGCCAAAATATAAAATCGACAGACTCAGCAAAGCCGCTATGGCGGTAACCAAAGGCATAAACAGCGCCTGAACCCTGGCCATGTCCATATTGACGCCCATATACTTGTCGGACCTAAGCTGAAAATTTTCGGTCTCGGCATCTTCCTGACTATAAGCTCTGACCACCCGGATACCTGACAAATTTTCCTGAGCGGTTGAAGTCAGCGATGCAAACTCTTCTTGTATTCGTACCGAGCGTTTGTAAAGTTGATTGCTCAGGCGGTTTATGATAAACGGAAAAAGTGCCATCGGAATCATAGCATACATTGTCAATGCAGGCGAGAGTGTCAGCATAAGAGGAATTGCAACGATCAGAGTTATAAAGGTATTTGAAATATGCATTATCCCGGGACCAACCATCATACGAACCGCTTCCAAATCGTTGGTGGAGCGCGCCATTATATCACCGGTGCGGTTTTCGTGATAAAATGAAGGAGTAAGTTTTAGAAGATGCCCGAATAGTTCGCTTCTGAGACTATATTCGATTTTTCGCGAAGTCCAGATTATTGTCCGTCTTGTAAAAAATCTGAAAATTCCCGCAGTAACTGCCAGAGCAACTGTCAGATATATGAAGTCCAGCAGAACGCTCATGGGGGCAGAGTTTTCCATAAGGTCCAGTATAATCTTGATAATATAAGGAATGACCATAGTCAGTGAATTGGTGATAACAATGCACACTCCGCCGGTCAGAATTACGCCTTTGTAGGACTTTATATATTTTAAAACTGTGGAGAGCTTTGCTCTGTTTTCAGTCGTATTTTTGTTTTTATCCATAGGATTCATAAGCAGCAGCTATGAGAGATTATACGAAGTTCTAACAGTATTTGCCATTAATAGTTCAAAATGTTGGCAAACAGATGGATTGCATCGATATTTAGTTTGGCAATCAACTCCAGAAGCGGCAGACCACAGTAAATAACCTGCCCCCGCCCTAAACGTGAAACAGACAGAAGTGTCGCCCCGGAAGCTGTCACATATACGCGCTCGGCAGGTGTCACGATGGCCGAAGCCACCTCGACCGGCTTATAAAAAAGTGAAAGCAGATTTGTCTCGGTAATTTTATACGGTCGGGAGAGTATTCTTGCTCCGGGAATTTGGTTTTTCAGGGTTTTTCTAGAAACGAGTTCGGTGGTGGGAACTATGGCAGCCGGCAGCGACCCGATCGGCCAGTTCTGATTCTGCCCGAAGACGACTACTGAGCCGCCGGCCCTGATATAATCTTCAAATCTGTCTTTCACTTTCCGAAATGACTGATAGTTCCGGTAAGCTCCGGAACCTATCGCAATGACATTGAAAGCATTGAGATTGCCTACTAATAAAGTCCGGTCGGTAATAGGCTGAAAAGCAGCGTTGGTCATTCTCAATATATCTTCGAGAGCGCCAGAGCTGTCAGGTAAAAATCCAATCTTGATGGTGTCAGCTATATGGCATTGGGCCACTCTGATTCTGCCGGAATCTGCAGCCACCACATTGCCATCAACAATCAGCGAAACTTTGACTATCTGGACGCCCAGTTCAAACAGGTTAGAAATAGTAAAGGGAATGCGGATTGTATTCGAGGTGGTAGCACTTTGCAGGTCAATCTCCTGTTTATAGGCGCCGGCAAACATACCTTTGGGAGTTTTTAAGTCTATCTTGACTGTCCCCTCAAAATCATGGGGTTTGCTGATAACCACCTGCCAGTTGAGCGATTCTACCACCCGGTCGATATTCAGCCTGGCTACCGGCGGCAGAAAATAGAAGTCCGGCAAAAATCGAATATTTAAGTCGGGTGACTCCCAAACGGGCACAACATCTGAGATAGTCAGCGGAATCTTAGAGTATGCTAATTCTGCAGTAAATCTTAGTGAGTCCGGCTGATGTGAATCGAGATATTTCTGGTCTATTTCGATATAGTATTCCCTGACAAAAGACTGGTGGGGCAATATAGTTTTATCATCCTGGTTCAGAATGACTTCGGTGCTGTCCCAGTAAGGATGAAACAAAATTTTTGAGAGTGTGATTTCGAAAGGACCGTCTACGACTACTGAGATTCTATATTTAAGCGAAGGTCCGCGCGGTGTGTCGCGCAGTATGACGCTGCCTTGCCAGCTAAGGCCGACTGCTGCCAGAGCCGCTTTTTCGGCTTTGGCCATAACTTTCTGAGAGATACAGGTCCAGCCCGCTGGCGCTGCCTAAAATTTGCTTGTAGCTGGCATGCTGGGTTAAGTCGTAGAGCGCGCGGTAGCCTTCGACAACAAAAGCAACATGCTCCTTGCCTTTGACATTTCTGGCCGCCCTGAAAGCAGATACAAACCTGTTTACCCGCAGTACAAAGGTCTTTCTTATCGGCCCGACCGGAAGAGCAAATTCTGCAACCTGCGGCAATCTCAAAATGTCAATGCCACTCAAGAATCCGGTGCCTGCTGTTTTCCTTACACCTTCAACTTCTATCCGCTCATAGTAGTTTAGTCTGTCGTAGTCAGAGCTTAAACTGAATTCTCTGCCCAGCAATTTTCGGATTTCTGCATTCATGCGATTTTCAAAGCGTTTGCTGAACTCCTGAGCATTGACGATTATCTGGTCACTTTTATCTTTGGAACCGTACTTGACCCGTTTGAAAGCTTTTGAGAGACTAAACAGATCCATATTGGAGGAATTCAGCTCTTTGATAGATTTAATCCAGCGACCGATCGACTGCTCCTTAAAAGAGCTCTCAAACAGCAATAAATCTGGTTTTTGATCTATGAACAGCCCCCTGACAGCATCATCTACTGAAACTTGGGCAGTAGTTGAAAGATAGACATGGTGGAGATAGAGCTGTTTATCAGGCAGAGATTCGGTCTCAATCTGAAATTTGGGCCGCTGCCTGATGAGAATTATGTCGATGCGGCAGCCAAAATTGTCGTTGAGATAATATATCGTAGGCCAGTCGATCTCTTCAGTCGACTGCACAAAACAAGCCACGCGAACATCACACAGGGCATAATCTACTGCTGTTCCCCCGGATCTGACCGGAGCTGCTATAATGAGGCCGTACAGAATAGCCAGAAGCGGCAGAGCTATTTTTCTGAGCGGTGCAAATTCAAAGATTCTCATATTCATATAATGATAATATCGGCAGAGAGCCGGCTAAGTCAATTTTCAAAAAAAGGTAAACGGTTTTAGGCAGCTGCTATATTATTTGCTTTTCGCGCAGTTTATCAAAAAGATTATTGGCAATCTCTTCGGCCGAGTCACCCTCAATAAACTCCCCTTGTGGTCTGGCGGGAGGCGGAGCGACTTTTAAGGTTTTAGTCTGAGAATTCTGGCCAATACCGCTGCCATCTAAGCCCAAATCTGCAGCAGACCACCTGGTAATTTCTTTCTTTTTGGCCATCATCTTGCCTTTTAGCGATGGTAAACGTGGTTCGTTTATCTCTTTGACTACTGAGAAAACTGCCGGGAGCCTGGTTTCAATAACATCGTAGCCCTCTTCCGTCATACGGAAAACTACGGTCTTGTCCTTGTCTACTGCTTCAAATTTTTTGACAAACATCACCTGTGGCAGACTCAAAATAGCCGCCACCGCGCCCGGCACCTGGGAACTGTCTGAATCGATAGCCTGCTTGCCGGCCAGTATAATGTCGAATTCTCCCAGTTTTATTAAGGCTGCGGCCAGAATTTTGCCAGTTGCCTGAGGGTCGCTTCCTTCAAAAACTTCATCAGTCAAAAGAAAAGCTTCGTCTGCGCCCAGTGCCAGGCAGTCGCGAAGGGCCGATTCGGTTCTTTCTCTGCCCATGGCCATGACGATGCACTTGCCGCTGGTTTTTTCTTTTATACGCAGGGCTTCTTCAACCGCATATTCATCAAAGGGATTGACCACGCCCGGTCCCTGAGGCAGCTCTATCTTGTTTTCTGCTTCATTAACTTTTATCAGGGCTATTTCGGGCACTTGTTTTATCAGTACGACTATGTTCATGGCTTTTCTTTCTTAATAAATGCTAAGGTAACCAATCAGATGACGAATATGCTCAGGAGACAGACCCTTGTCAAGACAGAGCCGGCTGGCTCAGTCGCGGTTGTGGTTAAAATGTTCAAGAGCTTCAGCAGCAGCTTTTTGCTCAGCTTCTTTTTTCGATAACCCAATACCGTGTCCGAGGTCCTGGCCGTTTAGACGCACCACTATGTTGAATGTCTTATCATGGTCAGGGCCGGACTCTGAAACCACGTCATAACGCGGCATTCCCTTGCCCGAGGCCTGAATCAGTTCCAGCAGTTCCCCTTTGTAATTTCTTTGAGAGCTGTCGGCGCTTACTATGTCCTTGCGGGAGTAAACGGCTTTTAATATAAACTTTTTGGCAGCTTCAATACCGCCATCAAGATAAACAGCCGCCATAACCGATTCCATGGCATCGGAGACGATTGAAGGCCTCTCGTAGCCTCCGGATTTGTTCTCTTCTGTAGAAAGATAGATATGCTGATTCAGCCCGATATCTTTACCTATTTCTGCCAGTGTCGTTTCGTTAACCAGAAGGGATTTCATTTTTGTAAGCTCTCCCTCGTGCCATTCCGGATGGTCCGCAAAGAGCTGTTCGGCGATCAGCAGTCCCAGCACAGAATCACCTAAGAATTCCATTCTTTCGTTGGATTCATTTACCAATTCAGAATTATTTGTAAACGAGCGGTGAGTCAGCGCCAATGCCAAAAGAGACTGGTCCTTAAAATGGTAGCCGATTATCAACTCAGCTTTGGCAAGGTCTACTTTTTTTTCTGGAGGTGGACTGGCAACGAAAATACTCTTGACAGTGTCCCAGAAACTCATGTCATGAGGTGCCGTTGTACTTGCCAACGACTAAGGTAACATTGTGCCCGCCGAAACCAAATGAGTTAGACAAGGCATAGTTTATCGGCCAGTTTCTTTTCTGATTGGGGACATAGTCCAGGTCGCAGTCCGGGTCTGGTGTCTCAAGATTTATGGTGGGATGAACGATGTCATCCTGTACCGATTTCACACAGGCGATGGCTTCAATCGCTCCGGCAGAGCCGAGCAAATGGCCGGTCATAGATTTGGTGGAATTCACCGGAATTTTATAGGCGCGCTCACCGAGCACTTCTTTGATCGCTATGGTTTCGGCAATATCGCCGAGACTGGTCGATGTCCCGTGGGTGTTGATATAATCAATCTGCTCGGGTTTAAGACCGGCGTCGGCCAGTGCATTTTCCATAGCCTTGCGCGCTCCGCGACCCTCCGGGTGTGGCGCTGTCATATGATAAGCGTCGCTGGACATGCCAATTCCGGCAAGTTCTGCCAGAATTTTAGCGCCCCGCTCTTTAGCGTGCTCTTCTGATTCCATGACTAAAATACCGGCGCCTTCACCCATGACAAAGCCGTCGCGGCCGACATCAAACGGTCGCGAAGCTTTTTCGGGGTCATCATTTCTGGTCGAAAGTGCTTTGGCCCGGCAGAATCCCGCCAGCGCAGTTGGCGTAATGGTCGCCTCGGAGCCGCCGGTTATCATCACGTCAGCTTCGCCTCTCTGAATAATTCTATAGCAATCTGAAATCGCATGAGCCGACGAAGCACAGGCTGAGACTGTTCCATAATTTGGTCCGCGAAAACCGAACCTGATAGAAACCATGCCGGCACACATATCTATGATCATCATCGGAATAAAAAATGGTGATACTTTGCCAGGGCCTAATGCCACCAGCTTGTCGCGCTGTTTTTCGAAAGTATGAATGCCGCCGATGCCTGAGCCGATGACCACGCCGCACCTGTCCAGATCCAGAGTTTCTATATCCAGCCCGGAATCCTTGACAGCATTAATACTGGCAGCAACGGCGTACTGGGCCGAAATATCCATCCGGCGTGCTAACTTTTTGTCAATATATTTAGTGACATCAAAATCCGTTATCTCACCGGCAATATGAACCGGGAAATCGGAAGAATCGAATTTGGTCAGTCTGGAAACTCCGGATTTCCCTGCTAACAGAGCCTTCCAGAATTCATCTACCGACTCTCCCAGCGGAGATATCACACCCAGGCCGGTTATGACAACTTTTCTGTTCAAATTATTCAGTTCTTGTCTCTCTTGTTAGCTCTTCTCAGAGTGATCGTTGATATACTTGACTGCATCTCCGACTGTGGCAATCTTCTCGGCGTCTTCGTCGGGTATTTCAACCGTGAACTCTTCTTCTAAGGCCATTACCAGTTCAACCGTATCCAGAGAGTCTGCTCCCAGGTCCTCGACAAATTTTGCCGTCTCGGTTACCTGAGATTCCTCTACACCCAATTGTTCAATAATTATGTTTTTGACTCTTTCATCAATTGATGCCATTACATTTCTCCTTTTTATATTTCCTCATTTTATAACTTACGAAATTGATAGTCCGCCATCTATGGCCAGTACCTGCCCGGTAACGTACGAGGCTTCATCCGATGCTAAAAAAGCGACAGTCGCAGCAACATCGAGCGGCGTCCCCCCGCGCTTTAGCGGAATTTTCTGCATATATGCTTCCCGCACACTTTCCGGCAGCTTGTTGGTCATTTCTGTTTCAATAAATCCCGGCGCCACCGCATTAACAGTAATGCCCCGGCCGGCTAACTCTTTGGCTGCGCTTTTGGTCAGCCCGATCAGACCGGCTTTGGAAGCAGCATAGTTAGCCTGTCCGGCATTACCGGTCAGACCTACTACCGAGCTTATATTTACAATTTTTCCCGAGCGTTGTTTCATCATAATTTTTGCAGCAGTTTTTGTGACAAAAAAAGCACCTTTGAGGTTGATGTCAACAACCATATCCCAGTCTTTTTCACTTAAGCGCACCAGCAGATTATCCCTGGTGACCCCGGCATTATTTACGACAATATCGATAGAGCCGAATTTTTCGACCGTTTTGGCAAAAAGATTTTCGACTTCCTCCAGATTCAGGACATCGGCCTTTATGCCAAGTGCCTTGCTCCCGATTTCTGCCGCTACTTTGTCAACCGCTTCTTGATCAATATCTGAGATGACCACGTTAGCCTGGCGCTGGGCGAAGTACTCGGCTATAGTCCTGCCGATGCCTCTGGCAGAGCCGGTCACAATTACTGTTTTGTTTTCAAAGTTCATAGTTTATTGAGTTAATCTACACTCGCTTTAGACCGAAACAGCTGCCAGTGATTCTATATCTTTTATTGTATCAAGATTCGTTATTTTTTCAGCCGACATCTCTCTTTTGGCCATACCTGCCAGCACTTTTCCGGGGCCGATTTCTATAACGTGAGTGCAGTCGTTTGAGACCAGATATGACATCGTCTGCGACCACTTCACCGGAGAAGTAATCTGGGCTACCAGCAGCTGTTTTATTTCAGCCGAAGACTCAACCGGCTTGGCGGTAACGTTGGCGATTACCGGCACTGCCGAAGATTTAATATCCGCATCTTTTAAATATTGCTCCATTCCGGATTTGGCCGGCTCCATTAGAGGTGAATGAAAGGCTCCGCCGACTTCAAGAATTATCGCCCGCTTTGCGCCTGCAGATTTAGCGATTTCTGCAGCGACTTTAACAGCCTCGACGCTTCCGGAAATTACTATCTGTGATTTAGAATTAAAATTGGCCGGCACCACTACTCCGTTCTTTGATGCTTTGCGGCAAACTTCTAAAACTTGTTCTTCCGTCAGCCCGATTATTGCTGCCATACCGCCGGGACTTTCCGAACAGGCCCCTTCCATCAGGCTGGCACGTTTGACGACTGCCTTGATGGCCAGCTCAAAACTCATGGCTCCGGTAGCTGCCAGTGCCGAATACTCTCCCAGAGAATGCCCGCAGGCGTAATCAAAAGGCGGCAGGTTATCTTTTAAGGCGGTCAAGACAGCCAATGAGTGAAGCAATATCGCCGGCTGGGTAAAGCGGGTTTGTTTGAGTTTTTCAGCAGGCCCTTCAAACGAAAGCCTGGCAATATCTTCCCCTAACTCATCTGAGGCCAGCTTGTACAAATTCCTGACTTCTTCAAAGTTATTGTGCAGGTCACTAGCCATGCCGACGTACTGCGAAGCCTGACCGGGAAACATTAAAACAGTTTTGCTCATATTACCACTTTACCATTTTACTAATGTCGCGCCCCAGATTAAGCCGCCGCCGAAAGCCACCATAACTACATAATCACCATCTTTTATGCGGCCTTCGCGGTTGGCTTCATCTAAAGCCAGCGGTACCGAAGCGGCCGAGGTGTTGCCGTATTTGGCGATATTTAGAAAGACTTTATCCATACTTATTTTTATTCTCTTAGCCAGAGATTCTATAATTCTGATATTCGCCTGATGCGGCACCACTATAGAAATATCGTCAACTGTCAGTCCGGCGTCATTAATTACTTTAAGAGTCGCGTTGCTCATCTCTTTGACAGCGATTTTGAAAATGTCGGAACCATTCATCATAATTTTGTCAGTGCCGTCAAAATCGAAACTTTCAGAATAAGGATTGGCTGCCCCGCCTACTTCGGACCATAACAGTTTCAAGTAGCGACCGTCGGACTTTATGAACGAATTAATTATGCCCCGGTCACCTTCTTCGGCGGAAACAACAACCGCCCCGGCTCCGTCGCCAAAAATAACACAGGTATTGCGGTCCTTGAAATTGGTAAAAGTGGATAATTTTTCAACTCCGATAACCAGAGCTTTTTTGATATTTCCATTTTCTATGTATGAACTGGCGATGGACAGCGCGTTAATAAAACCGGTGCAAGCGGCAACTACATCAAAAGCTGCGGCATTATTTAGTCCCATTTTTTGCTGTACGACACAGGCAGCCGATGGCAGACGATAGTCCGGCGTCACCGTACCCAGAATGATCATTTCAATCTCATCCTTGGCGGTACCGGACATCTCCAGCGCGTTGGTGGCGGCTATTACGGCCAAATCCGAGGTCACCATACCGTTGGCAATGCGTCGTTCTCTGATACCGGTCCGGGAAGTAATCCACTCGTCTGAGGTGTCGACTAATTTCTCAAGGTCGGCATTGGTCATCACCTGCGGTGGTGCAAACGACCCTGTTCCGGTTATTCTTGCTCTTATCTTTTTTTCCATCACTAATCCCAAAATGATCCGTCAATAATTTTTCGTGTATATTTTCGACAACTCTTTTAGAAGCCATTTCATAAGCTGTTTTTACAGCACTGCAAATTGCCCGTTTGCCCGATGAACCGTGGCATATCAGCACATTGCCGTTTACGCCCAAAAGCGGAGCACCGCCAACTTCGGCATAATCAAGCGTTCTGCGCATCCGTCCTAAGAAAGGCCATAGCAGAAAAACACCCAAGCGCGAAAAAAGATTTGTCTGAATCTGTCTTTGTACATGTTTGGTCAGCATCGGCTTGATAGATTCTGTCAATTTGAGCAAAACGTTTCCGGTAAATCCGTCCGTTACGGCAACATCGATAGTCCCGGATAAAATGTCCCGTCCCTCTATGTTACCGACAAAATTTATGGTCGAATGCTTTAACAGTTCTTGCGTATTAAATATCAGTTCATTGCCCTTGCTGCGCTCTTCGCCTATTGAAACCAGTCCTACTCTGGGGGACTCTAAATTCAGCATTATAGAAGCGTAGACCGAACCCATAACAGCAAACTGGGCCAGATGCTGCGGCTTATTTTCGGCATTGGCGCCAACATCAAGAACGACCGTAGGCCGGCCGACCGCGGTAGGAAACAAACTGGCAATAGCCGGACGGCTGACCTGACTCATTCGTCCTAAAGTTAAAAGCGAAGTAGCCATGACCGCGCCGGTATTACCGGGAGAAACAAAGGCACGAGCCTGGCCATCTTTTACCAGGTTTATGCCGACTTTGATAGAGCTGTCTTTGAGGCGAGCTCCTTCGGTGGCCGACATATCCATCGGAACCTCAGCTTCGGCGTGCTTTATCTCAATATTATCAGGAACGTCTGTTTGCTGTGCCAGAGTTTTTTCGATTATATCGCGATGGCCAACAAGAATCAGATGCAGCTTATCTCCGATTTGAGCTGCTGCATCCAGCCCGCCTAAAATAATTAGCTCCGCACCAGCATCTGCTCCCATAACATCAAGAACAACCGACTGCTTCTTTCTATCTGTCATGAAGTGGTATTCTCCATGCTATAGAGTGACTCTATGGCTAATTTCTATGTCTCGCTTCCGGCGATTACCTGACGGCCGTTATAAAAGCCGCAGTTGGGACAGATATGATGCGGCAGCCGGGCGTGATGACACTGCTGGCAGTCTATCGGTACCGGCAATGTAATTTTCCAGTGGGTGCGGCGTCTTTTGCCGCGGGCTCTTGAATGTCTTCGTTTGGGAAGTGGCATATCTTACAAGTTTCTGTTAAAAGTTTACAATTTCTAAAGCAGATTTCTTAACTCTGCAAACTGATTTTTAGCATTATCATTATAGCAGTTACACTGCTTTTTATTTCTGTTTCCGCCGCAAACCGGACAAAAGCCGCGGCAGTTTTCTGCACAAAGCGGTTTCATGCTAACTGCAAGTATTACAGCCTGTCTGAGGATCTCCCACAAATCGGCACTTAAATCGTTATCATAATAAGCATAATCTTCATCATCAATTATGTTTTCTTCTTTAGCTCTGTTGCGACCTTCGGGTGCGATTATAAAATCGATATTAGTAGCCAGCTGCTGTTCAAATAACTTTGTACAGCGGGCGCATTCGAGCTCTGCTGTCGCTTCCAGTTCGCCCTGGCAGAAATACTCATCTTCAGCCTGCTGCACATTCAGCTTTAGTTTCAGGTTCTTAATAACCCGAATGTTAGCTGTGCCTGTTACAGTTCTGACAGTCTCATCAGTTATTTCTGTCTGATAAGGAAAGGCTTCACAATGCTTAAGGTCCAATATCATAGCTTGTAAGACTAACCTGTAAGGGGCTGAATGTCAAGGATAAAACGGGCATTCAAGCCGTTTGGGGACATAGGCTTAAGGCTCTAAAACGGGCAGGGATTCCAGGCTCAAAACTCTTTGGCTAATGGGTCTCTTTATAAATCCTGACTCTGTTGGCAGCCCTTCGGGCGGCTTCTTTGGCCTCAGGAGTGCTGACCTGTCCGGCTTTCTCTTTGTCCTGCAAGGCTTTGAGAGCTTTCTGCAGGGCTGTCTGGGCTCTGTCTATATCTATTTCTTCACAATGCTCAGCCGTATCAGCAAGCAAAGTGGCTCTATTGCCGGAGACCTCGACAAACCCGCCTGAGACTGAAAATATCTGGATTTTGTCCTGATCATCCTGAAATTCTATTCTGCCCGGCTGCAGAGCTGTAATAAGAGGGGCATGATTTGACAAAACACCCAGATAGCCTTCCATGCCGGGTACCAAAAG
>SMVB01098012.1_pt1 | contig 12525 bp, 10 predicted proteins | sample 2456461 | NCBI WGS metagenome assembly SMVB01 (sample SAMN11095934, study PRJNA526329) | marine sediment metagenome | biome: Marine sediment; feature: Surficial sediment; material: Deep marine sediment; isolation source: Hadal surficial sediment | place: Pacific Ocean | collected 2014-05 | depth...
AGAATCCGAACGTAGTAGAAGGCTCGCAGCTCCGGCCTGAAATCCGGATCCGTCCATACCGCCTTAAGCTCATCCGCTCCGGAGTCCGCACTGATCGCGCAGGTTTCGAGATCGACACTCGCGCCGTTTCCCGGGCAACGGTGGGTCTCGGGGTCGACGCTCAAACCGTCTGAACAAGCAACGTCATAGACCTTCTCGTGGGTCTCGCCGTTCTCGGACCAGCCCTTGATGATCTGGGCGCGCTGGAGCGGCGCCGCGAGAGGATCGCGAAGTGTCCATACCGCGAAGGTCGGCGCCGACTCGACGTCTGAGGCGAGAAGATCGGCTCCCATCGGCACACCCTTCGCGTAGGCCTCGGTGAGGAAGTCGGCCTTCTCCAGGTCGGAGCTGGTGAGGTGAGCGCCGGCAAAGAAGCGCACTCTTATGCGGGGGCCCGATGTGGCAAAGGTCTCCTTGCGCCGTAGGGCCTGGAAGATCGCTTCCCGAGTGTTCTCCTCGGCCCAGACCCCCGCGAGGCCCGAGGCACCCCAAGTGTTGTAGTACGTGTCGCGGTAGGTCCTTCCCGAGCCGTCGCTAGTGCGCATGGAGGCGTCCGATATCACGGAGGGATCATCCGCCGTGATGTTCCGCCCCGTGCCAGGCACGCTGCCACGCAATTCGGCCGTCGCGTCCAATACGCCGACTTTGGCCCAGTAGTTGTCTTCCTGGAAGGAACCGCCTGCAACATGAGTGTCGCTCGAGCCAATCAGGCCGAACTTGTAGGGATTCTCTACGCCACTATCCTCGAACTGAAGGCCTCTGAGGTAAGCATCGCGTACGTAGCTTCCTGCGGGCTCGCTCAGCATGGTGGTCGCGATCTTGTAAGGCATGATCTCGAAGTCGGCCCACTCGTCGTTGGGCGACAACGCCGGATGCGTGTCGGACGTACCCTTGACCTGAGTTGCCTCGACGACGGGCTCATTGCGCATCCGAGTCTCGGCATAGGCGTTGTCGATGGCACCGCCTTCGTAGTACTCGAGCTCGAACATGCGTCCCCCGGAGCCGTTCGAATTATGCGGAATCGCGAGCGAGTCGATTCCCTGGCTTCGCCAGTGGTCCATGGCGGCCCAGAGATCCTCGGGGTTGGAGGAGTCGAGACGGCTGAACGGAGTCGGCGGGAACTCGGAGCCCCGGAAGATGACGTTGCGGTGCAGATTGTCTCTGGCTCCGCCTGCCGACGTGTACTCATAGGCAATGAAGGCGGTGAACTTGCCGGGATCGTTGTGCCGCTCTGCGGCCTCCACGATCGCCGCCCAGGCTCCGCGTACGACGTCCATGTCGAGGTGCTCTTCGGTACCCGGCTCTCCCCTGAGGTAAGGAAACATAGCCACGAAGTTGGCTCGCCGCTCGTCCGCCGTCACCGCCGATCGAACGCCCTCGGCCTCAGGATGGCTGTAGGCCGGCGACTCAGGATCGGTCATCGCCGGCATCATGCCGAGATACATGGCGTGATCGGCGACCGCCTGGAAGTCGAGAGGCCGGTCGAGCTTCATCTCGAAGCCGCCAGGATGCTGGATCGTACCGCCCTTGGCGAACTCGTACGCAGCGTCGGGGTCCGCCGTCGTTCCGAAAACGAAGGCGTCGAAAGAGTAACGAGTGTGGACGTGGAGATCGCCAAAATAGGCGTTCCGATTCGGATTGGGCTTCGACACCTCGCCCTCAGCGGTACCTCCGGTTACCGCCGCCGCGGCGCCCGGATCTTCGTCGGTGCCACAGGCCGCGAAAAGAGAGACACAGATCGCCAAAGCTACGGTACGTCGCATGCCAGAGTCCTCCAGTCCGGGTGAGGCGTCAATCTAACAAAACGTGGAGGCGTCCGCGATGAAGAGTGGCCACCGGTCAGACTTCGCGCGGGATGCTTCGCGAGCCAGGCTCTCCTCGCTCACGAGCTCGATGACCGTGCTACTCCGAGCTCGTGAGGATCTGCGCCACGACCAAACGAGCCACGAACTTCGCTACGACCGCACGAGAGTCTTCGGATAGCTCGAGTCTGACCCCGAACCCGCGATTCGTCCGATGGTCGGCGACGGTCCCATCGGCTCTGATCTCGTGGCCGTCGACCTCGAAGGTGACCCGGACCCGGGTCCCGACCGGGGGCGTCGAGGAGTGTTCGACGAAGATGCCGTTGCGAGACAGATTGGAGATCCGCCCCTGAAGATCTTCACCGTCGGCCGAGAAGCGCACTTCGGCCGCAAAGGGGACACGTTCAGCCCAACGTCGCTTTTCAGAGGCCATCTACCTGCTCCCGAACCCCACCGAGGACTCGCTCGCTCTACTCCTTCTTCGGCATCATGGAGATCGCCATCGGCGCGAAGTGCTCCATGTCGACGTCGATGAGGTACGGACCCGAGGTAGCCATGCCCCTGTCGATGGCCTGCTCGAACTCCGCGACGCTCGCCACCCGTTCCGCGGGCACACCGAGACTCTCGGCGAGCATGGCGAAGTCCATCTTGCCTAGATCGGTTTCGTTGATGCGACCGAAGCGGGTATCTTGCAGCCAACGGAGGACGCCGTACCCCTGGTCATTGAATACACAGACCACGATCGGCACCTGGTACTGCGCAGCGGTGGCGAGCTCGGTGGCGTGGTAGAGAAAACCACCATCGCCATGGACCACGACCGTCTTCTTCCCGGTGGCGATCGCGGCCCCGATCGCCATCGGAAAGCCGGGGCCGATCGCCCCGGAAGTCGGGTTCATCGAGGTCCGCGGCTCATAGATCGGAAACAACTGATTGCCCCAGTTGTAGGCGGAGATGGTCTGATCTCGAACGAAGATCCCCTCTCGAGGCAGAGCTTCGCGGAGCTTGTCCATGACGTGGGGCCACTCTGCGCCGAGCCGATCCCGCAGAGCTTGACGAACGCCGTCACGTGCACGCCAGACCGTCTGGTTGAATTCCTCGTCGTTCGGAAGGAAGTCGCCAAGCGAGCCATGAATGGCTTTCAGAGCCAGGGAGGCGTCGGCGTGGACACCGATCGCAGCACGATGGGTCCGCCCGATCACGTTGGGGTCGATATCGATCTGAATGAGATCGCCTGGCGGCGTCAGTTTGGCGAACTGCCCACCTACTCCGATTGCAAACTTGGTTCCGACGGCGAGCGTCACGTCGGCTTCGGCTATCGCCTCGTAGATCCCGGCGCTGCCGTAGTAGTTACCGACGCACAACCGGTGATCCTCCGCAACCACGCCGCGGCCGTCCACGGTGGTGATCACCGGGCAGTCGAGGAGCTCGGCCAGAGTCAGGAGGTCGCCCGACGCCTCGGCGGCTATCACACCGCCGCCCGCAACGATGACACGACGCTTCGCCGTGCGGAGCCGCTCGACTACCTGCTGGACTAGTACCTCGTCGGGAGGAAACTCCTTTACCCCCGGTTTCGCGAACTCGGGCCGGGGCGCCTCGGCATACTGCAGATCGATCGGGATCTCGAGAGCTCCAGGGGCACCGCGCCCGGTGAAGATGTCGTCCACCACGGCACCGAAAGCACCAGCCAGCTGGCTGACGTGTCGAGGGCTCTCGACGCGCCTACACACCGACTGCAACATCGCCACCTGGTTCTCCGCCTCATGAACAGAGCTCAAGCCCTTGCCGTAGAAGGCAGTCTCCGTCTGGCCGGTGATGACCATCACTTTCGAGGAGCCGACCTGCGCCTCGTAGAGCCCGGTAACCGTGTTCGAGGTCCCGGGCCCGGTTGAAGCGATCATCACGCCGAGGCCTCCGGTGGCACGCGCGTACCCATCAGCCGCATGGGTCCCGGCCTGCTCGTGGCGCACGTCGATGATCTTCGTCTCACCTAGCCGGTTGATCGCGTCGAGGATCGGCATGTTGTGGATGCTGACGATGCCGAAGACGTGCTCGACGCCATGAGCGGCAAGTCCTTCGGCGATTAAATCGGCTCCGGTGTAGGTCATGGGTTCCTTCCTTCGAGCATCTGCACCGAACCCACCGTCCGATGCGAAGAGCTACAGCTGCACGAGACGCCTCGGCGACGGCAATGTCCGGGAGCGGGTGCGACAATACCAGCCTGCAATGAACACGATGGAGGCCGGCCGTCCCACCGAACTACCAATAGAACTTGAAAGCACCCCAAACGGTCAACGGCACGAAGCCGTACTCGCTCTCCAGCAGCGGCGTGTCGCCGGCCCCTCCCCTACCCAGCTCGCCGGGATCGCCCGGCCCCACTCCCAGAATGAGGCCGAAGAGAACCGAGGTTTCATCCGACGTCGACCAGGACAGGCCCGGTTGCAGAAGAGACGAGCCGTCTCCCCAGTTGGTCAGTACGGCGCCGGTCAGAGTCACCAATGGATGGACTTGCCAAGCCAGAGAAACCCCGCTGTACTCCTTGCCCAGCGAAGTCACCTCGCCCCGCCGGACTCGATCGGCGGCAGCCACGGTCGCGTAGTCCTCGACGCGATCAGCCCCGAAACCGTTCCAATAGACCTCTGCCGAAACGATGAGCCCCGGTCGTAGCTGCCGGTCGGCTCCCAACGAAGCACGCCAGAAGTTCTCCGGCAGCCGGGTGTACTCGCTCTTCATGCCCGACTCGGTGTAGGCCGCTTCGACACGCCAGCCGGTGCCAGCGACATCGGTAGTCAAGAAAGCGCCGACCACGTGGTCGCGATGGAAACTACCCACCATGTAGCCGAAGTCCGAAGAGCCGGCGTGAAAGCGGCCGAGGGAGGCGACGCTGAAGTCTCGAGAGAGGTCGTCCCCTTGGGCCGCCGCAATCACCTCGATTTCCGAGAAGCTACCGGTAGGGAGCGTCAGTCGCACCGCGTCGACACCAGGCTTGTAGTCGCGATCGACGCGCTCGGGAGCGAAGGGAGCAAAGAGATCCAACACCGGCCAGAAATAGTTCACTCCCCAGGTTATGGCTTGCCGCCCGGCGACCACGCGGAAGGAGGGATGCTCCCAGCGCACGTTCAAGCGGTCGAACGAGGCCACGCCACGCACGTCGCGATGGTCGAGAAACTCCCACTCGAGGTCGAAGTACCTCCGGGTTTCACCACTGACGATCGAGGTCGCCTGGGCGAGCGCTCCCGGCGAGCTCAGCTCAACCAGGGCATGAGCCTCGAAGCTCAAGGCGTCGCTGAGGTAGCTGCGCAACTTGATACGCAGCAGCGCCAACTCGACGTCTTGCCGATCGATCGGCAGATCCTCGAGAAAGAGAAAGGAATAGAGGCGGAAGTCACCTCCGAGCTCTGAGCTGTCGACTGCCCCGACCGGCGCCGCGGCCGCTAGGAGGATAGCCGTAGCGAGAAGCAGCGAACTCCTTCCCAAGGGTGCCTTAGGCGTGGGCAGAGTTCTTCCTTGGTGGAGTTCCGGATCCGGTCCAACGCGACGTCGGCGGTCAGCCTAAGGACGCTTCTCGTCGCTCTCGATCGTGCCATCGACGAGTCGCACAACGCGTCGCGCTCGTTCCATGACGCGCGGATCGTGAGTCGAGAAGAGGAAGGTGACGCCCTGATCTCGGTTGAGGTCTTCCATCATCTCGAGCAGGTTGTCGGCGGTCTCCGAGTCGACGTTCGCGGTCGGCTCATCAGCGAGCACGATGGCCGGGTTCGCGGCAATGGCCCGTGCGATCGCCACACGTTGCTGCTGGCCGCCGGAGAGCTCGGACGGGCGTCGGTCTTCGAGCCCTGCCAAGCCGACCCGATCTAAAAGCCCCATCACGCGCTCTCGGCGCTCTTCGTCAGGCACCCCCTGTATCGCCATCACGATCTCAGCGTTCTCGTAGGCGCTGAGCACGGGGAGCAGGTTGTAGGCTTGAAAGACGAAGCCAATGCGATCGCGTCGGAGCTGGCTGAGCTGTTTGCGGCTGAGCGATCCGAGATCGGTTCCTTCGATACGGACCGTCCCCGACGTCGGGGTGTCGAGCGCGCCAATAAGGTTGAGCGCCGTGGTCTTGCCGGAGCCGGACGGGCCGCAGATCGCAGTGAACTCGCCCTTCTCGATCGTCAGGGTCAATCCGCGCAGAGCACCGATCCGTTGCTCGCCCTGGATGTAGACCTTCGAGACGTCTTCGAGCTCGACGATGCCGTTGCCATTGCTGTTGCTCATCACATCTCCTCAGACCAGGCGAAGGGTCTCGACCGGATCCGTATGACCCGCCTTCCAGGCAGGGTATAAACCCGAGAGCAGCACTGCGATCAACGCCGAGCCGACGATCAGAAACAGGTTCTCGCCGTAGATGCCCACTTTCATGATCGTGGAAAGCCCCACGCCGGCGATCTCGGTGTTCCCTTCCGGGAGCAAGGCGGAGATGTCGATTCCGGTCGAAGCCAGGTAGAGATACACCGGCGTCGTGACAACCGCTGCACCGGCCAGACCCACCACAGCCAGCCACAGGCTTTCGGTCATGACAAGCTGAAAGAGCTTGCCCGGGCTGAATCCGATCGCCAGCATGATGCCAAACTCGCGCAACCGCTCCATCACACCGACAAACAGCGTGTTGAAGATCCCCGCAGCAACGAGCACGGCCAGCAGAAGCATCACAAACTTGGCTCCGCCCACTTTCATGGCGATGAAGCCCGCAAGATCCGGCTGCAGCTCGAACCAGGGCACTGCCGCAACATCGTCGCTCAGAACCGTGGCCAGATCGGCTGCTACTGATTCGCTGTTGCGCTGATCATCGACGAAGGCCGCGATCTGGATCGATTCGTCGGGGCCGAATCCCAGAAGCTCTCGCACTGTACCGATCGGCAACAGGCAGAGGCCGCCGTCGACGGTCGGTGAGCCCGTGGTCAGCAAGGCCCTGACGCGCGCCAGCTGACTGACGATCTCGCCATTCTTGTCGGTCATGGTGTACACCAGCTTCGAGCCGATCTCGACTCCGAGATTCCTGGCCAATCGAGACCCCAGGATGATGCCCTCGTCCATGGAGGAGCCGAAGAACTCCCCTTCGGTCACCGCCTCGAGGAGTGACAGGGTGTCCTCGTCTTCCAACTCCGGTGCGATGGCCAGGAATCCGGCTCCCTGGTTCTCACCCGCGGTGGAGAGCATGTTGAAACCGGTGATCCGTGGTACGACACGGGTCACGTGCTCGTTGCTCTTGGCATAGCGCACGAGGCTATCGGTGTTGCGCACCGATCTCGACAGAGTCGGCGTGTCCATGTACTCCGGATGTTGCAGCGTGACGTGCCCCCCGCCGAGCCGTGCAGCCAAACGGATCATGTCTTCCCAATTGCGGTCTTGCAAGGATTCCATGACGATCGACAGGAAAACGCCAAACACGATCGTCGACAGGGTAAGCAAGGTGCGCCGTCGATTGCGCCAGAGATTGCGCCACGCCATCTTCGTCAGGCTCGTCCCCTTCATGTCGAATTCCCTCCTACGAGCATGTGTCCTGGTTGCGGCCGCACTCCGACTATTGATGTCGCATTGCCTCGACCGGGCTGATGCGAGCGGCCTTCACCGCCGGGTAGACCACGGCCACGAGGACGATCGCAACCAGGGTGAAGACCGGGCCCGCAAAGGTTGCGGGGCTTACGGCCGCCTTCCAGACCGCTGCCATCGACAATCCCAGCATCGACGTGCCAGCGAACGAGCCCAAGTCGATGCCTCGGTTCGAGAGGTACCAGAGCGTCGGGGCGCTGAGAGTAAGTCCAATGGCCAGAGCCAGGCCGGTCTGCATACAACTCTCGGTGAAGATCAGCGCCATCACACGCCCAGGCCCGACACCGAGCGCCTTGAGCAGGCCGAACTCGCGAATGCGCTCGAAAACCGCCATCAGCATCGCATTGAGAATCAAGATCGCGATGACGATGTAGACGATGAAGGACACCATCTGGAGCGCGATCTGAGCCGAATCCAACATCGTCGCCAGAGTCGGAAGGAGCTGCCTCCATGACCGCGTGTCGAGCCCCGGCGTGAGCTTCATGAGCTCTACGAAGGCGCTTTCCAGATCGACGTCGGAGGGTCTGCGAACGACGATCTGATGCACACCGCGCTCGAGGACGAAGAATTCGCGAAACGTCTCCGCCGGCATGAACACCCCGGTACGGTCCGTCACATCGCTGATCGGGCCGAGAATGCCGCGCACCATGAACAGGTCGTTGGCCATCGAGCCGTCGCTCGCCTGACTGAGTGCGATCAACTCGTCGCCCACTGTGATGTCCAGCGATCGGGCGAGCCGACGGCCGACCACGACTCCTCGTGGCTCGGACGGATCGAGCCATTCGCCGGCCGCTACACGAGTGTGGATGTCGCTCACAGTCTGGTCTCTCGCCACATCGATTCCACGTAGTGAGGCGCCGGCGGACGACTCGCGAGCCGCAACCAGAGCACCGCCCACCAGGCGCGGGCTGGCCCGGAAGCCGGCGCCTTCGAGCTCCTCGATCAAGGCATAGGGCTCTTCGATGACCGCGTAGATCGACGGATCGTCCAAGTAGCCTTCACTGTGCACCTGCAGGTCGCCGATCTCGGTCTCGAGGATGCTGCGCTCCATGTCGCCCAGCATTCCCTGCATGAGACCCGTGTACACCACCATCACGAAGAGAGCCAGCGTCATCGCCGCCACGGTGACTCCCGTGCGCCGCCGGTTGCGGCCGATGTTGCGCCAAGCCATCCGGAACAAGCCCATCTACAGTCTCCTCCTGCGTCCTCGCTCGACCGACTAACGCCGCAACGCCTGCAACGAGAATGTGCGGTCGTCAATCTCTACGCCAAAGGCCATCTCATCGTAGACGATCTCGGTGAACTCGCCCGACTCGTCTGCCGGTGCAATGCGAATGCGGGTCGGAATCTTCTGGCCGCCGAGGTTTCTGACGTCGGAGTAGGTGGCCGTACGCACCAGCCGACCACGCTCGTCCCAGTAGGTCACCTCGTTGACCAACTCGTCGGCCATGTCGATCCGCAAGACGACCTTCCCCCAGACGATCGGCGCGTCGGGCTTCGGTACGCACTCGATGAACCAGTGCCCCACCGTACCCTCCGGAGAGTCGACGAAGTCGCATCGGAAGTCTTCCCCGAAGCGATATTCGCGTACCAGATCGTCGTTGGTAAAATGACTGCCCATCCAGGCCCCGGACATCATCGACGCCGGTACCTTGATAGTGCGATCGATCTTGGGTAGGTAGTTCCAGATATCCTGATCCACCTTGAGGGTGGAGATCCCCTTCTCCTTCGCCGGTGCCTCGATTCGGATCAGAGTCTTCTCGCTGCCCTTCGACCAGATGCTCATAGTGACCTCTCTCTCCCAGCGCGCAGTCTTGACTCGCATCGTCATGCGGCCGCGGCTCGACTCGCCACGGAGAAGATCGTCGGCCCGTAGAAGAAGCTCCTCGACCGTAGGAGCCTGAGCAGAGACGGCCGGAAGAGCCACCAGCAGGAGCATCGAGAAAAGCCTTGAGACCCACGTCATAGTTTCACCTCCGTGGTCGGAGCTCCGACCCGAGCTCCTCCGCTGGACTCATCCGCCGGACGCCATGGAGGATTATATCCGCCGCAAGCGCCGTGAAGCGCCCTACCGGCAACCCGAGTCGCGCCTTCTCGTTTACAACGAACGTCGAGGAGCAGAGGCTCGCCCGATATGATTCGACCCCCAACATCCGACCCGAGGACGCCAATCACATGACCCAGATTCTCGCCTTCGCCGGCAGCCTCCGGCGCGACTCCTTCAACAAGAAACTGGTCCAGGCCGCGGCCACCAAACTGCGCGAAGCCGGTGTGGAGACGACAACCATCGATCTGCGCGACTATCCATTGCCGATCTACGACGGAGACCTCGAGGAACGGGAGGGCATCCCGCAGAACGCCCTGCAGCTCAAGGCGCTGTTCGGCGACCACAGGGGACTGTTGATCTCCAGCCCCGAATACAACAGCTCGATCAGCGCCGTGCTCAAGAACACGATCGACTGGGTGTCGCGAGCGACCGAAGGCGAGGCGCCTCTGGCGGCGTTCAGAGGCAAGGCGGCCGCCCTTCTCAGCGCCTCGCCGGGCGGCGGCGGCGGGCTCCGCGGACTCGTCACGGTGCGCTCTATTCTCGGCAACATCGGAGTGCTGGTGCTTCCCACGCAACTCGCTGTGCCGGCAGCACACAAGGCCTTCGCAGATGACGGCTCGATGCTCGACGAGAGTCTCGACGGCCGACTGAGCAGCCTCATGGCCGAGCTCGCGGAGATCACCAAGAGGCTCTCTGTTCACATCTGAAGACACTGAATCTCTCCTGAGTTGGCGGAGGTCGTGCCCTCGAATCAGCGGGCTCGCTGCCAGGGCCAGGCGCCGACCGTGATGTCGCGCCGCTGGAAGCTCAGCAGGGCGAGGACGAAGAAGAGGGCCGCCAGGCCGAAGAGGACTGCAAGGTCGCGCGGCTGAGCTCCCTGCGAAAACATCGCGGCCGTGGAATCGAAATAGTAGAAGAGCGAGAGCGGTTTGGCGAAGTCCAGCGACTGCACGAAGCCGGTCAGCATTTCCCCGAGATAGCTGGCGATGAAGACAACCGTCACAACCAGGGCAGCCGTGCGGCGATTCGGCAGATAGGCGCCCAGAAAGAGCCCCAACATCAGGAGGGTCACGGTCAGAGGCCAGACACTCAGCGTGGCCCAGAAGAGCTGCACCGGGGTAACGTCGATCTCGACCGAGGTCTTGATCGCACGGAGCACAAACGCGCTGGGGACGCCAGCGATGGCGAGGATCAAGAGCGCGGCGACGGAAACGGCCGCTGCCTTCGCGCTGACGATGCGCCAGCGCGACAGCGGCGTGGCGACGATCAGCTCCAGCGTGCCTCTGTCTTCCTCGCCGGCCAGCGTCTCGGTGCTCGTCATGATGGCGTAGATGCCCAACATCAAGGTCAGGGTTCCGATCACCGAGGAGGCGATGAAGCCCTCGAACGATCCCATGTCAATGCCCATCTTCTCGTACAGGGGAAGATCGGCTAGCGTCTTCATCTGCTCGCCCATCTCGGGAATGATGGAGAGATACATCATTTCAAACAGAGCCATGCCTACGCCCCAGCCGAGAATGGCGTAGCGTCGCGAGAAGAGCTCATGCTTCAAGAGATTCGACATGGTCGCCTCCACCGTTTCGATGGCTTTCACCATTCTGATGGCTTTGATGGCCGTAATAGGCCAGGAATATCTCCTCCAGGGTCACAGGCAGCGTTTCGATCTCGACGATACCCAAGGGCGCGGCCGCAGCCATCACCTGTTCCAGGTTCCGCCGCACCTCCAAGATCACCGTTGAGCCCTCCCGCTTCTGCTCGCTGACACCGGCGATAGCGAAGGTCTCTGCCGATGGCGGCTCGCGCAATGTCAGATGCAGGCGTTTGAACTGCTGGCGCATCAGGGTCTCGACCCGCTCCGTCTTGATGAGCCGGCCGTCACGGATGATGCCGACGCGATCGCACACTGCCTGCACCTCTGGCAGTATGTGCGAGGAGAAGAAAACGGTCCTGCCGGCCTCTCGCGCCTCGGAGACGAGTTCGAGAACGGTCTGCTGAACCAACGGATCGAGACCGCTCGTGGGCTCGTCGAGCACCAGCAGGTCGGGCTGAGCCATGAAGGCGGCGACGATGCCAACCTTCTGCCTGTTGCCGCGCGAATACTCCTTCATGCGGCGGCTGGGATCGAGGTCCAGCCGCTCGCAGAGCTCTCCCAGGTATCGACGATCGACTCTCCTCTCCCCCAGCGAGGCCAGAAGGTCCAGGAACTGCCGCGCGCGCATCCGGAGAGGAAGACTCAGCTCGCCAGGTAGATAGCCGACGCGCTGGCGCACAGCAGGCCCATCAGCCTGGCAATCCAGACCAAAGATGCGCGCGCGACCCCGGGTCGGGCGAATGATGTCTAGAAGCACACGCTGAGCCGTCGTCTTGCCGGCCCCGTTCGGACCCAGAAAGCCAAACACCTCGCCCTCCTCGACCACCAGGTCGACATCGACGATGCCGCGGTGACGACCGTAGGTAACGGTCAGGTCTTCGGTTGCGATGACCGGATCAGACATCAGCCCTCTTGCGAAGCAACCGCATCCTCGATCCTCGTTTCGCAGCTCAGAGCTGTATCGCGACCGCTATGGCGAGGAAGATTGCCGACATCGCCATCAGCATGCCGAAGAGCGGCAACACGAAGCGCAGCCACTTCTCGAACGGGATGCCGGCGAGGCTCAGCATCGCCATCAGTACTCCCGAGGTAGGCACGATGGTGTTGGAAAAGCCGTCACCGCAGGTGAAGGCAAAGACGGCGGTCTGGCGAGTGAGGCCGAGAACGTCGGCGAGCGGTGCCATCAGCGGCATCGTCACCGCGGCCTGACCGGAGCCGGAAGGAATGAAGAAGTTGAGGAAGGTCTGGAAAACCAGCATGCCTTCGGCGGCCAGGAAGTCCGGAAAGCCACGCAAGACGGTCGCTGCGGCATAGATGAACGTGTCCAGAACCTGGGCGTCGTCGAGCACGATCTGGATTCCGCGTGCGAAACCGACCACCAGGGCAGCCACCACCATACTCTCCATACCCTTCACCATCGCACGAGTCGCGTCGTCGATCGACAGGCGGCGAATCAG
>SMVB01294395.1_pt1 | contig 12524 bp, 11 predicted proteins | sample 2456461 | NCBI WGS metagenome assembly SMVB01 (sample SAMN11095934, study PRJNA526329) | marine sediment metagenome | biome: Marine sediment; feature: Surficial sediment; material: Deep marine sediment; isolation source: Hadal surficial sediment | place: Pacific Ocean | collected 2014-05 | depth...
CTCAACTCCAGGCAAAATACGGCTTGCTACCTCATGGCGCTGGTTCTGGCGTTTTGCATCGTCGTTCAATACAACGACCCCGACGGCTGGTTGTGGATGACAATCTATGGCGTTGGTCTCATTCTCACGCTTGTGCACTTGTTTGCGAAGAGCTCGACTGTCGCACTGTCGACTGCCTCTTTCGTTGGATTCGCCGGTTTTGTCTACCTCAGCATAAGTATTGGCGAGCTGGAAGCAGACAAGGTGTTGTCATCGCTGAATATGGAAGGTCGTGGCGTAGAAGAGGTACGCGAAGCATTCGGGTTGTTGATCCAGTCCGCGTGGTTGGCGCGCCTCGCCTGGGTCACGCGTGCAAACCACCATCACCCAGGAAATTTGTGACCGGTAATATTCAAACGTTTGGATCCAAGGTCAGCTTTTGTTGATCTAACCCCCGGCTTGACGAACTCGAACCCGGTCTCCGTCTTGCTGATTCGATACCCGAACTCGTGCACGAGCCTATGATGCCTTGTGCAGATAAGAACGAGATTATCGAGCTTCGTTTCACCCCCGTCCGCCCAGTGGATGATGTGGTGACTCCAGAGCATGACGCTGGGTCATGAGACTGTGTACTTCTTTGTATAGATCAATCAACCGGTAGCGGGAATAGTCATCGTCGGGGTAGGTGGTATCGGGTAATACGAAGGCGGTTGGGTCATGGGGGTGTCCTGGACGCTGTTTATGATACTGTATATATATACAGTATATCGACATAAATATCAATAATTACATGATGTTAGGATGAAAATGTATCTCTGGTTACGCCGATAGGATACATGGGGCTCGGTGATTGTCGGGAATCAAGATCGGCTGGATCTCTGGATTCGAAAGCGAACCATTGGAATGTCGAGCGAGACAGTTTTGTATACCATCAGCAACAGCAACGTAAAGATTGTAAAACCAACGCAGGTCGATAACACGCGGTCAAGACCTTGCGCTGAATTGGGGTGGAAGATGTTGAAAACAAAACTACTCACACTTGCTGTGTTTTTGGCGTCCATGCCAACTGCAAGCGCGGCTCAACCGGAGGCACCTATCATCGAGGAGTGGACGGTGCCCTGGGAGAACTCCCGGCCCCGTGATCCCTATGTGGATAGCGCAGGTTTAGTCTGGTTTGTCGGCCAGCGGAGTCACTACATAGCGTCACTGAACCCGGAGAACGGTTCATTTCGCCAGCTTGTGTTAGACCCGGGCACCGGTCCACACAACCTCATAATCGATGGCGATCACACCATCTGGTACGCGGGTAACCTCAGAATGCACATCGGGCGTATGGATACCGCCACCGGTGCGATTCACAAAGTTGCGATGCCCGATGAAACTGCCCGCGACCCCCACACTCTGGTGTTCGACGATGCCGGAGACATCTGGTTCACGGTTCAAGGTGGCAACTTCGTCGGCAAGCTTAGTGTTGCCAACGAACAGGTAGACCTGTTTCCCGTACCCACGCCACGCGCACGCCCATACGGAATCAACATCGCCGGTGACGGTACTGTCTGGGTGGCCGAGTTTGGTACCAACAAGCTGCTTAAGATCGACCCCGCGACCTACGAACTCACAGAAATTGAACTACCCGAAACAGCAAGTCGTCCACGTCGACTGGAAGTAACCAGCGACGGCATGATCTGGTACGTGGACTATGCCGAAGGCCAACTCGGTCGATTGAACCCCGAAAGCGGCGAGATCACCCAATGGCCCATGCCTGGTGGCAAGGTCAGCCGACCGTACGGGATGGAGGTGGATGCAGACAACCGCTTGTGGATTGTCGAAACCGGGCCTACGCCCAATCAATTCGTCGGCTTCGATCCACGTTCGGAATCCTTCTTCGGCAGAACGCCGATTCCCAGTGGCGGCGGCTCGGTTCGTCACATGCATTACGATGCCGCGACGAATGTAATCTGGTTCGGAACCGACACGAATACAATTGGACGTGCGACACTCCCCGGAGTTTCGGACGGTAAGTGAAAGGATAAGTAATGAAAGCCGTTTTCTGTGAGGAGCTGGGATCACCCCAGCAACTGGTTGTCAGGGACATTGATCCACCACCGGCGCCGGAAGAGGGTGAGATCAAGGTGGTGCTTGGCGCGCGGGGAGTTTCGTTCACCGACATCCTGATGATCAAAGGCGAGTATCAGGCGAAACCGGATTTACCTTTCATCGTCGGAGGCGAAGCATCCGGAGTGATCACCGAGGTGGGACCGAAAGAGCATGACTTTTCCGTCGGCGATTTGGTGTTGGTCGGGGGGGGCTGTGTTGAGGAGGTGGTCGTCAAATCCTCGCGGGCCACACTGCTTCCTCCGGGTACGGATCTCGAGGCGGCCGCAGCGTTCAGAGGCAATTATGCAACCGCGCTGTACGGCATGCAGCGGGCCAACCTGCAGGCCGGCGAAACGCTGCTGGTGCACGGTGCTGCTGGTGGGGTAGGACTTGCTGCGGTGGATATCGGCAAGCTCATGGGCGCAAGAGTAATAGGCACCGCGAGCAATGAGGCCAAGCTTGCCGTGATCAAAGAGATGGGCGGCGATCACGTCATCGATTACGGCGATGGCTTCAGGGAACAGGTCAAAGCACTGACCAATGGTAAGGGGGCGGATGTCATATACGATCCCGTCGGAGGAGATGTATTCGACGAATCCATGCGCTGCATCGCACCGTTCGGACGTATCCTCATCGTTGGATTCACCAGCGGTCGTGCGGCGTTGGCGAAAACCAACCACCTGCTGATCAAAGATGCTTCCGTCATCGGTTATACGATGGGCGGTCTGCAACGGCACGATCCACAGCGGGCGGCAAAAAACGGTGCCATTCTGCTGGATTGGCTGGCATCCGGGCGCATCCATCCATATATCTCTCACCGTTTACCACTCGAGGAGACCGCGGACGCACTGCAGTTGATCATCGACCGCAAAGTCATAGGAAAGGCCATCCTGGTCTCACCCTAGCCACGATTGAATTTCCGTGACAGGTGCAACCTGAATCCCGTTGCGAATATCCCGGAAAACGCGCTGAGCTACCGGTTCGTGCGCAGCTCAGGTCCAGGTGGTCAGCATGTGAACAAGGTATCCACCGCGGTACAGCTACGCGTACAACTGGCCAGAACCCGATTAGACAAGCCCGTACTCGAGCGCCTGATACGTCTGACGGGCCACCTGGTGAATGCGAGGGGTGAACTCGTCATCAACGCAGATCGATTTCGCAGTCAGGTGCGTAACCGTGAAGACGCGCTCGCACGGTTGATGGCACTCGTAGAAAGCGCCCTGATAGAACCAAAAAAGAGGATCCCAACACGCCCATCACGCACGCAGAAAAGACTTCGCAAGGACACCAAGAAAAAGCGTAGCCGGCTGAAAAAACTGAGAGGAAAACCGGCCGATGACAGCTGAATCAGCAGTTTATCGTTAGGCTAGGAGTCTGCGCGGTAGAATCACGACAGTTGAGACGGGTAATACCTAATAAAGGGGAGAACGGGGAATGTTAACCGCCAAACAGATCGACGCGTATAAACGCGACGGTTTCCTCGTAATGAAAGGCGCGATACCAGAGGCGGACGTGCAGCGTCTGGAGCGCGGGTTTGCCCGCAACCCACCATTGGACGGCACGTTGCAGAAGCTCAACTATCCCGAACCGGGCCGTTATACCCTTGCTAACAATTGCCTAAAGGATCCCGATCTCGCTTTCATCGTCGAGCATCCGGCCATCGTAGGAACGGTTACCCAACTGCTCGGTGACGATCCACGCCTCACCGCATTCGTCATCTACGATCGAACGCCAGGCGGGGGCGGCATTCCCGCTCACAACGACTACAAGCGATGGCGTCCCGTTGGCTCTTCGATGAACTGGTTGTTCACCATCGTACCCTTCTGCGATTTTGACGATGAAATGGGGCAAGTTTTCATCGCACCGGGTTCACATCAGCTGAACCGGATTCACGCCAACGCGGAGCGAGCGCTGTGTGTACGGCCTGCCGTCAAGCCTCCCGCCAAGGACTTCATCGATCCCGAACTCAAACGGGGCGATCTGCTGCTGATGAACATGCACCTTTGGCATCGCGCCGCACCAAACAAATCTGACCGGCACCGGGTTGGGTTGTTCAATAAATACGCCGCAGCCAACGCGCCACCCGCCACAGGTTACTTTCTTTACGACGACGACGTATTCAACGCATTGTCACCAGCGGGCCAGACGCTGCTCGGCGTGCACAGCAACACACCCATCGGTACGACGCGCCTGGTACTGCTCCGCGATGCCGCAAGTGATCCAAAGGTGCTGTTGTTGAAAAACGAACAAGCCAGGTGGATGCTTCCGGGTGGTGATACCTTTACCGAGCGGGCCATTCCCGACTGGGACGTGGGTAACATGATCGCGCCACTGCAACATCACCTGCGCGAACAGCTACGCATCGAACCGCCCTGGGTCTCTTATCTCGGTGATTATTCTGAGCACGATCACCTCTGCCGTATCTACGGATACACCCTGAACCCCATGGGCTTCCCGGTACCTTATCCTGGCGAGTGGCACGCAATAGCTGGACTCCCCGCCATCAGCGGCGATCTCGCCTACGGTTATGAAATTGAGGCGGTGGATGCCTGGCTCGATCCAAAGCCTATTCGGGGCAAAGGCCTCTCCCAGGCACAATGTCGAATTGACCAATACGCCTACTGATCCGCAATCCAATACCACCGATTGGACAGAATCTTAGAATCGTAATCTCTACGGTCGACTTTCGTCGTAGGAATCTTTTCTACCACGTAGATTCCTGGACCAGACGCTGAGAGATTGCTAGTTTCCATTCCCTTCATATCGCAATCGGGGACGGCATGAAATATCGATTATTAGGCAACAGTGGGCTGAGGGTATCTGAACTCGCGCTCGGCGCAATGACCTTTGGAACCGAAACCGGCTTCGGTGTCGACAAGGATGAAAGCCGTCGAGTTTACGACGCCTTCCGCGAAGCAGGTGGCAACTTCATCGATTCGGCCAATGTCTACGCGGCAGGTACCAGCGAAACCTTTCTCGGCGAGTTTATCGCCGGTGATCGTGAGCGAATGGTAATCGCCACCAAATACACCGGCGTCACCCGCCGCCGCGATGTGAATGCGTCTGGTAACTCCCGTAAGAACATGATGGATTCGGTACACGCGAGCTTAAAACGCCTGAATACTGACTACATCGATCTATATTGGGTGCACGCTCGGGACTACCTCACTCCCATAGACGAAGTGATGCGCGGTCTCGACGATCTCGTTACTCAGGGTAAGGTGCTCTACGTCGGTGTATCCGACACACCTGCGTGGGTCGTCTCGCAGGCGAACACCCTGGCAGAGCTCAAGGGTTGGACGAAGTTCGTGGGCCTGCAAATCCGCTACAGCCTCATCGACCGGACGGTGGAGCGGGAGCTGCTACCGATGGCCAAGTCCATGGACATCGCCGTCACCCCGTGGGGTATCCTGGGTTCCGGGATCTTGAGCGGTAAATACAACGAGAACAGTGAGGCCGATGGGCGCGCCCAGATGCGCGGTCAGATAAGCGAGCGCAGCCTCACAATCGCGGGCGAGGTGGTTGCCGTAGCTAAGGAGCTGGGCGTGACTCCCACACAGGTTGCCATTGCCTGGGTTCGTCGCGGGGAAGGCAACATTATCCCTCTCGTCGGCGCGAAAACATTGCTGCAGTTAGAGGAGAACCTGGGTTGTCTCGACGTTGAACTCGATGATGCGCACATGGAACGGCTCGACAAGGTCAGCCACATCGCGCCCGGATTCCCCCACGACATGTTGGGGCCGCAGGCCATATCCGCTGCCCGGCGGGTGGACAATCACCGCAGATCCACTACTCCGAGGCCGACCGTCTCCTAGTCGGAGCCGAAGGTTGTCACATGAGTCTGGCCTGCTCGCTGGTAATCATCGCCTGATTCCAGCGCCAGGCCGCAAGCCCGACTAACACATTGGTAAACGCAGTAACCACAAATACCCCAACGTAGCCATAAAGCCGCCCTGCGACGATCGCCAGCGGCAGGTAAACCACCAACATTCTGAGCAAGGACAAAATCAGCGGCGGCATGGGTTTGCTCAACGCGTTGAACGATGCATTGGCCACGTTCATCATTCCCAAGAAACCAATGCTGACGGGCACGATATAGAGGTAGCTCGTTGCGGTTGCGACGACTTCTGGATCCTCGTTGATGAGGGTCACGAAAAATTCTCCCCCTACCCACATGATGACGGCCGCGATTACGCCCCAGATCAAGCAATACCGGTAACAGAGCATCAGTGCGAGATGCACCCGCTCGAAAAGTCGTGCACCCCAGTTCTGACCGACTAAGGGGGCGGCACTCGCCGAGATCCCAATCACCACCATCGTCACCACAGAATCGAGCCTTGAAGCGACGCCGAAACCTGCGACGACCGACGTGCCAAAGCCGGAGAGTATCCAGGTGATCACCGCGTAAGACAGCGGTTGAATGAGGTTGGTCGCACCCGCCGGCACACCGACATGCAGTATCGCGCGAGTAGATTCACCAAATCCGCTTAGCTGTCGCCGCACAATTCGTTCGCGCAGAAAAAACCAATGGGCTGTCATGACAAGCGAGCAGGTGCGGGCGATGACGAATGCCCAGGCCGCCCCTGCTATTCCAAGTTCGGGGATGCCCATCCAGCCGAAGATTAAAAACGGGCCAATCACAACCTGGATCACCGAGCCGACGGTCATCACATAACCCGGATAAGCTGCATCGCCAATGGCGCGCATGAGCCCCGACCCCACCATGGCAAGTCCGAAGGCCGGGAAACCGACCAACCAGATGCTGAAATAGGTGACGGCAAGCCCGTGAACCTCACTTTCCGCACCCATCAGCGAGAACATCGGTTCCGCGAGCCACAGCCCTGTCACGACGCAGCCCAAGGTAAACAACACCACCAGGATCAAACAGTGTGTGGATAAAAGTGCCGCCTGCTCCCTGTCCCCGGCCCCAATGGCACGGGCGAGCACCGCACCCGCGCCGATGCCAAGGCCGCGCGTTGCTGCATTGAGCGCCATGACAACCGGAAAAGAGAACGCAATGGCGGCCAGCTCGTTTTTGCCGATAACGCCGAGGTATACCGCCTCGACGAGCTGGGCCAGGGTCATGGCGAGGAACCCCATGATCATGAAACCCGACAGGCGTATCACATGACCGGATATCTCCCCTGCTGTGAATCCGGCGCTTGCCGTTCGCTCGATCTGCGCTGCATCATTCACGTATTCGCATCAACCCTTCCTGCATGACCGATACGACCAACTTGCCATCGGCACTGTAGATGGACCCGCGGTTGTAGCCTCTCGCCGACGATGCCGACGGCGTATCGAGCGCATACAGGTGCCACTCGTCAGCGCGAAACGGATGATGAAACCACATCGCATGATCGAGGCTCGCCATCTGCATCTTCTCGGGGTCGAACGAACCCCGGTGTGGCAGTCGCGCCGTACTGAGCAACCCGTGGTCGGATTCATGAACTACCAGGCAGGTCTGCAGTATTGGGTCGTCTGGCACCGGACCACTTGCTTTGAACCAGACGTGCTGTCTCGGCGGTTGCGGGGTAAGCGTTTGAAGCTGCTTGTGCTCATGACTCCAGCCGACAAACGGGCTCTCCCACAGTGCCTTGGGAATTTTCGCCTCGTCCGGCGGCTGGAGATCCGGCATGTCAATCTGGTGCTCGAGCCCCGCCTCGACAACCTGGAAGGACACATCCATGTTGAAAATCGCCTGGCCATGCTGGATCACGACGACTCGCCGGGTCGTGAAGGAGCGCCCGTCGCGAATCCTCTCGACATCGATCAATGCGGGTAGCGAGGGATCGCCCGGGCGCAGAAAATAGCCATGCAGCGAGTGCGGCGGCCGTGCGGCGTCCACGGTGTGGGCGGCGGCCATGAGAGCTTGCGCCATAATCTGACCACCGAACAGTCGGCGTTTGCGGCCGGCCGGATGATAAGCACGAAACAGATTATCCTCGATCCGCTCCAGATCGAGCAGTGCGATCAACTCTTCCAAGCGGCTGTTGAACTTGGTTTGACGAGACATTCCCGACTTAAGGTCATGCAGAACGGCTCAGTATACGCCCCTACCCGCTAGATCTTACCAACCCAACCGCAGGCTTTCTTCTCCAACGAGTTTCCAATGGACCCATCCGCAGCCACAACGCCGTCACAGTGACGACACTGCCGAGCGTCGCGAGGAACATGTCCTTATGGGCGTCCCAGGGATCTCCCTGGGCGCCGAGAAACGCCATGCCTTCGTCGCTCGCGAGTACGAGGACGGCACCCCACTCGATGAGTTCGGGTGCCAGTGAAGAGCTCATGACAAACATGACAACCACCGCGCCGACATACCGATAGCGTGCTCGAGACAACCGTTCGTGCAGCGGTATTGAAAACAACAATCCATACGCAAAATGCACCAGTCGGTCGAATTGATTGCGTTGCCAGCCGAAAAGCTGGCTCATGCCTATGCCAAACGAAGATTCGAACAGCTCGTCGTACGGCACCAACGAGTAGGTAAAATGGGCACCAATCACGTGCAGAAAAACAAAGGCCAACACAGCCACAAACGACGCTGTCGTCCAACTTACCTTGCGATAACTCGAAAGAAATGCCGCGACAAATAAAACGAGCAGCACATTTTCCAGCACCCAGTCGCCTCGCGAAACCGGCTCAACGCCGAGCAACATCCAGAAAATTCAGAATCCTATCCACGCGACGTATTGCATGCCTTGGCTCCATCAGTGCACGGCGTCACGCTATCAAGTGGCAGATAAGGGTTCCTGACGGAAACCTATGATGTTCTTAAGTTTCCTTAAGACCCTGACTGGCGCTCTTTTTAGCCGGTCAACGAGTTGTTCGCGCCACCCGGCAAGGTAATCCTCCCCCTTCTCAATCAGCGGCGACTACCTGACTCGCCAAGCAGCGTCTCTATGTCGTTAGCAATGGTATCCGCGTGAAGAAAGGACACGCTGTAAATGTTGCGGATTCGCTTCTGCTGGTCGATAAGGAAAACGCGAAGCAGGTGTGACATGGTGCCCAGATAGCGCCCGTCCTCGTCATAGTCTTTGATCACCCACTGACCGTAGTCACGAAGTATGGGCGTGAGCGCCTCATCGGTTGCGGTCGTGAGGAATTGCCAATCGAAAGCGGGCCGCTTGAAATTCCCCGCATATCCAGCCATCACCTGAGGCGTGTCATACGCGGGGTCGAAGCTGAGGCTCACCAACCGAACCCGCTGTTTCAGGTGGGGTAATTCGGCGAGACGATCCTGTACCTTGCTGAACACGTGCGTCGCGAGAGGACAACCATTGACATCGCCGCAGGTGGTGAAAATGAAGCTCAACACCACGACCTTATCGCCAAAATAGTCGTGCAACGAGGCTCGAGCGCCCTGAGTGTCCAACACCGCGCCATCGGCTGCCGGGCCTAACGACGGTAATTCATAACTGCCAGCCCGCGGGGGGACGAACGCCAGATCGGCGTAACCAGGTGCCAACACGACCGGCTCAGGATGCTGATTGTGTTCGGCCCCATAGGTACCGGCACAGATCGAGATCGAGAGGGCGGCGATCGCCGCCCCTAGCCATCTCAGAGCCATCTCGGAGCCGGCTCCCGGTCTCAGTGCACGCTAACCTGCTCCGGCGCGCGCAGACCATAAAGTGCATACGCACCAAAACGCATCTGGTGCGGCGAACCTAGATCTGCCTCGATAAAATCGAGGCTGAATCTCGGCGTCAGCTCATTACCATCCCATCCGTAGAGCTTGAAGTACTGTACGTCCTGCTCTGTGGCTGAGCTCGTCTTGTCCCAGTTGGCGAGGAGCGATGAGGTGAAGTACACCCGCTCACCGTCCCAGCTCTGCGACACCATGTTGATCTGCTCACCCAGCTGCTGCTCGAAGACCTGAACCGGTGCGTGAGGATCGGTGATGTCGAACAACCGGACCTTACCGTCGTTCCAGGTATTTACCCAGAGATGACCATCGTCCGAAGAAATGGAGATATCTACCGGCAGGGGAATCTTTGAGGCGTCCCCAATGTCGGCAACCTTTTCGGCCTGCCACTCACCCGCGTCGTCCTCATAGAGCAGATAAATCTGCGAGGTAAGCGCCGTGGTCGTGAAACAATAGTTGTTCTGGGAGCCCCAGGCACAACGAATTTCCAGCGGAGCACCGGGTACGTCGAGAATTTTCTTCGGGGTACGCGCATGCAGATCCCAGACAACGACGGTATTCCCGAAACGTTTCATCGCTTCGCCATCCGCCATCATCAACCCCATGTTCATCATGTAGTTGTTCCATCCGGTGAACGAAGAGGTAAGCATCACGTTGCGACGCGGCAGTACCCGCACGTCGTAACCATATCCATCGGCAAAGTTACCTGATTTGACGGCGCCACCAAGATCGTCATCGGTCGGCATCCAGTAAGTGGCGATGTATTCCCCGGCGTTGGTGTACTCCACCATGCCGGTACGACCTCCGTGATCCTGATTATTGGATAAGCCGGTCAACAGCATCCGTCCGGGTAGCGCATAGCTGGTGTGGGGCCCCACGACACCGCCGGATTTCGATACGAAGTCGTCAATGGTTTTGTGCAACGTGGGTGCGGCAGGGTCGGTGTGCACATCGAATATGAAAATCTTGCTCGTGTCGAGCCCGGACGCCCACAGATATCGCCGGTCATCCGTAAAACCAGAATGATGGGCTTCGTTGCGCCCCCCCACCGAAGTCGAACTCACGACCTGACCGTAACTCGGTGAACTGGGATTGACATCCACGGTGACGAGCTTGTCCTGCTCATCTCCCACACCCTCCATGCCCATCGTCCAGATATAGACAAAGTCTTCCTGACCGACAATTTTTGCCATGTAGGGCGACATACAGGTCTCATCGGCCCAGACAGCACTGAAACCAAACAACAAAGCGGTTGCGGTGGTTATTAGCGAGCGTATCGACATTAGGTCCCCCTTTTTATCTCAAGCAGCCCGGGGCTATGCTACACCCGCTGGTTTCAGGTGGCAGCATCAATGTTCAGGCGTGTTATTGCTTTGCGATCAACTCGAGCGACGGCCCGCGCCTTAAATGTTGCGGCGGCACTCCTATGTGCGGCGCAGGCTTCAACGGGTCTCGCCCAGGAGGTTTCTACTTACCAGCGGATCGGGCAGGGTGACAGCCGAGTCGGCTACGATTCGACCGGTTACCAGACAGATTCGAAAAGTCTCGCATCGCTGAAGGGTGAGTCTGCAAACCTCATAGCCCTATTGGAGTCACCCCCGCTGGGATTGCCGAAGGTGACCGGCGTACAACACCTCACCCCCGCCATCGTGTCACTGGGGAGACGGCTTTTTTTCGACCGCCGCCTTTCTTTCAACGGCACGCTGTCGTGTGCGATGTGCCACATTCCCGAACAGGGATTTTCCCAACACGAGCTTTCCACGCCTGTTGGCATAGAAGGACGTTTCGTCAAACGCAATGCCCCGGCTCTGTACAACGTTGTTTATCGGCGAACGCTGTTTCATGACGGCCGGGAAGATTCGTTGGCGCGACAAATCTGGGGCCCACTGCTCGCCCGCAACGAAATGGGTAACCCCTCGATGGGGAGCGTGTTGAACAGATTGAAGAAAACGGGTGACTACACCGAGGATTTTGCCAGAGCTTTCGACGCAGACATCAACGTGCTGACGCTCGGTCAGGCAATAGCCGGATACCAGCGGGTACTCTTGTCAGCCGACTCTCCCTTTGACCGCTGGTATTACGGTGGCAACTCGGCAGCGGTGACAGAATCCACAAAACGAGGCTTTACGCTGTTCGTGAACAACGACTGCATTTCTTGTCATCAACTGGATGACGATGGTGCGCTCTTTGCTGATGGCGACTTTCACGACACTGGCGTTGGCTACTTCGATGCCGTTATACGCACACGGGAACCCCATCGCCTGCAAATAGCACCCGGGGTCTTCATAGACGTCGACACCGATGTGGTGCCACCGCGCCCCAGCGATCTGGGTCGATACGAAGCCACCGGGTTAGCGGAGGATCGCTGGAAATACAGCACGCCGAGTTTGCGGAATGTGGCAATCACTCCCCCCTACATGCACAACGGGGCGTTCGAGTCTCTTGGCGCAGTGATCGAGTTCTACGCCAGGGGTGGTGAGCCACATGAAGGACAGGACATGCGAATTCGCCCCCGCGATCTTTCCGATCACGACAAGGCTGATCTGGTGGCTTTCCTCGAAGCGCTAACCGGTTCCAATGTAGATGCGCTGGCAGCAGATGCACGAACGGCTCCGATTGGCGATTTCTAGATACACCCCTGCCAGCCACGAGCACGGGTAGATTCTCGTACCGAGGCATGGCCGTTTTCACCGGAAAATCCATCGAAGGATATTGTTGCGCCATATCGCTGCATGACCTGATTCGCGTCGGTCCGGTGATGGAGTACTCGGCAGATGCCCGGCGGTGTCGCCCTGGAACC
>SMVB01045773.1_pt1 | contig 12523 bp, 12 predicted proteins | sample 2456461 | NCBI WGS metagenome assembly SMVB01 (sample SAMN11095934, study PRJNA526329) | marine sediment metagenome | biome: Marine sediment; feature: Surficial sediment; material: Deep marine sediment; isolation source: Hadal surficial sediment | place: Pacific Ocean | collected 2014-05 | depth...
CTCGCCTCTTTTCAAGGCATCACGGATTGAATCGAAGATGCAGTTCACGACTTTCTCCGCATCTCGCCGACTTAAGGTCGTGGATTTTTCTGCGACTTTTTCAATCAAGTGTGCTTTGGTCATTGACCCTCTCCTTGATTTTTCATAGATGAGTCGTAACTACTCGGGTATTTAGGCTGAAGGCTAAAGACTGAAGGCTATCATTCATAATGCCCAACGTGTTGTATGATCACGCATGATTGCCCCCTAAAAACCTTCTGCCTTCAGTCTATCCACCTGAGTAGTTACAGTCGTTTGGCGCGCGAAAAGCGGAGTGTAACAGTCAGGGACGATCAGCGTCTCATTGTCAACCTTATAAAGCCATGAAATACATTAGGTTGAGGCCCGTGTAAATAGGTATCGCCGATACGCCGCCCAGAAATCGGTTCTCCATGAACTCCCGAAAGGAGAACGGCTTCTGGGTTTCCACCACATAGGGATGCTCTTTCATACCACTCATTTCAGCAGCGAGTTTGATCGCCTGGTGGAGATCACCAAGCTCATCCACGAGGAGCACATCCTTGGCTTGTTGCCCCGTGAAAATTCGGCCATCAGCTAGAACTTCCACGTCGGCAATGTCCAAGGAACGGCCATCCGCCACCGCTTCGATAAATTGACGATGAGCATCATCCATCACGGACTGAAGATATTGCCGTTCTTCATCAGTCATCGTTCGAAAGGGAGAGCCAACATCTTTGTATCGGCCACTTTTGATGACGGTATTTCGAATGCCGATTTTCTCCATGAGGTCTTCAAAGTTCGCCAATTGCATGATGACCCCAATGCTTCCAGTCAATGTTCCCGGATTAGCCAAGATTCGATCTGAGGCGACGGCAATATAGTATCCGCCTGATGCGGCCACGGTGCCCATCGATGTCACGACGGTTTTCTGATTGTCTTTTCGAACACGCTTAACCGCATTGTAGATTTCTTGCGAAGCCGCGACGCCTCCGCCCGGGCTGTCAATACGCAGAACAATCGCTTTGACGAGGGGATCTTCGCCATACCGTTCAAGTTCCCCTACCGTGGCTCGTGAATCAAGGATGGCACCTTCAATTCTGATGAGGGCAATACGTTCTTTTCCCATGTTGGCCAGGTCAGGGAGCAGGGCCTTGCCAATGATGGTCAACATCAAGGCACCGAGGAGCATCCAAAATATGCGCCGCCAGCGAGAGGGTTTTGAGCGTGATGTGATCTCGTCAGACATGATACCCCAATCCTTACTCGCTCTCTTGCTCAGGAGCAGTGTCATTGTCTTGGGTAGCCCGCCCGAGACTTTGGTCGATTTCACCTTGTGAACTATTGAAGGCTTCAAGGTCTGTCGAATCCGTGCCCTGTGAGAATTCCCGCACACTCAAGGCGATCTTTCGTTCTTCGCAATCGACTTTGACGACTTTGGCGGTAATGGGCTCGCCAATTTTAAACAGCTCATCCAATTTCCCCTGTCGATCTTTGCCGGTTTCACTAATATGGATGAGCCCTTCCACATCCCCTTCTAATTCGACGAACACACCAAAATCGGCGATCTTTGTAATGGTACCGGATGTTGTGCCACCGACTTGATAGCGAGACGGGATTTCCGTTTCCCAAGGGTCAGAAGTCAGTTGTTTGTACCCCAGGGACAAACGTTCTTTTTCTTTATCGATCCGCAAAATTACGGCTTCCACGCGCTGGGCCTTTTTAAACAACTCCGACGGATGTTTGATATGTTTGGTCCAGGACATATCCGAAATGTGGATCAACCCATCGATGCCTTCGTCTAAGCCCACAAAGGCTCCAAAGTCCGTGACGCTTTTGACCTTGCCTTCGATTCGGGTTCCTACGGGGTACCGAGACTGAATGATATCCCATGGGTTGGGGGCGGTTTGTTTCATCCCGAGGGAGATCTTACGCCCTTGTTGGTCAACATGGAGAACTTGCGCATCGATCACATCGCCAACGGTGACCACGCGGGAAGGATGACGGACTTCATGAGTCCATGACATTTCCGACACATGGACCAGTCCTTCAACGCCAGGCTCTAATTCCACGAAGGCTCCATAATCTGTCAGGCTGACGACTTTGCCGGCCACGCGGGTACCTTCTGGATACTTTGTAGCAATTTCCATCCACGGATCCGCGGTCTTTTGTTTTAAGCCAAGAGAAATTCTTCCTGTCTCTTTGTCGTATTTCAGGACTAACACTTCCAGGCGATCCCCGACAGAGAACATGTCTGACGGATGACCAACGCGACCCCACGAGATGTCCGTGATGTGCAAGAGCCCGTCGATGCCGCCAAGATCCAGGAATGCCCCGTAGTCCGTGATGTTTTTCACGGTGCCTTCGATCAACTGTCCTTCGGTTAACGTGGCTAACGTCGTTTGACGCTTTTTATCTCGGGTTTCTTCCAACAATGCGCGGCGAGAGATGACCACATTTCCTCGCCGGTGATTAATTTTAATGATTTTAAACGGGAAGGTTTTGCCGACGAGACCATCTAAATCTCTCACCGGTGTTAAGTCAATTTGAGACCCGGGCAGGAAAGCTTTTACCCCTATATCGACCATCATGCCACCCTTAATACGGGAAATGACTTTTCCTTGCACTTCTTTCTCTTCGTTGTGGGACACCTCCAGCTCTTCCCATATTTTCATTTTGTCCGCTTTTTCTTTGGACAAAACGAGATTGCCTTCGGAATCCTCGCGTTGCTCGATATACACCTGGAACAAATCCCCTTCCGCTAGGGTAGGGAGTTCTTCAGGAAGGAATTGATTCATGGGAATCATGCCTTCCGACTTATAACCAATATCCACAATGACCCGGTCTTTTTGAATGGCCACCACTCGACCTTCGGTAATGGTGCCTTCCTCAAAATTCCGGAAGGTTTCTTCATACATCGCGGCTAACGTACTCTCGTCGATTTCTTCAATGGGGTCGGACATGGTACTCATTCAATTCCTTCAGTCTTTCACTCGTAGTAAGGCTACGGAGGTGATAGGGGTCTCCAGCTTTAGATTGACGTGGTGGCTAGATCACCCTGGTTTATAATGCCGGTTCCTCTGATTGGCCCACGCGCTTCAAATCAGCAATCCGGTCCATGACAGTCTGACTAATATGTTTGTACAGTTCCTTGCCTTGATATCGCTCCAGGTCGTGACGAAAGTCTACGGGTTTCCCAAACCTCACCGCCACTGGATAAGGCCGTAACCAAAAGGCGCCCATCGGCAATACCCGAAACGTGCCGTCAAGGTATACGGGAATGACTGGGCATTGAGCTTCGGCAACGATCATTCCAATCCCGGGCTTTCCCGGCTGCAAATTTCCATCCGGCGATCTTGCGCCTTCAGGAAAAATTACCACGGCTTTCCCCGCATTGAGCATATCAACGACGTACTGAAATGCCTTCCGGTCCCAACGTTCCGGTCTTATCGGGATCCACCCCAACGACCGAATAATCCAGCTCACGACCGAATTCGGGAACAAATTGGCGCGACCTACATAGAAAACACGTCGTGGGACCCCACATCCGAGTAACGGGATATCCGCATAACTCGCATGGTTCGCAGCGAAGAGGACTCCACCCCTTCGGGGAATATGTTCAGCCCCATCAGTTCGATATCGAAGGAAGAGGCGACTCAGGCTCCGAAACAGGATCCACAAGATCCCATAGACAATAGTGCTCAGGACCTGAGGGAAAATACCTTGGACCATATCGCGCCAAGATTTGGGCCGGATTTGGACGGAACGATTGAGAAACACCCGAGGCATAGCACAGCTATGGTGAGGGTATTTCGATTGAGGTCCGTTCAAAGAGGGCCCGACGATTGGATGCGATATGGTCCAAGGTATTTTCCCTCAGGTCCTCATAGGCGAGCCGAGATGGACTCCAGCATGGTGGCCACAACTTCATCAACGGTCAAAGATGAAGAATCAATCACGACGGCATCGGCAGCCGGAACCAAGGGGGCGATATCCCGTGACTGGTCGCGCGTATCGCGATCATGAATTTGGTTCCGAATATCTTCCTGGTTTCCGCCATGTCCGGCTTGACGGCTTTCTTGATACCGCCGTGTTGTTCGGGTATCAAGATCAGCCTTCAAAAAAAACTTCACATCGGCATCAGGAAACACGCGAGTTCCCATATCTCGCCCTTCCGCAACGATTCCACCTGTTTGACCAAACCGTTGTTGAACAGGCAATAACCAGTCTCTGACCTCTGGCATAGCAGCCACCGTTGAGGCGACGCGAGTCACCTCGGGATCTCGAAGATAGGCAGTCACATCTTGGGAATCTACGATGGTGCGAGTAGTGTCGTCTTCTAATGTCACATGCAAGTCCATCTGTTGCAAGAGGTTTTGTATCGCAATAGAGTCGGAGTAATTGGTTTCTGAGACCTTCGCTTTCCATGCTACCGCACGATACAACGCGCCAGTATCTAAATAGGTATACCCGAGCTTGGTGGCTAACGCTCGAGCAGTCGTACTCTTTCCGGCCCCAGCAGGACCATCAATAGTAATGACTAACCGTCGCGTTTTGGCAGACGCCTTCAAGATTCTCGTCTAAAATATCGATTATTATAGGATTCAATTGGAATTTGTCAATAATTCCAATAGCTTGTCATGAAAACCCGGGAAGGATGTTTCAATGCAATCAGTATCGTCAATCACGGTAGGAGACTCAGCGGTCAATCCGGCAATCGCGATGGCCATGGCCACGCGATGATCCCCGTAACTTTGACAATGTCCACCTTGAAGGCTCGATCCCCCCTGAACCACAAACCCATCCGGCGTTTCCTCAATGGCGACATTGAGCTTTTTCAGCTCGGTGGCCATGGCCTGAATACGATCTGTCTCTTTGACGCGAAGTTCCTCCGCGCCGGTGACGGTGGTTTTTCCTTGTGCCAGCGCAGCCGCCACACAGAAGATCGGAAATTCATCAATAGTTGTAGGGACTTGCGAAGCACCTATGGCAATACCATGGAGCGGAGCGGTTCGGATCACAAGGTCGCCTACGGGTTCGCCCGACTCATCCCGTTGATTGTCAATCTGAATGTTGGCGCCCATTTCGGTGAGAATATCGAGGATACCGGTTCGGGCTGGATTTAACCCGATATTAGGAATCCTGACCTCTGAATCTGGAACAATCGAGGCCCCGACAATGAAAAATGCCGCGGCGGAAAGATCCCCAGGAACGAAAAGGTCTTTAGCCTGAAAAGATTGCCCGCCTGTTACACGAATCGAATTCCCCTCCACATCAAACGGGATGCCAAAGAACCGAAACATCCGCTCGGTATGGTCGCGGGATTGCAACGGCTCGGAAAATCGTGTTTCCCCTTCAGCAAAAAGTCCGGCCAACAGGACTGCGGATTTGATTTGGGCACTCGACACGGGGGAGACATAGTCAGATCCTTTTAATCGCGAACCCGTCACGGCCAGCGGAGCTAAATTCCCTCCTTTTCGTCCTTGGATGTGGGCGCCCATGAGTTGAAGGGGTTTCACAATGCGGCCCATGGGCCGACTTCGCAAGGAGGCATCACCGGTCAGGACCGTGAAGAACTGTTGTCCCGCCAACAATCCGGTGAGGAGGCGAAGCCCGGTGCCGGAATTACCACAATCCAAAGGTTCCGCAGGTTCCGTGAGCCCCCACAATCCTTTTCCAGAGACATGGACTTGGTCGGGTTCAATTTCTATTGGAATTCCCAGCTTCTGTAATGCTGAAAGGGTATGCAAGCAATCTTCGCCTCGACAATAACCACGGATCGTCGAGTCTCCCTCAGCCAAGGCACTGAGAATCAGAGCCCGATGGGTGATCGACTTATCCCCTGGAACGTGAACGGTTCCGCGAAGAGGACCTTTGGGTGTGATGGTCAGGGAACTCATTTCAAGCGTTGCCGAGCGTCGCGGGCTTTGGCGATTTCGTGTTCAATCCCGGAGCCGTCGTGCTCTTTAATATAGGTCTTCATTCGGCCCAAATGTTGTTCAAACGCTTCAATCATCGGAATCAGATTGTCCCGATTCCATAAAAAAATGTCTCGCCACATCTCGGGTGAACTAGCCGCAATCCTGGTCGTATCTCGAAGTCCGCCACCGGAAAAATCCAACAAGTCCGTATCACCTTTGGTTTGTCCCTGCAGGTCGTTGAGGGCATTCATTAAGGAAAAGGCGGCAACGTGGGGCAAGTGACTCACGGCTCCCAAAACCCAATCGTGTAAAAAGGGATCGATTGATCGCACGGTCGAACCCGTTGCTTCCCAAATCTGTTGAATCTTGTGTAACGCCTCGGGATTGGTGTTGGTCGTAGGGGTCAACAGGCATAAAGTATTCTGATACAAATCCAGACATGCCGCCCCAACGCCGGACATTTCTTTCCCCGCAATCGGATGCGCACCGACAAAGTGAACCCCGGCAGGCAAGAGCGATTCTGACTGCTCGACGAGTGGTCCTTTCACGCTTCCCACGTCACTGACAATGGTTCCTTCAACCAGAAGCCCGCCCCATTTTTTCAGGTGCGGGGCATAGTTTCCGACCGGTGTGGCTAAAATCACCAGGTCGGTTCCTGGCATGGCACGTGTAGGGTCTTGCTCGTACCGGTCGATGGCTCCGAGTTTGATGGCCAATTCTAAGTTCTCAATTGTTCGGCCCACCCCGACGACATGATCGGCCAGTCCGTCTCGTTTGAGAATCATGCCTAGAGATCCGCCGATGAGGCCGACCCCGACAATCGTCACCTGCTTAAAATGTACAGTCATAAAGTTATTTCAATTAACTTCCGTTCTCTCAGCTGATGGCGAAAATCCGAATCTCGAATATCGAAATCCGAAACAAATGAGAAGGACCAAATGGAAAATTTCGAATTTAGGATTTAGGATTGGTTTCGGATTTCGATTTTATGGAACGTATTGGGAATCACTTTAGATTACAATTCTCGTCCCACGGCTTCGGCAATTTTTTTGAGATCGCCCATGAGTTCTTTGAACCGGTGAGGTTTAAGGGATTCTTCGCCGTCGCACATGGCGCATTCTGGATTGGAGTGGACTTCGATCAATAGGCCATCGGCGCCAGCGGCAATCGCGGCCTTTGACAGCGGGGCCACAAGATTCCACTTACCGCAGGCATGGCTGGGATCCACGATCACAGGCAGGTGAGACAATTCCTTCAAGGCCGGCACTGCCGAGAGATCCAAGGTGTTGCGATAATGTGTTTCAAAGGTTCGAATGCCGCGTTCACACAGCATGACGTTTCGGTTTCCACGCGACATGATATATTCCGCCGATAATAAAAATTCTTTAATCGTGGCCGACATGCCGCGTTTTAACAAGACCGGCTTGTCATACGCCCCCACCTCTTTGAGCAACTCGAAGTTTTGCATGTTGCGAGCGCCGATTTGAATAATGTCGGCTTTTTCTAAAAACACATCGGTGTCACGAGGATCGAGGATCTCGCTGACGACAGGAAGACCGGTTTGCTTCTTGGCCTCGACGAGAAAGTCCAGCCCTTCTCGGCCCAACCCCTGAAACGAATACGGTGAGGTCCGCGGTTTGTAAGCACCGCCCCGTAAAATACATCCACCCGCAGCTTTTACTTCCCGGGCAATGCCGACGGTGATTTCCAATTTTTCCACGGCACAGGGTCCAGCCATAATCGTGAGGAGCTTCCCTCCGATTTTGATCCCATCGACATCAATGACCGTATCGTGTTTTTGAAATTCCCGGCTGACAAGCTTCCAAGGCGCCATGATCGGAGTGACGCTTTCAACGCCTGGGAACACACTCAAGGGTTGGTTGTCTAGCAGGCGCTCATCCCCAATCACCCCGATGATAGTGCGCTCTTCGCCCTGAGAGATTTGCGATTTGAGACCAAGCTCTCGTAGACGATCCGTGACATGATCAATGTCTTTTTCTGTCGCTTGAGGTTTAAACACGATTATCATGAGTAGTGTTCCCCCTGATCAGATGACCGTCATAGTTCGATGACTTTTTTGAGTGCCCTCAAGAATCGAGTGTTTTCCTCGGGCTGACCGATCGTGACGCGAATCATGGAGCCGCGAATGTGACGAACAATCACGCCTTCCTTCAGCAGATGATTGAAGATGTCATGCCCATTCCGACCGGTATCAAAATATAAAAAGTTGGCTTGGCTTGGGATCGGTTGGAACCCGAGATCACGGAGTTCTGATTCAACCACCGCCATTTCCGATTCATTGAGCACTCGGCTGGTGGCCACATGTTCGTCATCCCGTAACGCGGCCAGGGCGGCTTTTTGAGCGAGGGCATTCGTGTTGAAGGGATTCCGTACCCGGTGAAGGTAATCCACAATTTCGGGTGTGGTGATCCCATATCCAATGCGCAACCCGGCTAATCCGTAAATCTTCGAAAAGGTCCGAAGGACGGCAACAAGCCGGTTCTCTCTGACATACTGAATGGTATCCGGGTAGTGCGGGTGCCGCACATATTCATAATAGGCTTCATCAAAGACTACAATGACATGATCCGGGACGTCCGCCATAAACGCTGCGACTTCATCTTTGGTGATCATGGTCCCCGTGGGATTATTGGGATTGCACAGAAACACTAATCGCGTTCGATCCGTGATGGCTTTGGCCATGGCGGGCAAATCATGACACCACTCTTTTAAGGGCACTTCTTTGATGACTCCATGCCCACCCATGACCGCGAGTTTGTACATCACAAACGTGTGATCTGCCATCACAGCTTCGTCACCAGGAGCCACAAAGGCTTTGACCAAGAGGCTAATGATTTCATCCGAACCATTACCGACGATGATTTGGTTCAGGGATACTTTTAGGTGATCCGCCAAGGCTCGGGTTAAATGATGCGCCCCTCCATCGGGATAGAGATGTAGCGTTTCGGTTCCTTTACGCAACGCCGCAAGGGCCTTGGGAGAAGGGCCAAGGGGATTCTCATTCGACGCCAGCTTGACGGCTCCTCGAATGCCTAATTCCCGCTCCAATTCATCCAGGGGCTTCCCAGGTGAATACGGGACTAATTTGGCAATGTCGGGGTGAACGTGGAGGGACATTTCGTATCTCGTATCTCGTCGTTCGTATTTCGTCGTTCGTATGCTTTTTTTACGAGATACGAAATACGAGAGACGAACGACGTTTTTTTCTTCCTTAGGAATGCATAGGATAGGAACCAAGGATTTTCAAAAACAAGCATCGGGATTTTATTTCATCGACAGTTCGGCGAATCCGATCATCATTGATATGGCCTTCCACGTCCACGAAGAAAATATATTCCCAGGCTTTCCGTCGAGATGGTCGTGATTCAATCTTGGTCATATTGATGCCGTTTGAGGCAAAAGGCCGAAGCAAATCGTACAATGCGCCCGCCCTATCCTTGACCGACAGCATGATCGAGGTCTTATCTTTTCCCGTGGGATCAGAGGCATGTTTGCACAGCACGAGAAATCGAGTGAAGTTATTAATGTTGTCTTCGATGCGCGATTTCAAAATTTTCAAGCCATACATTTGGGCCGCCACCTCAGAGGCGATAGCTGCGGAATCCTGTTCGACCGCGCATTTTTCCGCGGCACCTGCGGTACTGGGTGTTTCCCGAATGGCAACGTTGGGGACATGGCTTTCCAACCAGTTTCGACATTGAGCCAACGCATGGGGATGTGAATAAATAGTTTTGACCGAATCGACGGTGTCCGTTTTGGACATCAAGTGATGGGAAATCTCTTGTTGCACTTCCCCATAGATGATCAAGTTGGAGTCGATGAACATATCCAGGGTGTAACTAACGACCCCTTCCGTTGAATTCTCAATCGGAACCACCCCATAAAGAGCCCGCCCACGTTCGACTTCATCAAAGACTTCTTTAATCCCACTGACCGGAAGGTATTCAGCGGATTGGCCAAATTTCCCCAGGGCGGCCAGGTGCGTAAACGTAGCAGAAGGACCCAGGTACGCAACGGTCTGTATACCTTCAAGGGAAAGGGATGCCGACATGATTTCCCGGTACACCGGGCGAATCGCGTCGTTGGGAAAGGGCCCGGTGTTCAGTTTCGTCAAACGGTCGACAATAGCTGCTTCACGCCCTGGGGTATGAAGAAGGGCATTGGGGTCCGCTTGCCGCTTGGCCTTGCCAATGGCAATGACATGATGTGATCGCTCATTGAGGAGCCGGAGGATTTCATCATCCAGCCGATCAATCTCCTGACGGGAAATTTCAATGTGTTGTTGTTCTGACATACGGTGGTCTGAGGAAAAACACAGTATCGGTGAGCATACGCAGAAGCACCCATCTTTGCAAGAAAGTGCAGGGCTTGGTACCACAATTTTGTCGCTGGTTGCTGGTCGCTCGTCGCTCGCATCTCGTATTCGTGAAGCGTGAAAGGTGAGGTGAGAAACGAAAGGGGTGAAGGAAAAACGTATCTCGTGTCTCGTCGTACTCCTGACTCCCTCACTATTTTCGTATCTCGTAAAAAAAGAAGGGTCATCTCCAAAGTGAGTGAGTGATTATGGGTCGTTTTTCAGATGGGCTTGAGCAGACAGGGTAGGACTTTCAGGCGGAGATACTCCTCACGCGTAACCCATACGCCCTTCGTGGAATCACCCGGATCTTATGGGTGAGTCCCTCCACGAAACCAAGCGAGACCTTGTTCGCGGGTGTGGCCTAAGCGGCACTCCCATCCCCGTGCCGCTCGATCATCTCCGCAAAGTCCTCGTAGGGTTTGAGTCGCTGCCCCTTCAACGCGGCCTTCCAGTTCTCGAAAAACCGCCTGGCCTAGCTTTCGATCTGATACTCCCATCACTGGCCGAAGGATTCCTGCAGCAGAGAGGCCATGTGGAGTCGCTTGTTGGCGCGGAGGAGTTTTTCGAGTGCCATCCGCCCCTCAAGGGTCAAGGTCTTCTTTCGTGACAGTAGGGTAGACTTCTGCCCCGTGCTAAACGACCGGTCCTTCTCGACTAGCCGCTTGTATTCCTGTTTGCGCACCGTATCGAGTGCCTGGCCCAGGGGCCTCATCACGTGAAACGTGTCATACAGGATCGCCGCCCGAGGCGCCTGCTGCACGGTCGAGGCCTCGAAGGTCCGCCACATATCCATGACTGCCAGCTGAATACCGGCTGTTTTCTTGGCCGCCAACCACTGCGAGAACAGATCCAGGCTCTGCTCGGAACGATCGACACCCCCGACCCAGATCGGCCGCCGCCTCACCAGATCGCTCACCACGATCCGGTCCGTATGCCCATTTTTGCTCGAGATCTCGTCAAGACCGATGGCTTGGAGGCTCGGCCCCCATTGGCATTCGTTTAAGAAACGGGTTTCATTTGCTTAAGGGACTCTTAGATAGAGGCCATCGACGCTGTGGCGTCCCCTCACCAAAAAGGAGAAACACCCCAAGAAAACTACAGCGCCTATGGTCCCGCCTGAAAGTCCCTTAAGCGAATATCCGCGATCCTTAACCAAATGCACCTAGTTAATTAACATAGTGTACTCAGTTATTTAACCGAATGCCATTACATGTTAGGGAGCCTACTTAATTTTAATTTTAAATGTACCGAAATATAAATCGAAAGCTTTTGGGGCTGTACCAGATAACTCAGGAAATGTTTTCTGAGGTACATGAGAAAGAGCCGTTTAAGTAAATCAAAGCAAGATCATTTAATTGAACATTGTGTGGCCGGAACAACAGCCAGATGTGCAGCCGATCTGGCGAGGGTCAATTGCAATACAGCAGCCTATTTTTACCACCGCCTACGCGAAATGATTTGCTTGGCGACGGAGAAGGCAACGGCTGTGACCGGAGAAATAGAACTGGATGAACGTTACTTTGGCGGCATCCGAAAAGGTAAACGGGGACGGGGAGCTGCCGGTAAAGTCCCGGTCTTTGGAATCCTTAAACGTGGCGGCAAGGTCTACACACAGGTTATTCCAGATGCAAAGAGCCAAACGCTCATGCCCATCATTCAGGAAAAAATCCAGCCTGATAGCATTGTCTATACAGATTGCTGGCGCGGGTACAACGTGCTGGATGTGTCAGCGTTCAAGCACTATCGGATGAATCATTCGAAATTGTTTGTCAACAAACATAAGCACATCAACGGGATGGAGAATTTCTGGAACCAAGCCAAGCGACATATGCAAAAATTTAATGGTATTCCTGTCAAACATTTTCCTTTATTTTTAAAGGAGTGTGAATGGCGATTTAACAACCCCAATCCCAAAACACAATTAAGACAATTAAAACAATGGGTTAAACATTATATGGGCTAATTATCTGGTACAGCCCCTAACTTTTAAATGCAACGACTTAAGTTAGGAGCCTATTCGAAATTAGCGATTGTCACGAGGGTGTGCTGGTTTGAGTCAGATTTTTCGATCGTTTGAGGCGAATAGTGGGACTATTCAACGAAAACGGGGAATGTTCAAAAAGGTTGTCCAGCAAGGCCGCAGGGCTTTGGGCGCGCGGAGCGTACGCGGAGTACGTGAGCACGCCAAAAGCCCGAGAACGCAGCTGGCGGCCTTTTTCAATATTCC
>SMVB01060035.1_pt1 | contig 12523 bp, 6 predicted proteins | sample 2456461 | NCBI WGS metagenome assembly SMVB01 (sample SAMN11095934, study PRJNA526329) | marine sediment metagenome | biome: Marine sediment; feature: Surficial sediment; material: Deep marine sediment; isolation source: Hadal surficial sediment | place: Pacific Ocean | collected 2014-05 | depth 0-1...
AAGGGAATGATCGAATCGAGCGGCTCCTGCGCCGCGATTTCGGGCGTCCATGGATTCAAGATCCCGATGGACATCGCGAGTATCATGACCCAACGGGTAACGTTCATGCGAACCGGTATCACGAACATAGATCTGCCTCTCATCCCCTCATCCCCTTGTGTTCTGGAAGTTCCCTGCTAACGGAGGAAGTCCACACACTACTTCGGCACGGGCGAAAGGACCAGAGGCCAGAACCGAATCCGCTTGCGAGGCGCCGTTTCTTGAGGTGCTAGCGGCTGTCCACGGTTCGTCGTTCGAGACGAGACCAGACACCCTCGAGCCTCACCGGCCCCCCCGGATCGTGATGTCCCGGCGCGAAACGCGTTGCCTTTCCGACAGTTGAAATCGCTCAGGCCGTGACTCTCTACCGTTCCGCTCTACGGTGATGTCAACCGAGCGATCCCTAGGGAGGCCGCACATCAGAAAGAGTCCGTCGTCCCGGAGCTCCGACGTAGTGAGCACCTTGTAGAGTACTCGGACCCTCCCGCCCCGTTCTTCGACCTCCTCCCACGCCACCGAGATCCGGGTGCCGGGCAGCGGGTCGCCGCTCTCATCCAGGGCGAATCCCGTCAGGATGCCCTCGTAAGGCGAGGGGTCGGCCGGAGCACACCGCTCCGTCATCACGATGTCCAAAGAGGGGAATCGGAGGCGCGCCGAGGTTACCTCACCCGGACTCACCTCTAAAAAAACCGGCTCCGCCGACAGACCGAGTGAGTCCAGAGCCGGGTTTAACACCCTCACGCCGTAATATCCCATAGCCAAGGCCGTAAACCGAAAACGGCCGTCCTCATCGGTCGTGACTCGCGAGCTGTCGTCCAACAAAACGACGACCTCCTCCACCGGATCCGAGCCCTCGAGGACAACACCTTCGATGATGCCCGCCCCCGAGTCGAGCACGAGATCCCCTTGCCGGGTGTTCACGCGCAGGACCAAGCCGCCTTCCTCCTTGAGCCCGACGAGCCGTACTCGCTGTCGCCGGCCCGACCGGCGCGTAGCTTCGAGGATGGGCATGCGGATATACCACTCACGCACGATCCACGTCCCGTTGGGCAGGCCGTGAAATCGGATCTTTCCCCCGAGCCTCTCCGAGTTGGGAACGTCCAGGAACTCATACCGATAATCCAGCCACTGAACCTCCCCATCCTCCGGGTCCAGCCATAGGACGCCACTGATATCCGAGACGCCGCGATCCTCCGTCGGCTCGAACACCAACCCGAGAAGCCCCTCCGCTTCGTCCTCTCCTTCGGCCAGGCTCATGCAGTGGGTGTCGAGGAATAGGTCCGACAGGAGGACGTCGGCGTCGGGGGCGTAGTAGATGGTCCCATCGCCGTCGGGACGCGTGAATCCGCTCTCGAGTAGACTCTCAGCGTTCAGGCTGCGGGGGGGGCCGGCCATTCCGCCCCTTTGGATTCGGCTCTGCTCGCTCCTCACCCGGCGGCCGCGAGCATCCAGTTCCCGCTCATAACGGCGAATCACGAAGCGATAAACGCCCAGCCCGCTGGTTCGTGATGTCGCTTCGAGGGCCTTGCGCGCCTCCTCCCACACCGTTGCCGTGGCCGCGCCCCGTCCGGGCCTGATCTCACAACGGCGGCTGCTCCTCACGTCGATCCCGGCAAGCAGGATCGCCTCCACCGGAGTCTCGAGCCGAACCACCGCGGTGACGCCACGGTCGACCGGAATCGGATCTGACAGGACGCTTGCGTGGCCGATCCGATCTGCCCGCAACAGGTATGTACCGGCTCGGGTCATGCGAAAGTCGAACCGTCCAGCCGCGTCCGTCAGGCGCCAGTCTACTTGATCGCCGCTGCGGTTCAGGAGTATGACCGAGGCTCCTTCTACGGGAGCACCCGTCTCGGCTTCGACCAAAGTCCCGGTGATGGCCTGGGCGCTCAGCGGGGCCGCCACAAGCACGCCCGCGCCGAGGAGCCAAAAGAAAGTGGTGACCAGGAACAACATCCCAGCCGTGTGGAGGAACGTCCGTAGTGTGTGCAGGTGTACGCGTGAATCGGTTCCGTGACCGGCCATCCCCAACCTCTCCCATCCCTGATCTGGTGTCTTTAGGACGCATCTCTTACCGCCGCGTCGGTCTGGAGGTCCAACACTGCTGAGCCGAGCGCATTGAGACTCTGGCATCACCCTTGCAACTGGCGTGCACGGGGATGAATTGGACCCCAATGGCGTCCGCCTTGAGGCAAGTTCCTATCCCCCATACCTTTGCAGGTGCATCGGTCCAAACAGGCGCGGCGGGTGTTATACGTGGCGTTATGCGTAGTGACACGGAGACGAGTTTGAACGCGACATCAGCGAGAACGCTCGGACTGCTGGGCGTGGCGTCGGTGCTTTTGGCGGCCACGCCTGGGCCTACCTCGGCGCAGCGGCGTGGGCTTCAGCCAGCCGACTACTACGATCTGGTCACGGTGGGTGACGTTGCCGTCTCTCCCGAGGGCGACCTCGTTGCGTTTACCGTGACACGGACCCTTGAAGAGGAGAATCGCCGCCGGCGGGAGATCTGGATGCAGGCGCTCGCGAACGGGCGTCCAGACGGCGACCCATATTCCTTCAGCGCTCCAACAGCGGACTCATACGCTCCGAGGTGGTCGCCGGATGGGTCGCTTCTTTCGTTCACCTCCAAGCGCGGCGACGACGACAACACCACATGGTTCGTCCGTGTCTCGGGCCCCGGTGGAGAGGCTTTCCACATCGAGGGGGTCCGGGGAGCTCCGGTCTGGTCGGCGGATGGCGAGTGGATCGCCTACCTCGCCCTCGCTGAGGAGACCGAGTCTGACGAGCGCGTCGGCTGGATCGCTCCGGATGCACTTTCGAACACGCTGGACCGGGAGCGCTTCAGTGGGCGTGTCGTGACGTCCACTCGCTACAAAACAGACGGTACGATCCCGCTGCGTCCGCACTTCTCCGTGAACGAGTCCGAGGACCTCTATCTGGTCTCGGCCGAGGGAGGCACTCCAAGAAGGCTGACCACGCTCCCATTCGACAAATCCGGCGTCGGTTGGTCGTCCGATGGGCGTACCATCTACTTCTCGGGGGACGAGAACCAGGACGATGAGTCCAGCGACGTGCTGACCAGGGACATATGGGCTGTGCGTGTAACGGACGGCTCCGTGACAGCCCTCACGCCGAACCCCGGGTCGGAGACCTCGCCGTCACCCTCGCCCGACGGTACACGATTGGCATTCATCTTCACCGCCGAGCGCGGGGCGGAAAGAGATTTGATGGTGGTGGACGTGGGCGGCGACGGGCGCTTCACGACCGTGCCCGTCAATCTCACTCAGGGCTGGGACCTCGAGCCGGGCCCCCCTCAGTGGTCGGCGGATGGGATCTCAATTCTCTTTTCCGCTTCGATTCGTGGGAATCGCCATCTCTTTCGGGTCGCGGCTGCCGGTGGCCCGGTCATTCAGGTGACCGACGGCGAGCGGCAACTGACCAGTGTCTCGTTATCCGACCGTGGCCACATCATGGCCTACGCCGCCACCGATGCGGTCTCCCCCACGGAACTCTATGTGGCCCGAGGCGATGGAACCGCCGAGCGGCAGGCGAGCGAGTTCAACGAGGGCTGGATGGATGGGATCACCCTGATGCCTCCCGAGCGGATCACGTGGATGGTCGGCGACAGCGTTGAGGTGGAGGGGTGGGTCATCAAGCCCGTGGGCTATACCGCTGGCAACAAGTACCCGCTGATCCTGAAGATTCACGGGGGGCCGCATGGTGCATATGGTAATACGTTCTTCCCCACGTTCCATGTGCTTTCTTCGGCTGGTTTCTTCGTCCTCTACTCCAACCCTCGAGGGTCGAGCGGGTACGGGCACGAGTTCATGCACGCCACCCGCGGACAGTGGGGCATTATGGACAGCGAGGATTACCTGACCGGCGTGGACTCTGCTCTGGCCCGATACCCCGAAGCCGACTCGACTCGTGTGGGCGTTTCGGGTGGAAGTTACGGCGGCTTTATGACGAACTGGCTTACGGCCACCTCCGACCGTTTCCAGGCGGCCGTCACTTCCCGTTCCATCGTCAATTTGGAGAGTCTGTGGGGATCGTCCGATAACCCAGCGGTGCTCGAGTACGAATTCTTCGGGGCGCCGTGGGAGCGGAGGGATCTGTATCGCCGCCTGTCCCCCATATCGTACGTGGAGAACGTGACGGCACCCACGCTGATTATCCACAGTGAGAACGACTACCGCACCCCCATCGGCGAGGGGGAGCAATGGTTCATGGCCCTGAAGAACCTGGGCGTGCCCGTGGAGATGGTGCGGTACCCGAGCTCTTCTCACGGGTTGTCACGGACGGGAGAGCCGTGGCTCCTCGTGGACCGGCTGGAGCGGATCCGTAGCTGGTTCGAGCACTGGCTCATCGAACAGGCCCCCACCGTGAGCGACGGCGGCGAATAGGCGGTTGCTGTGGCGGTCGCGGTGGCTGTTGCCGTACCGTCCGACGGGCGAATCCCAGCGTGGAGATGAGGCGTGAAAGACGGTTCTGATCCGACGCGGGGTTTTTCACCCGACGTTTTTGCTGCACGACGTAAGGACGTTCTTGCGGATCTGGACGGTTCTGCTCTGGTGCTTTGCTCCGAGACGAACACTCCCGGGGGCCGACACAGGCCGGACCGCGATCTCTTCTATCTCACCGGCGTGACGGAGCCCGGGGCTGCGGCTGTGCTACGTCCCGACGGTGAGGACGGCGATTTTGTACTCTTCGTACGAATCAGGAGTCCCGAAGAGGAGCGCTGGAGCGGAGAGCGGCTTGGTCCGGAGCGGGCCGGAGAGGTGTTCGGTGCCGATACGACCTACGGTAACGACCTGTTTCCCGAACATTTTCCCAGATTGCTTGCTGGGGCTGACGACGTCTACTTCCGGATCAGGACCGAGTCGCCCGTGCAGAGCCTGGTGCTCGGGGCTCTGCAGACGGCTCGGCTGCGGGGCGCCAGAAAGGGCGTCGGGCCCCGCGCGATCATCGATCCTGGGCGGTTGCTTGATTCCAGCCGGCTCATGAAACACCCGGAGGAGCTGGAGCGCATGCGGCGGGCTGCCACGATCACGGTCGAGGCATTTACCGAGATGCTCGGAGCGGTGCGGCCCGGGGTCGGAGAATGGGAACTCGAAGGAATCCTCGATGGAGCCTTTCGACGAAAAGGGGCGGCGGGCCCCGCCTACCCCACGATCGTAGGCTCGGGTGCCAATTCGTGCGTGCTTCACTACATGGACAACAACTGCACCATGTGTGATGGCGATTTGGTCCTGGTCGACGCCGGTGCGGAGGTGGACCTCTACGTGTCCGACGTCACCCGTACCTTTCCGGTATCCGGATCCTTCACGGCAGCCCAGCGAGTCATTTATGATCTGGTGCTGGAGGGGCACGATCGGGCCATCGAAGGTATTCGCCCCGGTGTGACGGTCCAGACGATTCATCACACCGCGCGCGACGTGCTCGTCGACGGACTCATCGAGCTGGGCGTTCTCGATGGCGACAAGGCGGAGGTGATCGATACCGAGGCCTACAAGTCGTTCTTTCCCCATCAGACGTCGCACTGGCTCGGACTCGAGGTGCACGACGTCGGTGACTATGCGGCCTCCGGTGTGTCCCGAGTGCTGGAGCCGGGGATGGTCTTGACCGTGGAGCCGGGCCTGTACTTTCAAGGCCCGCTGGAGGAGTCGGCGGTCTCGGAAGAAGAGGATTCCACGGTCGCGGAGGAATATGTGGGCATCGGGATCAGGATCGAAGACGATGTGGTCGTGACGGCCGAAGGATATGAGGTGCTGACGGCCGGACTACCCGTGTCCGCCGACGAGATCGAGCGTCTTGTGGGAGGGCAGGCGTGACGGCGGCGCTGACGGACCGTCTGCGGCGTCCGGGGCCGCTCATCACGGTGGAGCTTCGGCCACCACGGAGTGGACTTTCGTCTGCCGAAGGGATGGACCGCTGGATCGACCTCAACCACTCCATCCGGAACCTTGCGCTCAAGGACATCTTCGTTTTTCTGACGGATGATGCGGTCGGATCGCGGGAGGAGGAGAACCTCGGGCATCTTGCGGCCAACGTCGGATCCGATGTGCCGCTTTCGCGACTCGTTCCCTTTCTCACGTGTAAACACACGATCGAGCATTGCCTCCTATACGCGGATCGTGCTCAATCCCTGGGGTTCGAGGCGCTCACAGTGGTGGGTGGAGACATCTCTGGGGGTCCGCCACGCTGTGTTGCACACTCCTACATGCTGAGGCAGCGGATTCGCGAGCGGCAACCTGGGCTGTCCCTGGGTGGTTGGGCGAACCCGCATCGCGACGTACAAAAGCAGGTCGAGTACCTCGGCTCGGACCATTTCTCGGCCGACTTCTACCTCACGCAGGTCGTATCGCACCACAGTGCGGATCGGGTCGAGATGTTCCTCGAGGAGTGCGATCGCCAGGGTGTCTCCCACCCGGGAATATTCGGCGTCTTCTACTATTGGAGCGCCCACCCCGGCACGCTCGGGCGACTGGGGGAGTTTTTTCCGGTGCCGGCAGATGAGTTGACCCGTGAATTCGACGCCGGTGCCTCGCCGGAAGAGCTTCTGGGGAAAACCCTGGACGCCCTACGGGCCGCCGGCGCGGAAAAGGTTTACATCAGCAACCTGGGCCACCGACGGGTGCAGGACAGGCTCGCCAAAGTGATCGCCCGGTCCTCGAGTGGATCACCCTCCAAGGGAGCCGCTTACCCCTGAGAGAATCTCTAATGCTCCGTCGAGATTGCCGTCTGGTACATGGACGTGAACGCCGGCGATCGAGTCTCGGATGGACTCGAATACTTCGAGGGCGATGTTCACCCCCTCGGCCCTAGCGCCTTCTTCGCCGTCTTGTTCCGCTTCGGCCATGCGGCTCATGATCTCCTCGGGGATGTGGACGCCTGGGACCTCGTTGTGCAGGAACTCGGCCTCACGGAGCGAGGTGAGCGGGCGTAGACTTGCGACGAGTGGTACGGACACGTCGGGCACTCGCTCCACGAAGGCACGGAGCCGTCCCGCGTCGAACACAGGCTGTGTGATTACGAAGTCGACGCCGGCGTCGACCTTCCACTTCAAGCGCCCTGCTTCACGGTCTTGGTCCACGGCGACCTGGTTCACCCTCGCCCCGATGACGAAGCGCGTGGGTACGCCGATCGTGTTGCCCCCGGGGTCGACGCCTCGATTCAGGCCGTGGACCACGTTGGTGAGGCCGATCGAGTCGATGTCCAGTGAGGCCGTCGAGTCGGGGTAGGGACCCGTCGTGGGCGGTCGCCCTGTGACCACGAGAAGGTTGTGTAACCCGGCAGCGGCGGCTCCGAGCAGGTCGCTGATCATACGTGTCATGTTTCGGTCGCGGCAGGGATAGTGAACGATGGTTTCGATGCCCACCTCCCTTTCGATCAGCATGGCGGCGGGCAAGGCGCTCATCCGAGCGTGGGCGTGCGGGTGATCCAGGACGTTCACCGTGTCGGCTCCGGCGGCCTGGATGCGGCGACACTGCCCCAGGAGGTCTTCGGCGTCCCAACCCCTGGGCGGCGTGATCTCGATACTGGTGACGAAGCTGGCCTCGGCGATCTTGCGTCCCCACGCGGAGCGCTCACCGAGCGGCACGGCCGGCTGAATCGGTGTGTCGTGCGGTTCGGCGTGCGAGCCTGGGCGGACCCGCGTGGACGGCGGTCGCACCCCGCCCACCAGCGCTCGGATGCTTCGGATGTGTTCGGGGCTCGTGCCGCAGCATCCGCCGACGAACCGGGCTCCCGCCTCGATCATACGACGGGCGTACTGCGCCATGTACTCAGGGCTGGCGAGGTAGATCTTGCGGTCGCCTACCGCTCGGGGCAGCCCGGCATTGGGCTGGGCCGAAAGGGGTAGATCCGTCACTTCGGCCATCCGCTCCACCGCGTCGAGCATGATGGCCGGCCCGACGGAGCAATTGAGCCCGATCACATCTGCGCCCCACCCCGCAATTTCGGTGGCGACGTCCTCGGGAGACGTACCGTACGAGGTGCAACCGTCGTCCCCTACCGTGACCTGGCAAATGACAGGGAGGGGCGATCGGCTCCGGACCGCCTTGAACGCCTGCTCCATCTCGTTGAGGTCGCTGAACGTTTCGAGGACGAAGCCGTCCACGCCGCCCTCCACGAGCCCATCGACCTGCCGGTGATAGAACTCCTGGGCCTCTTCACGGGACGTGGGTCCGAGCGGCTCGATGCGGATGCCCAATGGCCCGATGGCCCCGACCACCAAGGCCCTGCTCTGAGCTGATTTTCGGGCCAGGTGCACGGCAGCGCAGTTGATTTCCTCCGTCCGGTCGGCTAGGCCATAGCTGGAGAGCTTGACCGGATTGGCTCCGAAGGTGTTGGTCTCGATGACTTCGGCGCCGGCGTTTACATAGTTGCGGTGGACGTTCTCTACGATGTCGGGTGTTTCGAGGTTGAGCCCGTCGTACGAGACGTTGACGAAGACCCCGCTGGCGTAGAGTTCCGTTCCCATGGCCCCATCCATGACGTGGACGCGCCCGTCAGCGATGAGTTCCCTCAAGGCGTCCGTCTCCTTCGCTTCTTGGGCGCTCACGGGGCCTCCTCCTCCGGCTCATACCCTAGGTTGGGCCGAAGCCAGCGTTCGGCCTCTCCCATCGACATTTCTTTCCGATCGGCGTAATCGGCCACCTGATCCTTCCCGATCCGGCCAAGGCCGAAGTATTGGGCTTCTGGGTGCGCGAAGTACCAGCCGGACACCGAGGCGGCCGGCAGCATGGCGTAACTTTCGGTGAGGCTGACACCGGTATGGCGCTCGGCGTCCAGCAACGTGAACAAGGTCCTTTTCTCAGTGTGGTCCGGGCAGGCCGGATACCCCGGCGCGGGCCGGATTCCGGAATAATTCTCAGAGATCAGGTCGGAGTGGGAGGGGCCGTCGCCAACTTCGTAGCCCCAGAGATCCCGCCGGACGCGCTCGTGCAGGCTTTCCGCGAACGCCTCCGCCAGACGGTCGGCCAGTGCCTTCGCCATGATACTTCCGTAGTCGTCGAGGTCTTTCTCGAGCGATGCGCACAACTCGTCGAGGCCGAGCCCGGTGGTCACCACGAACGCGCCAATGTGATCGGTGATCCCCGACTCCTTCGGTGCCACGAAGTCCGACAAGCAGACGTTGGGCCGCCCATCCTTCTTTTCGAACTGCTGGCGAAGACCGTGGACCGTACACCATTCGCCGTCGACAGCGAGTACCTCGAGGTCGTCCCCCACACGGTGAGCGGGGAAGAGGCCGACCACGGCGCGCGCTTCAAGCAGGCCCTCGGAAACAATACGATCGAGCAGCGTACGAGCGTCCCTGTGCAGAATGCCGGCCTGCTCTCCCACGCTGGGGTCATCGAGGATCTCGGGATACCGGCCCTTGAGTTCCCAGGCCTGGAAGAAGGGGCTCCAGTCGATGTAGTCCACGAGCTCGGCGAGCGGATAGTCATCGAAGACATGAATCCCTAGCTCGCGCGGAACCGCCGGCTCGAATGCGTTCCAGTCCAGGGGTACCCGGTTCTTCCGAGCCGCTGCGATGGGAACGAGCCTGGATTTCGCTACTCGGGTCGCGTGAGCCTCCCGCTCCCGCGCGTAGTCCTCATTGAGCTGTGTGACGAACGCCTCCCGCTTTTTTTCATCCAGCACGGCCTGGAGGACCGGAACGCACCGGGACGCATCCACGACGTGAACCGTCGGGCCTTTGTACCTCTCGGCGATTCGGACCGCCGTGTGCCTGCGAGACGTCGTCGCACCACCGATGAGGAGGGGCACGTCGAAGTCCAGGCGCTCCATCTCGGTGGCCACATGGACCATCTGGTCGAGAGACGGCGTGATGAGCCCGCTCAAACCGATCACATCCGCGCGCCGGTCCCGGGCTTCCCGCAAGATCGTCTCAGCGGGGACCATGACACCGAGGTCCACGACCTCGTAGCCGTTACACTGGAGCACGACCGAGACGATGTTCTTACCGATGTCATGCACGTCGCCCTTCACGGTGGCCATTAGTATCAGCCTTCCGGGCTTCGTGTCCTGCCCACCCGCGGCTTTCTCGGCGTCCAGGAAGGGCTCCAGGTGGGCCACGGCCTTCTTCATGACCCGGGCGCTTTTCACGACTTGTGGCAGGAACATCTTCCCGGCCCCGAACAGATCCCCGACCTCGTTCATGCCGTCCATGAGGGGACCCTCGATCACTTCCAGCGCCCGAGCCCGTTGGACCCTCGCCTCCTCGGTGTCGTCCACGATGTGGTCGGTGACCCCGTGTACGAGCGCGTATCGGAGACGAGCTTCCACCGAATCGGACCGCCATTCCCGGTTGATCACGACCTGCTCCTGCGTCGCTCCGGCATACTGCTCGGCGAGCGACGTCAGGCGGTCGGTGGCGTCGGGACGCCGGTTGAAGAGCACGTCCTCGACCGCCTCGAGAAGGTCGGCCGGCACGTCGTCGTAGACCGAGAGTGCTCCGGCGTTCACGATGGCCATGTCCAAACCCGCCTGGATGGCGTGGTAGAGGAACGCGGTGTGCATCGCCTCGCGCACACGCGGGCTCCCACGGAACGCGAACGAAACGTTGCTCAGCCCTCCGCTCACGTGTACGTGGGGAAGACGCTCCTTGATCTGGCGGGTGGCTTCGATGAAGGCGATGGCATACTCGTTGTGCTCTTCGATGCCGGTTCCCACGGCGAAGATGTTGGGGTCGAAGACCACGTCCTCGAGCGGGAAACCCACTTTGTCGCGGAGCACTTGGGCCGCCCGCTCACATATGGCGACCTTACGTTCAACCGTGTCTGCCTGGCCTTCCTCGTCGAACGCCATGACGATCACCGCGGCTCCGTAACGCCTCGCCAGACGGGCCTTTTCGACGAATGCCTCCTCTCCGTCCTTGAGGCTGATCGAGTTCACGACGCACTTGCCTTGTACGCACTTGAGCCCGGCCTCGATAACCTCCCAGCGCGACGAATCCACCACGAAAGGGATGCGGCTCACGGATGGCTCAGAGCCGAGCAGATTGAGGAACGTGGTCATGGCCTCAACCGAATCGAGCAGGCCCTCGTCCATGTTGATGTCCAGCATCTGTGCACCGCTCTCGACCTGTTGCCGGGCAACCTCGACGGCGTCCTCGTAGGCGTCGTCGGTGATGAGGTCCCGGAAACGCTTTGAGCCCGTGACGTTGGTGCGCTCTCCGATGTCCGCAAAGAGGGAGTCCGGGCCGATCGTGAGGGCCTCGAGGCCGCTCACGCGGAACCGGGGCTCGAGTTTGGGAATGGTTCGGGGTGGAAGGTCCGCGACAGCGTCCGCGATCGCCTCGATGTGGGCCGGTACGGTACCGCAACAGCCACCCACGATGTTGACGAAGCCGGCCTCGGCGAATTCCCGGATGATTCTCGACGTGACGTCCGGAGTTTCGTCGTACTCCCCGAAGGCATTCGGAAGTCCGGCGTTCGGGTGACAACTGACAGGCACATCCGCGATCTGCGAAAGCTCTTCCAGGTAGGGTCGAAGTTGCTCCGCCCCGAGGGCGCAGTTCAGCCCCACGGAGAACGGCTCGGCGTGCCGGATGGAGTTGTAGAAAGCCTCGGTCGTCTGCCCGCTCAGCGTGCGTCCGCTGGCGTCCGTGATGGTTCCCGAGATCATCACCGGAAGGGACACACCTCTCTCCTCGTAGAGCCCCAGGATAGCGAAGACGGCGGCCTTCGCGTTCAGCGTGTCGAAGATCGTCTCGATCATCAGGATGTCGGCCCCTCCGTCCATGAGCCCACGCGCCTGATCGGTGTACGCCTGCACCAGCCCGTCGAAGTCGACGTTCCGGAATGCAGGGTTGTCCACGTCCGGGGACATGGACGCGGTACGGTTGGTGGGGCCGATGCTTCCGCACACGAAACGAGGCTTGTCGGGCGTTCGGGCGGTCATCTCATCGGCCGCCTGTCGGGCCAATGCCGCCCCCGCCACGTTCAGCCGATACGTTTCCCCCTCGAGCCCGTAGTCGGCGAGCGAGATTGCCTGCGCGTTGAAGGTGTTCGTCTCGATGATGTCCGAGCCGGCCTCGAGATAGGCCCGGTGGATCTCCTGGATCAGGTCGGGCCGGGTGACGCACAGCAGATCGTTGGCCCCGAAGAGCGCGTCCGGCTGATCGCGGTAGGCCTCACCCCGAAAATCCTCCTCGGTCAGCCCATAACTCTGGATCATGGTGCCCATGGCACCGTCCAGAATGAGGATGCGCTTCGCTAAAGCAGCCTGGAGTGCCGCGGAGCGTTCGCCGTCGGGAGTGGGCTTGGCCATGGATCTAGTATCTCGCCTCTCGGAGTCATGCAGGGAGGGGCGGTCCGAATTTCAAAACCCCGCCGCAATCCTTCCGCGTCGAGGTCTGGCTTTTTAGCGGTTTGTACCGGGCCGCAATACGCCTCAAATCACCCCATCCAACGTCTCCAAAAAAGGTAGTAGCTCTCCGAAGCGATTCCTAGCCCTCGTGAGTGAGACAATCAGG
>SMVB01024166.1_pt1 | contig 12522 bp, 11 predicted proteins | sample 2456461 | NCBI WGS metagenome assembly SMVB01 (sample SAMN11095934, study PRJNA526329) | marine sediment metagenome | biome: Marine sediment; feature: Surficial sediment; material: Deep marine sediment; isolation source: Hadal surficial sediment | place: Pacific Ocean | collected 2014-05 | depth...
GTCGGGGTCTCTTTCAGAAGACCCCGCCCGGACAAAATCAATTCTTTCGGCAGAAAAAAATCTTTCAAATGTTTACTGGATAAATGATCGAGTTTTTTCTCTCTTCCCCAGCGGGGTCTTCGGCACGAGACCCCGCGTATTTTCCGGATAAACACTTGAAATTCCCGGCACATTAAAGTCATCGAATCTATTGAGTTGCAGTGATAATTTGTGAGGATATATTTGACCAATTAACCGGGTTCACATCGAGGTCTCTTTCAGAAGACCCCGCCATGATAAATCCCTTTATTGTTTGTGATTTTTAAAAAAATAATGTTAAAAAACCAATTTTAAAATTTCCTTTACGCATCAATGGTTTTTCTTTCAGACTTTCCTTAAAATTATTACTAATCTTTTCGCGAACATCTTTAACTGCTAATTTTAGATGGGCCTCAACTGTGCGTATCGAAAGATCCATTAATTCAGCAACTTCTTTTTGAGACATTCCTTCATCTTTAATTAATTTGAAAACCATCTGGCGTTTTGGCGGTAATTTTTCAATGGTTTTAATCAGAAGTTCTCTCAATTCGGATTCAAGATATTTTTCATATGGATCAATTCTTTCTGTAGAAAAAAAATCTTCAAGGTTTTCAAGGGATAAATGATTAAGCTTTTTCTTGTTTTGTTTTAAAAAATTTAATGATTGATTTTTTACCATGGTAAAAAGATATCCTTCAAACTTCTCAATTTTATGAAGTTCTTTTCTCTTTTTTAAAAGTTTGATTAGTACCTCAGATACAATTTCTTCTGACTGATTATAATTAGGAACATATAAATGAGCAAATTTGATAAGCTTTGAGTGATAATAATCAAAAAACTCTGAAAATGCTTTTTGATCATCATGAATAGCAATCCTTTGCAGAATATGGTTTAGGTAGTTATTTTCCATTTATATATTGATTACAACATTCATGGAATAATTGGATAAAATCACCAACATAATATTAAATGTACTAAATATTTACCGTGAGTTACAAAGAATTTAATTTTCAATTAATACTTTTAGATTCATCCGAATAGATGACGAATAAAAATCCCGCAACATTATCTGATATAGCAAAGCAACTGAATATTTCAGTTTCGACTGTTTCGCGTGCCCTCCATGACCATCCTGCCATCAATAAAAACACGAAAAAAAAGGTCGTTCAATTAGCCGATAAACTGAATTACCAGCCCAATATGCTGGCGTTAAGCTTGCTAAACAAAACAACTAATACCATTGGTATCATTGTTCCGGAAATAACGAGTTATTATTTCTCCAGTGTAATTAATGGTATTCAAGACCTTTTACATGATACCGATTACCGCTTGTTTATCAGTCAGTCTGAAGAATCTTTTGAAAGAGAAAAAAAGATTTTGGAGACATTATCAAAAGTTCGTGTAGATGGGTTCCTGATATCTCCAACTTCAGAGACACACGATACACATCATTTTAATAAAATAGTAGAAAATGGAACTCCAATGGTGATTTTCGATCGTGACTGTGAAGGGTTGAATGCAGACAAGGTTTTGGTGGATGACTATGACGGATCGTTTCAGGCTGTGGAATATTTAATTAAAACGGGGTGCCGGAAAATCGCCCATATCACCGGGCCTTCAATTCTATCGATTTCCAAACACAGACTCCAGGGCTATTTCGATGCATTGAAAAAATATGATATTCCTATAGAGAAGGAACTCATTTTTGAAGTTGGTGGATTTACTCCTGAATTTGGCGTAGAAGCTGCCAGAGCCCTAATAAAATTGCCGCAAATACCAGACGCCATTTTTGCCATTAATGATGGGATTGCCATTGGCGCCATGTATGTAATAAAGGAAGCAGGGATACAAATTCCAGATCAAATTTCTGTTGTAGGTTTTGATGATGAGCCACATTCTTCCTATTTTATTCCGCCGCTCACATCCGTATGGCAGCCCGTGTATGATATGGGACTATTATCGGCCAGAATACTTTTGAATAAACTGAAGGGTAAAAAGCAAATTGAAACTTTCAGGTATGAACTATTAAAACCGGAATTGATCCTTCGGAAATCCTCTCGGATACTTACTCGGTAATACATTTTTATGCAAAGGTTTGCATTGAATTGTTTTTCAATTGCTTCAAAAAAAGCGTAATTTTCAATTCATTTGATGACTTTCAAAGCTAAAAAAGACTATTCATGCTTGTCTCCACGAAAACACTATTTGAAAAATGTTATGGTAAATTTGCAATTGGAGCGCTAAATGTGTGGTCAATGGAACAGGTGCACGCCTTGTTTAGCGCCGGAGAAAAATCAAACAGTCCATTCATCATTCAAATGACGCCAGTCGCCAGGAATTATGCCCATAGCGCCATGCTAATGGCAATGATCAAAGCTGCTTCCAACATTTATCCCAAGGCGATATTTGCAACCCATATCGACCATGGCACAGAACAACATGTATACGATGCAATTGATTCCGGGGAATTTACTTCCGTAATGATCGACGCCTCACATGATCCTTTTTCAGAGAATGTAAAACGAACCAGGGCAATTGTACAGATGGCTCATGCAAAAGGTATTGTGGTAGAAGCTGAGCTTGGCGTATTGAGCGGTGTGGAAGATGATCTTTCTGTGGATGAAAAACATGCACTATATACCCAGCCCGAAGAGGTAGAAGCCTTTGTGGGCCAGTCAGGATGCGACAGCCTGGCTGTTGCGGTAGGTACAAGTCATGGGGCGTATAAATTTTCCGGAGGGGCGGGATTGCAATTTGATATTCTGAAGAAAATTCAAGAATTGTTGCCAGGATTTCCCCTGGTTCTTCACGGCGGATCAGAAGTAAATATCAATGAAATTAATAGAATTAATGCGGCGGGCGGAGAACTCGGGGTGTCGGCAAAAGGTGTGGAAATTGGGGAAGTTAAAGAAGCAATTTCGTATGGAGTTTGCAAAGTGAATATTGCCACTGATGCCCGACTGATCTGGACACGTGTTAACCGTGAATTTTTCAATAAAACTCCAGAACAGTTTGATCCAATAATACCCGGCAAAAAATATATGGAAGAACTGGAAAAATTTATACTTCAAAAATTTGAACTCCTGGGATCATCCGGAAAAGCAAAATTGATAAAATAATTATATAATGAACATCGACAAAAAATACCCATTATTAGCCAAACCAACTACAGGTTCCGGTATTTATCAAAGCATCACAAAAGAAGAAACAGGTTGGCAATACCTCAACTTCCAGGCCCGACTCATGAAAAAAGGTGAAGTCTGGAAAGGTGATACCGGTGAAAACGAATATGCAATCATTCTGCTTGGGGGCAATTATAGTATAAAATCTGGCAAAGGAAATTGGAAAACGGTTAATGGCCGCAAAGATGTTTTTTCGGGAATTGCACATACGATGTATTTGCCAAGAAACTCAACGTTCGAATTGACAGCAGAGAGCGAATTGCTCGACATCGCCTATGGATGGTGTGCATCTGACCAGGATTTTGATCCTGTTTTTAAAACTCCCGAAGAATCGGATATTGAGATCCGCGGAGGCGACAATGCCACAAGGCAAATCAATTCCCTGATCCAGCCTGGATTCCCATGTCAGCGACTGGTTTCGGTAGAAGTTTATACACCTGCCGGAAACTGGAGTTCATATCCCGCACACAAGCATGATGAAAGGAAGTTGGATGAGAATGGCAATGTGCTGGAAGCACGTCTGGAAGAAACTTACTTTTATAAAATTGATAAACCTGCAGGATTTGCCATTCAGCAAATTTATGATGATGATCGCAGCCTGGATGAAATTGCCGTTGCAAAAAATAACGATGTAGTATTGGTTCCGAAAGGATATCACCCGGTGGTGGCAGGCCATGGATTTAATGTATATTATTTGAATTTCCTTACCGGAAGTGATCAATCATTGGCCAATACCCCAGACCCAAATCATGAATGGATATTTGATTCATGGAAGTCAATTGATCCAAGAATACCAATGGTTACTGCCGAGATGAATGGGAAGGGTGCCGGGTTGTAGGTTCTGGGTTATGGGTTCGGTGGAGCTAATTATTTTATAGATTGATAAATAAAATGAATCTGTGCAAAATCCATATCATCATCTGGAAGTATAACATCTTTATAATAGAAAAAATGGTAATGACGAACCAAATAAAAAAGAGGCAATTATTCCCGGATTCCTGCCTGCCGGAAGGCAAGTATTCCGCCCGCCTGCCGGACGAGGCAGGGGATCTGTCTGCGATTTGCAAACAGACCCCCATCTGCGGCTGGCAGGGACGACCTGTGCTGGGATTACCGACTCATTTTTGGATTCAAAAACTAATACAAACATGAATAATAAAAAATACGATCTCATCTCATTTGGCAGATCTTCGATTGATCTCTACTCACAAAACATCGGAGCGGACTTTGTCGATATCAAAGGGTTTGATGCTTTTGTCGGGGGATCGCCGTTAAATATTGCGGTGGGGTGTAGCAGACTTGGGCTGAAGCCGGCATTACTATCCGGAGTTGGCGAAGACAAAGTTGGTGACTTTATTGTAGAATTTCTTAAAAAAGAAAAGGTCGAGACCGCACTTATGGCAAGAGTACCGGGAGCCAGAAGTAGCGCCGTGATATTAGGCATTGAACCCCCAGACCGTTTTCCGCTGGTTTATTACCGCGATAACTGCGCCGACAGCCAGATAACAATCGATGATGTATTGGCAGCTCAAGTTGATCAATGCAGATTACTTGAAATATCCGGAACTGCATTAAATATTGAACCGACCAGAAGTTCGGCTTTTTTAGCTGCAGAAATTGCCAATGAAAACGATATTCCTGTGGTGCTTGATCTTGATTTTCGTGCGGATCAATGGCATGACCTAAGATCATTCGGAATTACCACCAGAGCGATTCTGCCAAAAGTCAGAATAGCTTTAGGAACGGAGGAAGAAATATTAGCGGCAACCTTAAGTGACGCATCGCAGGTATCGATAAAACACCAGCAAATTTCTGCACCGGAAATTACCGGAGATATTAATAAATCCATAGAAAAAATATTATCTCTGGGTGTAGAATACCTCCTGGTAAAAAGAGGATCAGAGGGAGTGACTATTTGTGACAACAATGGAAATAGGAAGAATGTACCTGGATTCCCGGTGGAAGTATTAAACATTCTTGGTGCAGGTGACGCCTTTGCCAGTGGATTTATTTATGGTTATCTGCAAGGCTGGGATATGTACAAATCGTGCAGAATGGGAAATGCCAGTGGCGCACAGGTAGTGCTGCAACCAGGTTGTGCCAACTTCATGCCTTATCTGGAAGAATCGATGAAATTTATTGAAGATCACGGGGGTTTTTAGCCTGCATAATGCAGGGAATAATTATTGTTATTTGTAAAGAGTTAGAAATCACGGTATTGACATTGAATTTAAAAAATACTTCTGAAAATTTTATTTTTTTTGCAATTTATCGGTTTAAACTGACTGTCAATACCTTATCTGCAAAATGGTTATATTCATGAATTATAGAGGTTTGAACTACAATACAATGAACAATTATACATTTCACACAAAGATCGACAAAACCGATACGATAGATACATGATATCACCTTTGGTGTGAAACTTTAAAATATCTTAATAGAAAAAACAAGACTTACACATGAAAACACGCAGACTCACAGTAGCCCAGGCTTTAATCACATTTTTGCAGAAGCAATACACCGAAAGAGACGGAATACAGCACAAACTTTTTGCCGGTTGCTTTGGCATATTTGGGCATGGTAATATTGCCGGAATAGGACAGGCTTTATTTCAGGATTCTAACTTTAAATATTACCAGTGCAGAAATGAGCAGGCGATGGTGCATACGGCTGCGGCTTACGCCAAAATGAAAAACAGGCTTTCTACATTTGCTTGCACTTCTTCCATTGGGCCGGGTGCAACAAACATGATAACGGCTGCTGCCGGAGCCACCGTCAACAGAATACCGGTACTTTTACTTCCCGGTGATATTTTTGCCAAACGCAACAGCGATCCTGTGTTGCAGCAATTGGAGGTTGCACATTCACAGGATTTTTCTGTCAATGATTGCTTCAAACCCATTTCGAAATATTGGGACAGAATTAATCGAGCTGAACAATTGATCACTTCCCTGCCTGCAGCCATGCGTGTGCTCACTTCCCCTGCAGAAACCGGCACAGTAACATTGGCGCTGCCCCAGGACGTGCAGCCCGAGGCCTTTGATTTTCCGGAAGAATTGTTTGATGAAAGAATTTGGCATGTGCCCAGGGCAAGGCCTGATAATAGTGCACTGTTGAAGGCGGTAGAAATAATAAGAAATGCCAAAAAACCCATGATTATTTCCGGCGGCGGAACGATCTACAGTGAAGCTACGGATGCGTTACAAACCTTTGTAAATCAGACAGGTATTCCGGTTGGAGAGACTTTTGCCGGCAAAGGAGCGCTACCGTATAATGATCCGCATAGCCTTGGCGGAACAGGCGCTACAGGTACGGAAGGAGCAAATTACATCAGCGAAAGAGCAGACGTAATTATAGGAATTGGCACAAGATATAGCGACTTCACAACAGCATCCAAGTCTGCATTCCAAAATGAAAATGTAAAATTTATAAATATTAATGTAACCGAATTTGACGCGCACAAACATTCCGGATTGGCAGTCACCGGAGATGCAAGAGTTGTTTTGGAAGAATTAACTGAGGCGCTAAAAGGTTTCCATGTGGATGCTGAATATGAAGCAAAAGTTAAAGCTTTCAATACTTCATGGGACAAGAAGGTGGATTATGCCTATACTCCGGCAGAAGGGGGCGGATTGCCCAGCCAGTCTGAAGTCGTTGGCGCATTAAATAATTTTGTAGAGCCAAAAGATGTATTGCTGAATGCTTCCGGTAGCTTACCGGGAGATATTCACAAATTATGGAGAACCCGCGATCCTAAAGGATTTCATCATGAGTATGGTTACTCTTGCATGGGTTATGAAATTGCCGGTGGCCTTGGAGCCAAGATGGCTTGCCCGGATAGAGAAATCTATGTGATGATCGGCGATGGCGGATATTTGATGATGTCGTCAGAAATCGTAACCTCGGTGCAGGAAGGCTTCAAAATGATTATCATATTAATTAACAACAAGGGGTATGGTAGTATAGGAGGCCTCTCCAAATCTATTGGCCAGGAAGGGTTTGGAACGGAATACAAATTCAGAAATAATAATTCAGATCAACTGGATGGGGATGATCTACCTGTAGATTTAGCCGCAAATGCAGCGAGTCTGGGTGCGGAGGTAATTTCTGCAACTGACATCAAATCATTTACTGAGGCTTTGAAAGTGGCTAAAACGAATGAGAAAACTACCGTAATTTACATTGAGACTGTGCCGGAAAGAAAAATAGCCGGATATGGCTGGGCATGGTGGGAAGTTCCAATTGCTGAAATTTCTAAAATCGATGCTGTGAATAAAGCCAGGGAAACCTATGTTGAAAACAAAAAGAAACAACGGTATTTTTTGTAAATATATTTGGTTTATGCCCGCCGGCAAACTAAATGATTTGAATTTCTTACCTTAAAATGAGTTATAAAAAATGGGAAGTATTTCAAAGGAAAGGAGAGATATAAACAAAAAACCCGGATTCATCACCAGCATAAGGACTGGGAGAGGAATTACCGGGACTACTGTGCAAATGTAAGAATAAATAGATAGATAGAAAGGCAATAAATAGAAAGGCAATAAATGGAAAGGCAATAAATGGAAAGGCAATAAATGGAAAGGCAATAAATGGAAAGGCAATAGATAAAAATTAAAACACCTTATTGAAAAACTAATATTAACCCAAAAAGTATGACCACAGTAATTTCATTTTTAGCGTTCACAGGATTTGTGGCGGCTTATGTCTGGTACAAATTAAGGAAAGATAAACTCGATTCGCAGGATGGTTATTTTCTGGGCGGAAGAAGTCTTTCCGGAGTTGTAATTGCAGGATCTATGCTTCTAACAAATATTTCAACTGAACACCTCATTGGCATGAATGGATCATCTTACAAAAACGGATTCATCATCATTGCCTGGGAGGTAACTTCGGCATTGGCCTTGATTGCGGCGGCAATATATTTCGTGCCAAAGTATTTAAAAATGGGATTAACAACCATCCCTCAATACCTGGAATTGCGCTTTGACGCGTTGACAAGAACAATCATTGCCTTATTCCTGATGATCTCCTTTGTGGTCACACTGTTGCCTATTGTATTATACACCGGAGCATTAAACCTGGAAAGTCTGTTTAATATTTCTGAAGTTTTTGACATCAGTAAATCGGAAGGGATTTGGCTAACTGTCGTGATCATTGGGGTTCTTGGATCCTTTTATGCGATTTTCGGTGGGTTGAAAGCAGTCGCCTTATCCGATACCATCAATGGCTATGGATTGCTGATCGGTGGAATTCTGGTGCCGGTGCTGGCTTTGATGAGTATTGGTGATGGCAATCCAATGACCGGGCTTTCAAAGGTATTTGAACATGCCCCCGAAAAATTCAATGTGATTGGAGCCAAAGATTCAGTATTGCCTTTTGGGGTTTTATTTACCGGGTTAATTATAAATCAATTGTATTTCTGGTGTATGAACCAGACGATCATTCAGCGTGCTCTCGGCGCTAAAAACCTCGTCGAAGCCCAGAAAGGATTGCTTTACACTGGAGTTTTAAAAATATTTGTTCCAATCATTATCGTTCTTCCCGGTGTGATTGGCTTTTACTATTTTGGCACGTCCATGTACGACAATCAGGATATGGTGTATCCTGAATTGGTAAAAAAGGTATTGCCCTTGAGTTTTGTCGGATTTTTTGCAGCTGTGATCATGGGCGCTGTGCTCAGTACATTCAACAGTGTGCTGAACAGCGCTGCAACAATTTTTAGTGTTGATATATATAAGCGGCATATCAACAAAAGTGTTTCAGATAAAAACTTAGTTAGAATAGGGAAATCCACGTCGGCGACATTGGCGATTGTAGCAATTATTACCGCTCCTTTGGTAGCAAATGCTCCGGAAGGATTATACCAGCTTTTGCAACAGCTAAACGGAATATTTTTTATTCCCATTGCATCGATCATGTTGGCTGGTTTTTTCACCAAAACGATATCCGCAACAGGCGCAAAAGCAGCATTGTTTGTAGGTTTATCTTTTTATATCCTAACCACTTTTATCCTTGAGGTTGACCTTCATTTTGTACACATCTGGGGTATTGAGTTTCTTTTAAATGTAGCTGTTATGTTTGGCGTGTCACATTTTTATCCTGTTACTAAAAATATAGAAATGAAAGACATGAACGTGCTTAATCTTTCGGAATGGAAATATGCGAAAATGATGTCAATAATTTTGGTGATTGTAACAATTGTGATTTACGTATTGTTGGGAAACGTTTAACGGACAAAGCGTCAGAGGTAGTTTAAAAAAAATGTAAATGGCTAAAACGCATTAAAAACGAAAAATCAAATATTAATACAATGAAAATACTAAAGAATTATATTAACGGAACCTGGACAAATAGCAGGGAGACACAAACCAGGGATGTGATCAATCCTGCAAACCAGGAAGTTATGGCTAAAGTGCCGTACGGAACAAAAACTTCTGAAGACTTTGGTCTGGCTGCGGATGCTGCCGGTGAAGCCTTCAAATCGTGGAGCCAGATGCCGGTGATGCAAAGGGTTCAGCCGCTCTACAAGCTTAAACAATTGTTGGAGGAAAATTTGGAAGACCTTGCAAAAACCATAACTATGGAATGCGGCAAAACACTTGCCGAATCCAGGGGTGAATTTCAACGGGCCATTGAGAATGTAGAAGTTGCTTGCGGTATGCCGGTAATGATACAAAGTGAATTTTCTGAAAATATAGTCGGAGGGGTTGATGAATTTATGATTCGTCAACCTCTGGGAGTTTGTGGGTGTATTGCCCCTTTCAATTTTCCGGGAATGATTCCATTCTGGTTTTTACCATACGCTATAGCTGCTGGAAATACGTTCATCATCAAACCGTCGGAGAAAGTTCCGCTGACGATGGAGAAAGTATTTCTATTGATCGAACAGCTCGATTTACCAAAAGGGGTAGTTTCTTTGGTGCATGGAGGCAAAGAAACTGTCGATGCCATGCTCGATCACCCTTTCATTAAATCAATAAGTTTTGTCGGTTCTACAAATATTGCGCGCTACGTGTATTCCAGAGGTACTGCAAATGGTAAAAGAGTGCAGGCTCAGGGAGGAGCAAAAAATCCTATTGTAATTCTTCCGGATGCAGATATCGAAATGTCAACTCAGATAATTACGGATAGCACTTTTGGTTGTGCCGGTCAGCGATGCCTTGCTGCATCTAATATAATTACTGTTGGAGACAGCAAAGGAGTCGTCAAAGAATCACTTTACGAATCGGCCAAAAACAGGACAACCGGTTATGGTCTGGATGAAAGCATGGAAATGGGGCCGGTAATAACAGGAGAAAGCAAAGAGCGGATAAACGGATTGATTAGCAAAGGCCTGGATGAAGGAGGGAAATTGATACTCGACGGAAGAAACACAACGATTTCAGGATTTGAAAAAGGGAATTTTATTCAGCCGACAATTATCGAAAATTTGCCACTGGAAGGTGAGATAATCAGGACGGAGATATTTGGACCTGTCATGAGTTTAATTCAATTAGAAACAATTGATGAGGCATTGCAATTTGTAAATGGGAGCGCTTATGGCAATATGGCTTGCATATTTACGAGTAGTGGAGCAAATGCACGGAAATTCAGAAGTCAGGCAAATGCCGGAAATATCGGCATCAACATTGGTGTAGCAGCGCCCATGGCTCAATTCCCATTTAGTGGATGGAATGAGAGCTTTTTCGGTGACCTTCATGGCCAGGGACGACATGCAGTTGAGTTTTTTACCCAAACTAAAGTAGTTGTAGAACGATGGCCAAAAGAATGGTCAAGGAAATTTTAACTGCCCATGGTCGTCATAATAATGTGGAATTTCCATTATGGACACCTCTATTAATTCCTTTTGGAATATCAACGCACAAGCAGGAAAAAACCAAGTTGGGAAACAAAATGGAGTTATTAGAGGCGCCCTTATGTTAATTTTTTTCGATTGTAAACTTTCTATCAAAAATCAAATAAATGAGTAATTCCAAAATTCAAATAGCAAATGCACCATGCTCCTGGGGAGCGTTGGAATTTGAGCTTGAAGGTGAAACTGCCGGTTTTGAACTGGTGTTGAATGAGATGAAAGAAACAGGTTATGCCGGAACTGAATTGGGTTACTGGGGATTCATGCCAACTAATCCAAATGAATTAACTAAAGAATTATTTGCCAGAAATCTGGAGTTATTAGGCGCTTTTGTTCCTGTCGCCCTCGCTAAAGAAAAGACGCATGAAAAGGGTGTAGAAAAAGCCTTAAAAGTGGCTGGGTTGATGCACGCTGCAGGTTTTAAAAATGCATTCATCGTACTGGCTGATGACAATGGATATGTACCGGAAAGAACACAAAATGCCGGAAGAATAAATAGTGACATGGGCCTTAATGATGCTTCCTGGAAAATTTTTGCTCGTGGCGCCGAAAAAATTGCGCTAGTTGTGACGGAAAAATATGGGATGAAAACAGTTTTTCATCATCATTGCGCCGGGTATGTGGAGACGGCAGAAGAATTGGACAAATTGATGGGATTAACAAACCCTGAAGTGCTCGGGCTGTGCCTGGATATGGGGCATCTGGCATTCGGAGGTGGTGATCCCGTGGCAACTTTAAAAAAATATTACGATAGAATCTGGCATGTTCACTTCAAAGACTATGACCCAAAAGTCGGAGTGGAATCCGGGAAAAACCAATGGGATTATTTTGAATCTGTAAGCAACGGCGTATTCTGTGAGCTGGGCAAGGGTAATGTGGATTTTCATCAAATCGCTGAAGAACTAAAACATAAGGATTACCAGGGCTGGATCGTTGTGGAGCAGGATGTACTGCCCGGCATGGGCTCACCAAAAATTTGCGCCCAGCATAACCGTAACTACATCAAAACTTTAGGATTGTAAATCATTCACTTGGAACACGATTCAGGTCTTAACTAATTGACATTGGTTTGCCCGCAAACAGGCAAAAAGAAGTATGATTATAATTTACTAACAAAGCAAAAATAAATATTTTTAAACAGATGAAAAAATCAAAAGTTGCCGTAGTAGGCCTGGGTAGGATTGGTAAAATTCACCTGACTAATTTGTGCCAGAATTTTCCGGAATTAGAGGTAATTGCTGTTATGGATGTTTTTGAAGGATCCAAATCCATTGCCGAAAAATTTATGATACCCAACTTCATGAAAGATTTTGATGATTTACTCGCAATCCCCGGGTTGGACGCGGTGATCATTTGTTCACCAACTGATACCCATGCAGATTATGTGATAAAGGCCGCTAAAGCGGGAAAACAAATATTCTGTGAAAAGCCATTGGATTTATCATTGGAACAAGTGAAAAAAAC
>SMVB01115736.1_pt1 | contig 12522 bp, 7 predicted proteins | sample 2456461 | NCBI WGS metagenome assembly SMVB01 (sample SAMN11095934, study PRJNA526329) | marine sediment metagenome | biome: Marine sediment; feature: Surficial sediment; material: Deep marine sediment; isolation source: Hadal surficial sediment | place: Pacific Ocean | collected 2014-05 | depth 0-1...
CAGTGCGCTTGAACCAGTCGGTCGGGTAGGGGACCGTCTCGCGCTCGGCGAGAGAGGGCTGGTCTATGTATTCTGCGCCCCACTTGAGTTCCTGGCGCTGCCAGAGAACGTCGGCGTGGTAGAGGTTGGTGCCCGACTTGACGATCACGTTGGTCGAAGAGCCGATGGTGCGGCCGTACTCGGCGGAGGCGCCGCCGGCCTCCATCGAAACCTCCGTAATGGCGGTCGTCGGGAGGAGAACGCGGCTGCCGCCGAACTTCGCGAAGGTGGTGTCGACACCGTCGATGTACACGTTCTGGTCGGCGAAGTGGGTGCCGTTGACCGACGGACGCGTCTGCTGGATGTCGTCGTTGTTGGCGTCGGAGGTGACGCCGGGCATAGCGTTGATGATTCCGTAGTAGGTGCGCGTGGTGCCCGCGGTCTGCACGCCGATCTCGGCGGCGACCGTGACGCCGGCGGTCACGTTGTACTTGTCGACCATCGGCGCCTCGGAGGTGACGGTGATCTCCTCAGAGGTTCCGAGACTCATACTGAAGTCGACGGTGTGCTTGCCGCCGGCGGTGACGACGACAGCCGACTCGCGGGCGTTGAAGCCTTCGAGCCCAGCCCTGAGCACATAGCCGCCCGGCACCAGGAGAGCGAACCTGTAGATGCCGTTGGCGTCTGAGACGCTGTTGGCTGCGCCCCTATCGCCGGTCAAAGTGAGCAACACTCCGGGCAGGCCCGTGTCTTGCGCGTCAGTGACCTGGCCCTCGACGATCCCGGTCTCGGGGCCGTCGGCGAGCATTGGCATCGAAACAAACGCCAGTGCAAGAAGGCAAATACAGATTCTTCGCATGATCTCTTCTCCTCCAAGTTAATTAGGACTCCAAGCAGATTCGATTCCACTCGGGCCCTCCGCCATACGGTAACTTGATGTGACTTACTGCACATCCAATGCCATCCAGTTGGCCGTTCGGCCAGTTGACCGGAAGTTCTTCTGTAAACGAGATTTACATCCCATTCATCATTCCGGTCCGCAGCCCCTGCACGAGGCCCGACCTCAAAATTTTGGACAAAAATCCGATACGTTGGATTGGGATTCGTTCCGCTGAGGCTCGTACTATCCGGGCGTATACTGCTTCGGTCCCTCAGAGGTCGGCTGGAACGAAGAACCAGCCGGAGCCGAGAATGAGTGCCTATCGCCCATCGACCTTTCTTCGCCGGCACCGGGTCGGAGAAGTCGGGCTGTTCCTGGTGCTGGCGCTGTGGGCTTTCGCCTGCTCGAGCCCGCCTCTGTCGGGCGGCACCGAACCGACGATCGAGACCGTTGCCTCGGAAACGTCGTACCCCGCCTTCGCAGCGATAGACGACGTCGCAGCCAAGATCGGTCCGGCCGGCGACGGCTGGGACACGGAAGTGCTCAGCGCGGCGGTGGAATCGCAGCTCGAACGAATCGCCGCCTGGATCGAGACCGGTGTCACCGACGGAGCCGAGGAGCTCGTCGACGCGCACGTCAAAGGGGAGGCTCTCAGTCCAGGCGGGTTGGTGACACGATTCAACGATGGCCTCTTGACCGTGCGCACGGCGAGCTCGGGTCGGGCCGCGACCGCCACATTTGCAGATGACACCGGATTCCTCGCCGCGGTTGGCGATCTCGCCGCCCGACTCGACGGCTTCGCCGACCGCAGAGCGGACTTCAATCTGTTCAGGATCGAGCTGCAGGACGAGTCCTTCTCGACCCGCGCCTATTTCGAGGCTTCCGGGCAAGGCCCGAGCGCCTCACGACAGATCGATTCGGTGTGGGTTTGCCGGTGGGCTCTGCCGGAGGGCTCGTTGCCACCGAAGTTGCTCTTCGTGAAGGTCACAGAGTATGAGGAAACACAGATCGAGATCGACGGCGGCGTGCTTTTTCAAGATGTGACCCGTTCCGCCCTCGGCCACAACCCGAGCTACCACGATCAGCTGCTGCAGACGCCCGAGCATTGGCTCAGCCGGTTGACAAAAGACCAGGGGTTCAGCAAGCAAGGCTGGCAGGGTATCTCGATCGCCGACGTCAACGGCGACGGCTTGGAGGATCTGTTTCTCCCCCAGCAGGGCGGCCTGCCTAACCGCCTGTACGTCCAGAGACCCGACGGTACCTTCGACGACCGGTCGGCCGACTCCGGCGTCGACTTTCTCGAGAGGACGCTGGCCGGCCTGTTCGTCGATCTAGACAACGACGGAGATCCAGATCTCGTGCTGGCTCATCGCCCGGCCGTGCTGGTGCTGGAGAACGACGGCACCGGGCACTTCAGGAACATCCGATTCATCGCCGGCCTGATTCCCGACAGCCATTCGCTGTCGGCAGCAGACTACGACCTGGACGGCGATCTCGATCTCTACATCTGCGCCTATCGGCGGGCACCCCACGAGCGCGGCATCGCCAGCCCGATGCCCTACCATGATGCCAACAACGGTGGCACCAATGCGCTGTTGCGCAACGATGGTGACTTCCGGTTCACCGACGTAACGGTGAAGGTCGGTCTCGACGCAAACAACCGGCGTTTCAGCCTCGCCGCCGCCTGGGAGGATTTCGACAACGACGGCGATCTCGATCTCTACGTGGCCAACGACTACGGTCGCAACAACCTCTACCGCAACGACGGCGTGGCTGCCGACGGGGAGGTCCGCTTTACCGACGTCGCCGCCGCCACCGGAGTGGAGGACATCTCCTCGGGGATGTCGGTGTCGTGGGCCGACTACAACCGCGACGGCCTCATGGACCTCTACGTAGGTAACATGTTCTCGGCAGCCGGCAACCGGATCACCTATCAGAGGAAGTTCGAGCGCGACCGCGAAGCCACGGGGCCTCTCGCCGATGTGCAGCGCATGGCGCGCGGCAACTCACTGTTCGAGAATAGCCGCGGCGGACGGGACTTCGTCGACCGTAGCGAGGAGGCCGGTGTGGTGATGGGTCGATGGGCGTGGTCGTCGATCTTCGCCGACCTCAACAACGACGGTTGGGAAGACCTCGTGGTAGCGAACGGGAATCTCACCCAGACCAATCCCGACGATCTGTGAAGCTTCTTCTGGCGGCAGGTCGTGCCGAGCTCTCCCAGAAACCCGGGCAGCGAGTCGATCGAGGCCTACCTCGAATCCCTGCAGACTCTGCACGATCGTCTCGACGAGGGAATCTCGTTCAGCGGACACGAGCGCAACCGTGTCTTCCTGAACTGCGCGGGCCGGGGCTTCGCCAACGCCTCCACCGTTGCCGGGCTCGATTTTCTCGATGATGCTCGAGGGCTGGCGTTCTTCGACTGGGACCACGACGGCGATCTGGACCTCGTCCTGAGCAACCGCACCGCGCCCCGCCTGCGGCTGATGCGCAACTCTTCGCCGGCGACCAAGAACTGGGTCTCTCTGGTGCTCGAAGGCGACGGCGAGACCTCGAATCGCGATGCCATCGGCGCGCGCGTCGCCGTCAAGACTTCGGGCGGAACTCTTCTGCGCACAGTACGAGCCGGGGAAGGATTCCTGTCGCAGTCGAGCCTCAGAACTCATTTCGGTCTGGGCGACGACTCTCTGCGCGGCGATGTCACGGTTCACTGGCCGGGCGGAACCGCAGAGACATTCGCAGGCGTCGAGGCCGGCGGTCGCTACCGGCTGGTTCAGAACGCCGGCCGAGCGCTGCGGCTCCAGGAGCCTCCGCGCCGGCTCGCGGTGCGGGCCTCGGAGCAGGCGCCGCACTCGCCGACCACGGGCAAGCGCGTCGTACTGGCAACCAGGCCTCCGGCTCCTGTACTCACCATGCGGCCGTTTGCCAGCGAGAACCTATCCGGTCGTCAGACCGACGTGCCGATCAACGCTGTCGGCAAGGTTCCGGTGCTGCTCAACTTCTGGGCGAGTTGGTGCCTTCCGTGCCGAGAAGAGCTCGGTGACTTTACCGCCCAGGCGGACTCGATCCGCGCCGCCGGTCTCGAGATCGTCGCTCTGAGTACGGACGGCCTGGGATACAACCCGCAGACTCGCCCTCAGGATGGGCAGGAGCTCATGGATCGGCTTCGATTCCCGTTTCCTCACGGACTCGCTACGGCCGAGACTCTCGACAAGGTGGAGATCATCCAGCGCTTTCTCTTCGACCGGAGTTTCCCGCTAGCGCTGCCTTTCTCCCTGCTCATCGACGCGCAGGGCGGTGTCGCGGCGCTGTATCGAGGCGGAGTCGAAACGGCCGATCTGATCGCCGATCTCTCGATTTTGGAGGCGCCGGCAGCAGAGCTTCGCGCTCTCGCCGTGCCTTTCGAAGGCCGCTGGTTCCAAGAGCCCTCCGATCGCGCCTCGATCCGCGCCTACGCGCGCTGGTTCGAAGCGCGGTTCCCCGACGAGTCGGTCGCCCTGCTGCAGCACGCCGCATCCGAGGCCACGGCGGAACTGGAGGGGACCGACACCACCTCGTTCGACCGCAGCCGTGCTCGCAACGATCTCTACGAAGCCTACAGAGGGCTGGCCACCCTGGAGAAGAAGAGAGGAGACCACGCGGCATCCGTCGGCTACTACCGCTCGGTTCTCGAGCTCGAGCCTGTCGACGAGGGCGCCCGGGCGGCTCTCTTGAACGTACTCTTCGAGGCGGGCCGAGTCGACGAGGTGCGGAGCCAGGTCGAAGCGTGGCTGGCCGAGGACCCATCACAGGCCGATCTCCATGTGCGTCTCGCGGAGGTTCACGACAAGGAGGGCCGACTCGAAGCCGCCTCGAGAGAGCTCATCCAAGCCGTCGGTTTGGATCCTGACGCGGCCGGTCTGCGCTACCTCCTCGGCCAGACCTACGCAAAGCAGGGGCGCGCCCGCGAAGCGATGGCGCAGTTCGAGGCTACACTACGGCTCGCCCCGGAGCATGAGCCGGCGCATCTGGCTCTCGCCGGCGTCTCAGCTAGTGAGGGCCAGACCGAGCAAGCCGTTGCGCACTATTCGCGGGTCCTCGAGATCAACCCCCGTAATCCGGATGCGCTCTATGCGCTGGCCAAGGCCTACGTCGCAGCGGGGAGGGTCGCCAGGGCGTTGCCCCTTCTCGAGACCCTCACCGACGCGGCGCCCGAAAACGCCGCCGCGCACTACGAGCTCGGCGTAACGTTGCTGCGGCTCGGCCGCCTGGGCGAAGGCGTAGAGCACGTGCGCCGGGCAATCGCTCTCGACGAGCGCTTCGTACCGGCGGCCAACAACGTCGCGCGGGTGCTGGCGACTCGCCCGGAGGCCGACCTCCGAGACGGCGCCGGCGCTCTGCTCATCGCTCGAGAGCTCAACGCCAGAACCGGGCACCGTGAGCTCGCCTACCTCGAGACCCTGGCGGTCGCCTTCGCCGAAACAGGAGACTTCGACGCCGCCGTCCGCACCACTGAGACGGCAATCGAGATCGCTCGACAAACCGGCGAGTCGCAAGCGCTGAGCGCTCTGACCGCCAGGCTCGAGCTCTTTCTAGAGGGCCGCCCAGCTCGAGGGACGAACGGTTGAGCCCACGCCGGATGCCTCCTGCAGAAAGACCCGCCGTCAACCGTCTACTAAACTAGGTCCCTAGAGCATGCGATCCGGTCAGACACCTCTCACGCACTTTGAAGAGGAGTAGCAGATGACTCGAGCCACAGGTTCCTTTCTAGCGGTCCTTGCCGGCGCGATAACCGCGATGACACTGACGGCCGCCGGCGCCCTCACGGCGCAGGCTCCGGCAGACACGTCGGATGCTCGCGGTTCCACCCTCGACAGCACTGCCGGGGGCCGGGACAACACCCGCGTGCAGGGTACCGTCTTCGACTCGCAGGGTAACCCCATGCCCAAGGTCGAGATGTGGGTGATGAACGACGACTCTCCGGCGGATCGCCTGCGGATGCGCACCCGAGGCAGCGGCGAATACCTGGTGCGCAGCGTAGGACGACTGTACACCCGAGACGACGTTTACGGCATCCGACTGCGCATCAGCTTCGAAGCTCCCGGCTATCGAACGGTCGAGATCAGGACGGCGGTCGAAACAAACGGACTGGTGGACGTGTACCCCATCCTCTGGAAGGAGAGCGAAGATCCCTCCGACATGACCGAATGGTGCCTGGTTCTGAAGGGCAAGGTGGCCAATGCCAAGGGCAAGGGCATCAAGGGCGTGACGGTCACCGTCACGGATCCTGGCGGCTCCGACTTGAACGTGCAAGCAATCACCCAAAAGGGCGGCATCTACGAAGCGCTGCTGTGGCGGGTTCCTTCGATAGTCCGGGTGACCGCCAACTCCGGCGGCGCCGAGCAGCAGGAGACTCTGAGCTTCGCGGGAAGTCCGCGCACGGACGTGGTGGCGATGGTTGTCCAGGACTTCACGTTCTAGACCAGTGTTTCCGAAGTTCGCCACACATTTCTCGGCTCCTTCTGCCCTCTGGCGGCGTTGCGCCTCCTCGACAGATTCCCAATATCCCTGCGTCGGCGCGCCTTGCCAGCGAGCAGAATGACCTTGAGCTATGCACCACGAACTTCAGAAACACTGATCTAGAGCGGGCCCCTGGGGCGTGAGGCCAGGAGACGAAACGATGAGTCACCCCCTTTTTACGACGATCTCGACATCTATCCCGTGGCGCAGATGGGTTTCTCCAACCGGCGAGGCCCGTGGTAGCGACCACGGGCCTCACTAGCGACTAGTCTAGCTTGCTGTTTGGCGCCGCGGACTACGCCCAGTGTCCTGTCCCGTTGCGGATCCGGGCGGCTACGAGCCGGTCAGCTCCGACCAAAGCCCGGCGTCGTAGCGAGACGCAGCAGCCGTCGAAAAACTGTGCTCGGCATCCCTCTCCTCGCCCGACTCCCCGGAGCCACAGCCTTGCCATGAGAAAGTGCCGACGGTGATCGAGGCCGCCAGCAGACAGATCGGGCCCGGCAAAGAGAAGGTTTCGGACATGAATCGGATCCGACGATCTTATCCCTCCTGACTCGCGCACCGGTCAGTCTGGTCGGGAGACGACGGCTGGCGTAGCCCGACCAGGCACCGAGCTCCGCCGCAGCAACCCTCTGCTACAATCGTGGCCCAACCCAACTACGTCGAAAAACGCTCCCTGAACCGCTCGGAGGCCCCAAAATGTGCCGGAATCTCTCCATAGGCTGGCTTGCACTTCTTCTCTGTAGTCCCGCTCTGCCGGCTGCGGCACAGCCCAGCGGCAACGTCGCGGAGAAGATCGACGTCAACATCGTCAACGTCGACCTCTACGTCTCAGACCGAAAAGGGAATCCGGTAACCGGCCTCGCGGCCAAGGACTTCCAACTCTTCGAAGACGAGAAGAAAGTTAAGATCAGCAACTTCTCCAGAGTGGAAGATGGTTCTGACCAGCGGGCCTCGCTGATCATCTATGTCGACGATACCCATGTTTCGGCTGGCAGCCGTGACAACGTGTTGGATGCCCTGCTCCCCTTCATCGAAGGGCGCATGGCTTCCGAAGGTGCTGCGGTGATGGTCGTGCACTTCGGTCAGATACTCGAAGTCGAGCAGGACTTCACTCGGGATCCCGACGCCGTTCGCTCCGCCTTCGACGCCATCAAGCTGGTCGAGCCGGTGGGCGAGAAGAACCTGGCAATAGAGCGGAGTTTTCGAGCCGACGCCAAGCAGACGATGGAACTCCTGCAGGGAGGAACGCAGAACGCCCGTCTCGGACGGGCGGCTCTCGACGGCGTTCTCGCCTCGGCGCAAGGCTACGCCGAGTCGTCAAGGACGCAAACGATCCTGTCGGCCGAAGCCCTGACCGCTCTTGCTAGATCTCTCGGCATCCGCCCCGGACGCAAGAGTCTGTACTTCGTCGGCGACGGCCTCGCCTTGCGGCCGATGGGCGACATGATGACTTCGTTCCAGCGCCAGATCGTATCCCGGGGAGGAGGGAGCGGTACGGGCGACGCCTCGGTAGCGACCCAAACGGGACCGCCCACCCTGGGCGGCCTAGGCGCGCAGACTGCCCAGGCAGCCCTGCCCCAGGCCTCAGACTCCGGGCTCGAACGTTACCAGGAAGCGCTGCAACAGCTCGACAGCACAATCTACTTCCAGAGGCTCGGCGCGATCGCCAATGCCAGCCGGGTGACTCTCTACCCGATCAAGCCACCGTACGTCGACGCCTCTAGCGCCGGGCTCGGGAAGCGCTCCTCCGGCTCCGAGCAGCCGCTCTCGAACCTGCGCGAGGCCATGGATCTCATGGCCGATTCGACCGGAGGCCTGTCGATGGTGGGAGGAACCAACGTCGTCGCCTTCCTCGATCGCACGAAAGAGCAGTCGGCAGCGCACTACTCACTGGGATTCGCACCGCGTGAGAAAGGACAGTCGGGACTTCATCTCCTCCGGCTCAAGGGCAAGTCGCGTTCTTGGCGACTGCGCTACCGGCAGAGTTACGTCACCAAGACACAGCGCATTCGCCTCGCCGATCGGGCGGTCGGCACGCTGACGGTTCACTGGATCGACAACCCGCATGAGATCGACCTGCGGGTCGCTTCGGAATCCCAAGCCGACGACGGCAACTACGACGTCACGGTCATGCTGTCGCTGCCGATCAGCGCGCTATCCCTGATCGCAGAAGAAGGCATCCACCGGGCGAGCTGCCAGGTGGCCGTGGTAGTTCTCAACTCCGAAGGCCAGCTGAGTAGGCCACAGTATCTAGAGCTCCCGATACAGATACCGAGCCAAGACCTGGAGGACGCCCTGCTACAGGACTTTGGCGGCACGCTGACCCTACGGGTGCCCGCGGGAACTCAGAGGCTTGCCGTCGGCTTCTGGGAGGACGGTGCGCAGAAAGGCTCCTTCGTCAGTCACGAGATCATGGTCGGCCAGGGTTGACCGCCAAGAGCTCTTCGCGCCCTTCGGTCAGAGTCAAGAAGACGTCGACCGGAACTTCTGAAAAGGTCTGGCGAGTGTCGCTCGTGGGCCAGTAGATCTCCAGCCTCTCGATCGAATCAGCTCTACCCAGGCCAACAGTCTGGCGGAGAGGGTTGCAGCCGAAACTGCCGCCGCTGTTGACCCGCCGGTAAATCGACCGCCGCTCTCCATCCTCGAGAACGTCGACACGAATTCGAGCACCGATGGCGGACCGATTCGACCGCACCCCGATCAAGCGGAGAGTCAGCCAGTGGTTGCCGAAGCCCGGGTTGCGAAACAGGGCGTCCGGGAATCGGTCGCCCGGGAAGGCCCCTCCCATCTGCTCGAAGACGTCCAGATCGCCATCGGAATCGTAGTCCGCGAAAGACACTGCGTGCCCTTTCTGCAGATGACCCAGGCCGGCGTCTAGAGTGACATCACGAAAGTGGCGGCCCCCGATGTTGTGATAGAGCACGTTCGGCATCAGGCCCTCGTAGTCCGGGTATCCGGTGCCGAGATAGAAGTCGAGGTAGCCATCGTTGTCGATGTCTCCGAAGTTCGATCCCATCGTCAAGTGGAGCCGTTCGAGTCCGCTGCTCGGAGCAACGTTCTCGAACGTGCCACTTTCGCTGCCCCGATACAGCCGCGCCAGGTCGTAGGGAATCGACCGCCCGAAGTAGCTTGCCGCCACCAGCGCCACGCTGTCGCGGGCACCCGCATAGCTCGAAACGTACAGATCCAGCACGCCGTCATTGTTGTAGTCCCAGAACCACACCGGGAAGCTCGAGACCGGCCCTTCGACCCCGACCTCGGCGGCCACGTCGGTAAAGGTCACTCGGCCGTTCGAGTCGACACCGTTGTTGCGAAACAGAAAGTTCGAGCCGCCGAGCACCGAAACATAGAGATCAGGGTCGCGATCGTTGTCGTAGTCTCCCCAGATCGCACCCTTGACATAGGCACGAAGGTCGAGACCGGACTCCGCAGCCACATCCGTGAAGGTGACCCGGCCATCGGCACCAACACCGTTGTTGCGAAACAGCTGGCACGGAGCGTCGAACTCCGCCTCTACATCTCCGAAGAAGTCGGGGTCGGCACCATGCTCGTTGCCGACGAAGAGGTCGAGATCGCCGTCGTTGTCGTAGTCGGCCTGCACGAGGTTCAGGCCACCGTACAGCCCCTCGAGACCGGCCTCCTTGGTTCGGTCGACAAAACCCCCCTCCCCATCGTTGCGTAGGTAGTGAGGCTCTCCGCCAGTGTCGAAGGTCGTGGTCAGGATGTCCAGATCGTCGTCGCCGTCGAAATCATCGACGACCGCGCCTCCTGAGAGGTTGAAGGTATGGATGCCGATGGCAGGTGCGACGTTCTCGAATCGGGGGAAGGGCGCCTGCGAGGCGAAGACGCGCGGCGGAACACGATACGGCTCCGGAACCGACTCCGGGTACCCGCCGATCGTCATGTAGGCCAGGTTCAGAAGCCACAGAGTCTTGATGTGCAGAGGCGAGCTCGCCGGGACGAGCGCCAGCACTTCCTCGAAGTAGCGAATAGCCTGGCGCGAGCCTCGCTGCTCGACATGCACCCCGGTCCCACGAATCGGCAAGATGCAGCTGTCGGCAGTGTGGCGCGCGGCGCAGTTCTCCGACTCGCGAGGCGCAGGTACGCCACTCCAAAGCGAAACACGGAGCGTGCTGCTTCGCGAACGTCGATGCGACCCCGCAGGCGTGGGAGGATCGAGTAGGCCTCTCCAAAACGCGCGATCGACTCGTCCTCCCGCCCGAGTCGGAGCTCCTCTTCCGCCACCAGAATCAGGGTCCGAAAGCGAAGCAGATCATCGTCGCTACCTTCGAGATCCGCGAGCCGCTGGCGTGCGGCCCGCGCCGACCGATCGCCCAGCCAGTGATTGTCGTCGCCAGTGCGGACCTGGATCTCACGCAGAAGCGAGAGCATCCGCAGGTGGCCCGCGGTGCTGTCGGACGTCTGGACCTGCGCTTTCGTCAAGTCCCCAGCGCCGAGAAGACTGATGGCCACCACCAGCCCCACTCTGAAGACCAGTGAAGCGGAGACATCGGCCGAGGCCACTGGTGCCGACGAGCTCATTCTGTAGTTCTCGAATAGTAGCAATGAACGTCAGCCTCGCCGCGTTCAGCGAGAGCGGCCCGATCTGTAGAGCTCGAGTCGTTGCCGATACGATTCGACCACTGAGCCTGGCTCGCCCTGGCCGTCGAGTATCTCCAGCGCCTGTTCCATCCGCTGAATCGCAACATCGAAACGGCCGGTGGCCGCGAAGGATGTCCCGAGATCATCCAAGAGCTGCACCATGAGTCGATTCAGCTCCCGGTCCTCGGATCGGTGGGCGTAGGCACGATCGACAGCATCGATCATCGACTCCACGTCACCGCGTTGGGCAGCGACCATACTCACCAAGAGCAGCATGTGGATGTCGTTCGGCTTGTCTCTGAGGAAGATTCGAGCCTGCTGCTCGGCCTCCTGGAACCGTTCGAGCTTGAAGAGGAGGCTGGCGTGGAGAGGGCGGGCCTCTGCCAGATCGCCACCGAGCCGGATCGCCCGCTCCAACTCGCTCAGCGCGAGGCTGGGCCTACCCATCTGATCGTAGATGCTCGCTGCGGCAAGGCGAGCCTCGGCCATCTCCGGCTCGAGCTCCAGGATCACCTCCAACTCCCGAAGAGCGCGGTCGAGTCGGCCCACTTCGGAATACGTCCGGCTTCGGCGAAGGTAGCTCTCACTGTCCACAGCGAGAGCCTGGACGGCGGCACGGCGCTCATCGCGATGATGAACCATTCGGGGCAACGAGCGCGCTTCCTGCGCTCGACGACGCGCCAACTCGGATTGCCCCGCCTTCCGGTGGGCGCGAGCAAGGCTGGCGACGATCGCTTGCGTCGGCGGTGCCAGATCGTCGGCACGCCGCAGGAGCTCCAAAGCCCGATCCACTTCGCCCCGGCGCAAGGCGATCCGCCCGAGCCCGAAGAGAGCCAGGGCGTTCTTCGGGTCGAGCCCGACGGCGCGCACGAAACTCTCCCACGCCAAATCGGTCTCACCGATGCGCTCCAGACTCTCGGCGTAGAGAACCCGTGCCGGCGCGTACGAGCCGTCGATCGCGAGGGCGCGCTCGAACCACACCCGGCCCTCCAGAGGATCACGCGCGTCGATCAGGATGGCGAGATAGTACGGCCAGCGGAAGTCTGAAGAATCGAGGGCATAGGCCTCACGGTACGCAGCAACCGCTTCTTCGACGAAGCGGTGAGCATCGAGAGTCATGCCGTACACGCCCCAGGCGTCAGCCGCGTCGGGCGACGACTGCACCTCCTGGAAGCGACTACGAATCGCCTCCTGCACTCTGGCCTGAGTACCGCGAAGTTCCGGTAGCGGGACTTCGGCGGCAAAGCTCGGGAGGGCGGCGGCAGCAAAAAGGAAGGCAGCCACCCGGAGGCGGCTCGGGCGACCGAGCCTCTTGATTCCCGTCGCCACTACTGACCTTCTCCGCGCCGCAGCTCGACTACGCGCCGAGCCGGGCCGCCTGAGAAGCGCTCTTCGAAGCCATCGGGCCAGCGTACTTCGTAGCGCTGCACCGTCTCCTCCGTAGCCAGGCCCAGGTGAATCCGGCCCTCGGCGCCGCTCAAATAGCCGCCAAACGGAACCGCATGGCGAACGTACCGGCGGCCGGCCGTCACGATCGTCACCTTGGCGCCCAGCGCCTCGCG
>SMVB01003300.1_pt1 | contig 12521 bp, 9 predicted proteins | sample 2456461 | NCBI WGS metagenome assembly SMVB01 (sample SAMN11095934, study PRJNA526329) | marine sediment metagenome | biome: Marine sediment; feature: Surficial sediment; material: Deep marine sediment; isolation source: Hadal surficial sediment | place: Pacific Ocean | collected 2014-05 | depth 0-1...
CAAAGAATGTGAGAATCGTAGAACCAACAGTTGGTGAAACCAGCGAGCTCGGCCTGCCGGCAGAGCGCCTTGGTGCGCTCGGGCCCGATATCTCCCTTCATACAAATCGCGAATTCCATTTCCCTTGCACCGTCCCTTCAGTCGTGATCGTGACCCGCCTATTTTCTCATCTTTCCTCTGGATTCGCCGGCCCGTTTGATGGCATTGTTGTCGTGCGATGACCAAGCGACTCATCTATTCCATCGACGACAACCCGCCCTGGGTAGAAGCCATACCCCTTGGATTTCAGCACTACCTCACGATGTTCGGCTCGACGGTGGCGATCCCTCTCATCTTGAGTGGGCCGCTCGGACTCGCCGACAAGCCCATCGAGCTCGGCTGGCTCATCAGCACGATGTTCTTCGTGAGCGGTATCACGACGCTCTTGCAGACGACGTGGGGCAATCGACTGCCGCTCATTCAAGGCGGCACGTTCTCCTTTCTCGCACCGACGATCGCGATCACAGGAATGGCGGGCGTCGCGGAAGCGGGGTTCGAGATCAAGCTTCAGCATGTGCAAGGCGCGATTATTGCGGGATCGTTTTTTGAGATCGCGATCGGTTATTCGGGGCTGATGGGAAAGCTCCTTCGCTTCATTGGGCCGATAACGATAGCACCTACGATCGCACTCGTCGGCCTCGCGCTCTTCCGCCTAGGCGCTCCGGCAGCGGGCAAACACTGGGGCATCGGCGGGCTCACTATCGTGCTCATCATTTTGTTCAGCCAATATCTGCGGCGCACCCACCGCGCGTTCGAGCTGTTTCCCATCATGCTCGCCATCTTGCTCGCTTGGGGGGTCGCGGCCGTCTTGACTTGGACCGGCGTTTTCCCGGAGGCTCATCCGGCGCGCGTTTCGATGGCCAACGTGGTGAGCGCGCCGTGGATCCGCGTGCCCTATCCCTTTCAGTGGGGCTTGCCCGCCTTTGGAGTGGCTGCGACCATTGGCATGCTCGCGGGCTATCTCGCCTCGATGGTCGAGTCGGTCGGGGACTATTACGCTTGCGCGCGCCTCGCGGGGGCCCCGATACCGTCGCCGTCCACGGTCAATCGCGGCATCGGCATGGAAGGCGTGGGCTGCCTCATCGCCGGTATCTTCGGTACGGGTAACGGTACGACGTCCTATAGCGAGAACATCGGCGCCATCGGTTTGACGCGCGTGGGGAGCCGCCGCGTCATACAGACGGGCGCTGCCTTCATGATCGTGCTCGGCGTCTTCGGCAAGTTTGGGGCGATTTTCACCACCATCCCTGAGCCGATTGTCGGCGGCATGTATTGCGCGATGTTCGGGATGGTCACGGCCGTGGGGCTGTCGAATCTGCAGTTCGTTGACCTCAACTCCGCGCGGAATCTCTTCATCCTGGGCTTTTCTTTCTACATGGGTCTCTCGATGCCGGAATATTTTGCAGCTAGTCCGCTCACATTCGAGCCCGCATGGCTCGCGGGCGTGCTCAATACACTCGGGAGCACCGGCATGGCGGTTGGAGCGATCGCCGCACTCGTGCTCGACAACACGATCCCGGGGACCGACGAAGAACGCGGTCTCACAGCCTGGCGCAGCGAGAGCTAGTGCTACCGAGCCTGCGCGCCCGAATGATTGGACGGGCCTCGAAGCGCTCGGCTTACTCTTTCTTCGGCGCGAGGCGCTCGAGCTCTGCGAACCAGTTCTGCACTAGATGAATCGCCGTCACCGTCGTCCGGTGAAAAAAGGACCCGGACGCGCCTTCGGTGTTCTCTATCGGGACGGCATCGAAGTCATCGAGCGAGCGGCGGTAAAGTCGCGAGCTTGCGCCGTCTGAAGCACTAAAGACGATGACCTTGCCGTCCGGTGACAGAGCCATTGCCGTTCGAGACAGACTTGCGAGCCGAGCACTCCCGGCGGAGCCAAGGCGAGCTGCCGGCGCTACCGTGATTAGCGACTTGACCACGCTGCCGCGTGTCGAAGGGCGCGCCAGGAAGAAAGTCGCGCCTGCTGCGATCGCAGCTGCGCCTAGCGCGACGGCGCCCCACCGCAACGCCTGGACGGACTGCAAGTTGGGTGGCGCATCGTGCGTCGATGGCTCTCTCGACAACCGTTGCATCGTGATCCGAACGTCACCGACGTCCCGCCAGCGCATCTCGCGGTCTTTTTCGAGGCATCGAACGAGCATCTCGCGGAGTCGGTTGGACACCTCCGCAGGCAGAGCGTCCCACTCCGGCTCGAGCTGTATGACCGCTGCCAGAATTTCCGGAACATCGTCACCGGGAAACGCCTTCGCTCCCGTCAGCATCTCGTATAACACGGCGCCGAAAGCAAAATTGTCGGTCCGCTTGTCGACCTTTTTGCCCTTCGCCTGCTCGGGGCTCATATACGCGGCCGTTCCGAGGATCACGCCCGCGCGCGTCCCGTGTCTCGTGAGCGTGGGCGACATCGAGCTGTCCGCTTCGGGGGTCTCCTCCTCGAACGCTTTCGCGAGTCCAAAGTCGAGCACCTTGACCTTGCCGTCGGGGGTAATTTTGATATTGGCGGGCTTGAGATCTCTGTGGATCATGCCGCGTTCGTGCGCTTCTTCGAGGGCCTCGCTAATCTTGATGGCAATATCGATAGCCTCGTCGACCGGAATCGGGCCGCGGGCGATCCGCTCGGCAAGCGTTTCGTCCTCGACAAGCTCGAGAACGAGGTAATGCGTGCTCTCGTGTTGTTCAAGGCCGTAGATAGCCGCGATATTCGGATGATTCAGTGAGGCCAGAACCTTGGCTTCGCGCTCGAAGCGTCGTAGCCGTTCTTTGTTCTCGGCGAACTCCTCAGGAAGGACCTTGATCGCTACATCCCGACCAAGCTTCTTATCTCTTGCGCGATAGACCTCACCCATGCCGCCTTTGCCGATGGGCTCGAGGATCTCGTAGTGGGCGAGGCGAGCTCCGGCGGAGAGTGACATCAAGAGAATGTAGCGGTTCGACCGGGAAGTTAAAACCGGGCGCCGCCCCCTGGAACGCAGTCTCAGCCTCGCAGCGAGAAGCTAGTGCGGCCGAGCGTGGTAGAGTCCACGCCGTGATACGACCAGCTATCCTAATCGTCCTTCTGAGCGCGGCACCGTCTCTGGCCCAGCGCGGCGTTACCGACGGCCAGTGGCACCGACATAACGGCGATGCCGGAGCGACGCGCTATTCCGGTCTCGATCAAATTACGCGAGAAAACGTAGGCAGTCTCGAGATTGCGTGGCGATTCCGTAGCGCTAACTTCGGGCCGACCCCCGAGTTCAAGAGCGAGACCACGCCTTTGATGGTCGACGGCGTGCTCTACTTCACCGCAGGGTTTCGCCGTGACGTTATCGCGATCGACGCGGGCTCGGCGGAAACGCTCTGGACGTTTCGTTTCGACGAAGGCGAGCGGGGTGCCGCGGCGCCGAGGAAAAACTCCGGCCGCGGTGTCGCTCACTGGACGGATGGGAAGGGCGACGCGCGCATCTTCGTCGCCACTCCTGGCTTCCAGCTCATTGCACTCGACGCTGCGACCGGGCGGCCCGTTACCGGGTTTGGCGGGGACGGGATCGTTGATATGAAGCTGGGACTCGACCAGCCCGTCGATCTCGACGCGCGAAACGTGGGATCGAGCTCTCCGCCCCTCGTGTTCGAGGACCTCGTCATCATAGGTCCCGCGATGGCGAGTGACACCCGCCCGTCATCGAAAGCGGCCGTTCCTGGAGCACGTTACCGCCTGGGACGTGAGAACGGGCGAGCGGCGCTGGATCTTTCACACGGTGCCCAAGCCCGGCGAGTACGGCTACGAAACCTGGGAGGGTGACTCCGCGAAATACTCGGGTCACGCTGCCGTGTGGGCGCCGCTTTCTCTTGATGCCTCCCTTGGCTACGTCTATCTTCCCGTCGAGGTAGCGACGAGCGACTACTATGGCGGGCATCGGCTCGGTGACAACTTGTTCTCGTCGAGCCTCGTTTGCCTGAATGCCCGGACGGGTGAGCGCGTCTGGCACTACCAGATCGTGCACCACGATATCTTTGAGTACGACAATCCCGCCGCGCCGATTCTTATGGACGTCACCGTTGATGGCGAGCCGGTACGGGCCGTCGTGCAGCTCACGAAGCAGGCATTCGCCTTCGCCTTCGACCGGGTTACGGGAGAGCCGATCTGGCCGATCGAGGAGCGGCCCGTGCCCCCGTCCGACCTTCCCGGCGAGCGGGCATCTCCCACGCAGCCGTTCCCGACGAAGCCTGCTCCTTTCGATCGGCAGGGCGTCACCGACGACGACCTCCTCGACCTGACGCCGGCGCTACGGGAGGAGGCGCGGATGATCGCACGCAACTACCGTCTCGGGCCTCTTTACTCGCCGCCCTCGCTTGCCGATGCGGCCGCCGGGACCCACGGGACGATCGAGCTTCCGGGAACGGGCGGCGGCGCGCTCTGGGAAGGCGGCGCCGTGGATGTCGAGACGGGCACGCTTTTCGTGGGCACGGCCACGGGTCCCACGATGCTCGCGCTTGCGCCCGAGCCGGAGTACTCGGATGTCGCCTATATTTCCGTGGCCGTAAGGGTGCCCGGCCCCCAGGGGCTGCCGCTTTTCGCGCCCCCGTTCGGCCGCATCACGGCGATCGACATGAACACGGGACAGCACCTATGGATGAAACCGAACGGCGGCACGCCGCCCGCGGTGCGAGACCACGAAGCGCTTAAAGGTATCGAGTTTCCGGCAACGGGAAGCCAGGCTCGAGCGGTGCTGCTCGTGACGAAAACGCTGCTCTTCGCGGGCGAAGGGTGGCGGGGCGAGCCGTACTTCCGCGCCTACGACAAGAAGACCGGCGAGGTTCTCGCGGAGCTCGAGATGCCGGCGCAGGTCACGAGCCTGCCGATGACGTACCTCCATAACGGCAAGCAGTACATCGTTTTCGCCGTCGGCGACGGCGCGAGCGAGCATCCGGCGGAGCTAATAGCACTCGCGCTTCCCGAAGACGATCACTAGTCGTCTCGTGGCCCGCTTCGAGTGCCTCCGCAATCTGCCGCGCTATGGGGAGCGCTTCCTCGACCAGGATGGGACCATCAGCGATGCGCTCGGCAAGCGTGGGGCCTTCCGAGCTCGAGGATGAGCGCTTTCACGCCGTCCGATTCTTCGAGACCGTAGATGCTCGCGATGTTCGGATGGTTCAGCGACGCCAGGAGCTTCGCTTCCCGGTCGAAGCGCGCCCGGCGCTCTTTGTCTTTCGCGAACGCGTCGGGATATACGTTCGAGAACCTGAGTTCAACCGAGTTTGGCGCCGCCACGTGAGGACTATCAAATCTGCTCGTTCCATTTAGGCAAGTCAAACTCTCCAGCAATCGAAACTGGCGGTTGAAAATTGACCACCTAGTGGCTAATATTACGCCATACTTCGGCGCCACATCACTGGACGGCTGCTCCAGGCGTTGAGCGATACGCCCGTCGTTCTCCTTCACGGCGCCCGCCAGACGGGAAAGAGCACACTGGTTCAGCGGCTCGCCCGAACGAAGCGGACACGAGGTCGCTACCTCACTCTCGACGATGCTGGCGTTCTGGCGGCTGCTTCGAGCGACCCTGTCGGGTTTCTCGCCGGTCTCGACTGTCCCGTCATCTTGGACGAGGTTCAGAGAGCTCCGGGGTTGTTCCCCGCCATCAAGGTGATTGTGGATCGAGCCCGCGAGCCGGGTTCCTTCTTGTTGACCGGTTCGGCCAACGTCCTGCTCGTGCCCCGCATCTCGGAATCCCTGGCCGGGCGCATGGAAGTGACCAAACTCATGCCCTTCTCTCAGGGAGAAATCGATCGGCGCAACGAAGGATTCATTGAGGCCGTCTTTGCTGACGATGTCTCCTCAGCGAATGTACCGGCCGAGACCCGCGACGAGCTCGTGGCCAGGATTCTTCGAGGCGGCTACCCGGAGGTGGTGGCTCGCGAGGATGCTAGGCGACGCTCAGCCTGGTTCGGTTCCTATCTCAACACGATACTCCAGCGCGATGTCCGCGACATGGCACAGATTGAAGGACTCACCATGCTGCCTCGACTGCTCACGCTCTTGTCGGCTCGAGCGTCTGGTCTTCTCAACATCGCGGACATCGCCCGGCTCGCTGATATCCCGAACACTACGCTGAGGCGATATCTTGCGCTCCTCGAAATGACTTTTCTCATCCACTTAATCCCGGCCTGGTCCGCGAACCTCCGCACTCGAGTCGTGAAATCGCCCAAGCTCACGATCACGGATAGCGGGTTGATGGCTCACCTGCAGGGACTGACCCGGGAGCGGGTGCACGAGCGTCCCGACACCCTCGGGCCGCTGCTCGAGAACTTCGTGGCCACGGAGATTCTCAAACAGACGACGTGGAGCGACCGGCGTGTCTCGGTTTTTCATTTCCGCTCACACATAGGCCACGAAGTCGACCTCGTGCTCGAGGATCCGAGCGGCGATGTTGTCGGCGTCGAAGTCAAATCCGCCGGCTCCGTGAATCCTTCGGACTTCAAGGGACTGAGATTCTTGAAAGAAGCGCTGGGTGCTCGGTTTCGTCGGGGAGTGGTGCTTTATACCGGACGCGAGTCCATTCCTTTCGGCGAGCAGCTCGTCGCGCTTCCCGTCAGCGCGCTTTGGCGGCTGAATGCCAAGCGGGTGCGGTAGTATGGCTGCCAGAATGAGCCAAGTTCTTATCAACGACGTCGTCAAGAGGTACTTCCTGAAACAGCCCCGGAAGCTTCGCGCCAAGATTCGAGATAAATTCGAGTTCCTGGAAAGCGGCATCTGGGATAGCGGACTCAAAGTAAAGAAGTTAGCGGGAGTCTCCTCGAGAGTCATCTTCGAGGCACGGCTCGACCGCGGCAATCGGATCCTCTTTTCATTGGGCAAGGACGGCGCAGAGGGAACCGAGGAGCTCGTGGTCTATGTCTGGGGAGTCGTGGTTCACGACGCTGTTTCCCGGACGATGCGGCGCATCCTGCCCTCCGAGGTTCCTTTCCTCCATTTTACGGATTATAGGGAAGAGCTCTTCGACGAGCTCGACCTCGAAGCGCTGCCCGATAGCTATTTCACTCAGGAAACGATTGCGGCGAGAGTCTCCGAGGATTCCGCCGTGCAGAGATGGCATCGAGTGGATCCCTCAGAGTGGGAGCGCATTCTGCGCTACGAGAGAGATGACTTCGATCTGTTCATGAGCCTCTCTCCCGAACAAGAGCGCATCTTGAGCGCCGCCCCCCCACTCATCATCTCCGGCACCGCCGGAAGCGGCAAAACTACCCTTCTCGTTTACTACCTCCTCAAGAAGGGCCTTCGACAAAAGAGCAAGCTCTTCTTGACGTATAACCGCCATTTGCGAGACTTCGCGGAAAAACTCTACGCCGGCCTCTCGTGCGAACAGGAGGACGTTTCTTCCTGGGCGCATCCCGAGTTCCACACGTTCAAGAACTTCTGTCTCGACATCGCGCGGGCTTACGGCCGGGTTTTTGACCCGGACAAAGAAGTAGATTTCGACGTTTTCACGAAGTTTTTCGATTCTCACCGGCTCAGAAACCAGTTCGATGTAGCGCTTGTCTGGGAGGAGATCCGCTCCATCATCAAAGGGGCCTTGCCCCAAGTCAACCTTTCGGTTCTGCGAAAGGCGATGAAGGACCTGCCGCGCGGGCCGCTCAACGACGATCTGGTCAACAAGCTTCAGACTCAGTTCGTCCACTTTTCCAACCTGGAATCCGCCGCTCCCATCGGGAAGCTCACCACGAGACACTTGAAGTGTGACCTCGCCACCTTCGCGAGGCGGCTTCCCCGCTATTTGGAAGAGGACCCCGAGCGCGTCCAGGCGGTGCTCGAGCAGAGCTTGAATATGCTCAAGAAACAGCAGCCGATCGCAGGCCGCAAATATCTCTCCTTTTTCGAGTACGAGACGCTCGGAAAAAAGAAGGCCCCCAATTTCCAGTTCTCCCGAAAGGAGATCTACAAGATTTTCGAGTGGTATCAACAAAAGCTCGAGCAAGGCGGGCTCTGGGACGAGCTCGACCTTGGTCGCGAGGTGACGGCGATTATCTCCGAACGAGATTGGAACGATCGTCGCTACGACCTCGTCGTCTGTGACGAGGTCCAAGACTTGACCGACAGCCAGCACGACCTTCTCTTCTCCCTCGTCAAGAATCCCAAAGACCTACTTCTCGCCGGAGACACCAAGCAGATCATCAACCCCAGCGGGTTCCGATGGGAGGAGCTCAAGCGTCACTTCTACGAGAGAGATCTTTCGGTTCCCGACCTGCGCCTGCTCACGCTGAATTTCCGGAGCTCGGGCAACATCGTCGAGCTTTCGAATCACCTCCTGGATCTCAAGCGAGAGTTCCTCGGGGTCCGGGCCGAAGAGAACAAGGAAGATTGGAAGTATAAAGGGCGGCCTCCGCTCGTCGTATCCGGGGTCAGCGAGGCCGCCATGCTCGACCGGGTGAGCCGTTCCGGCGCGAACCGAACCATCCTGGTGCGAAACGACGCGGTGCGGGATCAGCTCAAGAAAGTTCTAAAAACGGAGATCGTCTTTACGTTGAGTGAAGCCAAGGGACTGGAATTCGATACCGTGCTCCTGTGGAAGTTCGGCGGCGATCGATCATCGAGTGATGTTTGGGACGTCATCCTAAAGAAAAGCGCCAGGCGCGTTCACGAAGCTAGGATCCGGCACGAGATCAACTCGCTATATGTTGGGATCACTCGAGCTCGACGCGACCTCATCGTTTTCGACGGCGCCGAGCATTCCTCGATTTGGAAGGAGCCCGGCATCGCCCGGCAGGTTTTCGTGACCGATGACCAGAGCTATCTCGAGAGCATCTGGAACGTCCTGTCAACACCGGAGGAGTGGTCGGAGCAGGGGATCTACTTCTTCGAGCGGCGTTATTTCAAGGCAGCGATGGAGTGTTTCAAGAATGCCGGCCATAAAAAGCGACTCGCCGAGGCCTCGGCTTATCATTACGAGCAGGAGGGTGATTATCACCGGGCGGCTCTGAACTTCGAGACGATCGAAAACTGGGAAAGGGCGGCTCTGAGCTACGAGAAAGCCGAGCGTTTCGACGAAGCCCTGCCCCTTTGGGAGAAGCTACGGCAGAAGAGTCGCACCATTTACTGCCAAATCGAGATTGCCAAAGGACAGTCGCAGTACGGGCAAGTGGCTCGCCTATACGAGTCCATCAAGGATTTCGGTTCGGCCGCCGAGCACTTCGCCCTCGCCGGTGAGTGGGCTAGTGCCGCGACGATCTATGACCGCGTTTTGAAACAACGGGAAAAAGCCGCGGAGTACTACGAGAAGGCGCAGCAATATGAGCAAGCCGCAAAGCTCACGCAGCGGCTAAAGCGCTTGGACAAGGCGGCGGAGCTCTATTTCAAAGCGGCGGATTACAAACAAGCGGAAAAGCTCTGGAAGCGCCTGAAGGACGTTCGCAACCTCGTCCGTCTCTACAGCGAGACCAGCCAGCCTGAAAAACTGCTCGAGATCTACGAGAAAGAAAAGGACTTCAAGAAATCGGTTCGTGTTCTCCGTTCCTTGCATCGGAGCGATTTGAGCGCCGAAGCGGATTTCTGTTTTGGGAAGCGAAAGTATTTTTCGGCGTGGATCCGGTACCACGTCGCCGATAACCGTGCCGGCGTCGCCGAGAGCTGTTACCGATCGAGAAACTACGCGGAGGCGGCGAGAGCCTACGAGATCATCGGCAACATGTTTTCCGCTGGGAATGCTTACCAAAAAGATCAACAGCCTCAGCGGGCCATCGAATGCTACATGCGCTCCGAGGAGGACAAGAAAGTCCAATATAGGAAGGCGAAAAAACTCATCAGAAGGGCCGACCTGACCTGGGTTCACGATTTGGGGCGAAAGCTCGCCGAGCGGAGTGCGTTCGAGCCGGCTGCGCTTCTTTACTCGATGTCCTATGATCCCGCCGCCGCCGGCCTTTGCTACGCAAAAATGGGTAACAAGGAAATGGCCATGTCGTACTGGGGCTATTATCCTTCCGTCGAGACTTGCGAGCTCGTCTCCCGCCGAGCGGCCGATGGTGGCGAGTCTCAGCTCGCGGGTGAATGGATTCTCTCTCAAGCGGCCTATGGCGCACCCCGATCGGAAGGCCATCTGCAGTTGAGAGACGAGCACTGTCCCCATGTTTTCGCTGCCGTGGAGCTTTATCTGGAGCACTGCAAGGATAGCCTGATGATGAAGCGTTGGGCCAGCACTCTGATGCACTCTGATGTCGATTTCGAGAACGGCCCCGTCATCATGCGTTATCTGGAACGAGCCGGCGACTACAATGATTGCTTTGCCTACATCGAGACCAAGAGGAAGGCAAGATACGAGAGACTGGACGAGGAGTTGCGGATGTTCGATCGTGAGCTGTCGGCGTGCGAGCGCCGCGCTGACCACGGCGGTCTTGCTCTTCGCTACGCCGTGTTATCCAGGAAAGAAGACCTGAACCGGGTGCTCTTGAATCTAGATGTAACGGAGGACAATACGAGGCTCTTCGAGGAATCGGACCACTACATGAAGGCCGTCACGTTCAATCTCGATTCGAATAGAACATACGCCGTGCGGTCGTTCTTCGCGAGATCGGGGAGGTTTTTGGACGGGGCGGAGATCCTGGAGCGTCTCGGTCATCATTCCATTGCGGCGAACTGTTACGAGGCGGGCGGAGATTTTGAAGGCGCCATACGGAGTTACGAGGCATCGGGGAATTACGTGACAGCCGGAGACCTGTGCTTCAAGAACAAGGACTTCTCGAGAGCCTTGACCGTTTATTCGAAGTCACCCGAGCGATCGAAAAAGAAGATCGCCCGGACTCACGAAAGGCTCGGTGATTGGCCCGAGGCTTTGAAGATCTACCAGGAGTTGGGTGACCGAAGGGGATGCAAACGTTGCGACAGCAAGATCGCCAAGCAGGAAGCTAAGCGTCTGGATCGGGAGCTCCCTTTTCTCGGGGCTCCTTCGACACGGTCTGGGCCTGTCCCTTGAGGTCTCAGGCCTGAGACACCCCCCGACGGCGAGCGCTTCCTCATGGTCGTCGAGGAAAAGCTTCCGGAAACGACCCCACACATTAAGATTGTTCTCGACTGGCTGGACGAGCTCGAACGTAAGATGTCTGAAGTACAGCAATAGCGGCTACAGACGCGGGAAGAACAGCCGCGAGCTAGCTCTAAATCTAGCCAGGTAAACCTGAAAGCGTTCTAAATCCAAACCACACATGATGTGGGGATAAGAAAGAATTTGCTTCAGAACGTGGTACAAAATCCTCGGGTCTGACGGGTTAGAGCCTAGTGCTCGAACCGCGCTCCCGAATGAGAGCTCTCGCCCACTCGAAGTCGGCAGGATCGAGCGGCGGAGCCGGATCCCGCTCGTAATCGATGCGGAGATCGTAGCTAGCTCGGTCGTAGAGAGCGTGCAAAACCCTTGCAAGGTCCACCGCCGGCTCGTCCTCACCGCGCCGTAGCGGTAGCCGGAACGTAGGTATCGGGTCGCGCACACCAAATGGAACGAGGTCTGCCTTCGGTCGCCGATGGGCTCGGCTTACCAAGAGGCTGTAATCCGAGCGAAGGCGTGGTCCCACAGTTGGCATCGGGTCCCCGGCGCGAAGCAGATCGAGCTCCACTAGGCTCGTGCGCGTGGAGAGAATGAGCTCTCGCTTGTCGAGATACATCCGTCGTCCCGTGCCGGAGCGTTTGTTCGCGGGCGAGAGAAGTTCGAGGACGGTAACGACCTCTCCTTCGCCCGCCGTTCGTATTTCGAGGAACGTTTCTCGCACTTCCGCTCCGATGGGGAGCTCGACCTCGACGACCGTTGGCGTCCCACTTCGCTTCGACGTTCCCTCCTCCCCTCCCCGGTCCACGACGGTAAGGTCGGGACGTCCCACGAGAACGAGCTCTCCTGGCTCCTCGAGATAGGTGCGCTCTTCCAAAGCCACGTAGTAGTTGGGCCTCAGAAGAGGAGACAGCTCGTCACCCAGGGCCGCAATCAATCGATTGTGCACGTCCGGCCACATCTTGGGATTCTCCAAGTATGGGTCCATTCCCGGAAACGGCGACGACAAGCGACTTACTCCTCTCGGAATCGTAGCACGGTGCAACGCCTTGATGTGACGAGACAGGGAACTAGCGGAGGTAGCGTTCCAGAAACGCCATCGCTCGCGACCATCCTTTCTCGGTCGCCCTCTGGTTGGCGCCGCCGCGCTCGTTCTGCCGCGACAAGAAGGCGTGTCCCGCGCCTTCATGGATCTCCTGCTCATAGCATCTATAGCGCTCACTTAAATCCCCCACCTTTTCTCAGATAAATTCCCCCACCTTGCTGAGAGTTCATGCACATGAACTTTGAGGGGCGTGGTCTATTCTGCGTTCAGATTTAGGCGTTCATCCTTCCAAGTCCACGCCTGCTTTTCCTATGATCTGTAGGTAAAGTGTGGGTGGCGGCCAGGAAAAGATGTTATTTTTCAGCGAGGTGTCTCTGAGAAAAAACGTTCGAGGATCTCAGTATCGACGATCACCTCGGCTCGAGTAAAAGCGA
>SMVB01053538.1_pt1 | contig 12521 bp, 14 predicted proteins | sample 2456461 | NCBI WGS metagenome assembly SMVB01 (sample SAMN11095934, study PRJNA526329) | marine sediment metagenome | biome: Marine sediment; feature: Surficial sediment; material: Deep marine sediment; isolation source: Hadal surficial sediment | place: Pacific Ocean | collected 2014-05 | depth...
ATCCTGCTAAAAACAATTCTACTTAGTAACAATTCCTATTTTTGTATTCAAAACCTTAACAATAACATCTAATTATAAATATGAACGGCGCCAGCATTACTATTAATGAGTCTAAAACAAAGCTTATCAGCACAGAAACCTGGATTCTAATTGCCACGATTCTAGGCTCCAGCATGGCATTTATAGACAGTACTGCAATGAATGTTGTACTGCCGGTATTACAACTCGAGTTAAATGCAAAGATTTCACAAGTACAATGGGTAATTGAGGCTTATGCCCTTATGTTAGCATCACTCCTGCTTCTGGGAGGAGCGCTTGGTGATCATTTTGGAATAAAGAAGATATTTATGATTGGTGTTGTAATTTTTTCTCTTTCATCACTATGGTGCGGGCTATCCCCGGACATTAATCAGCTAATAATTGCCAGGGCCTTCCAGGGTGTGGGAAGCGCACTGCTTGTACCAGGAAGCCTTGCAATAATAACATCCTGTTTTAAACAGGAAAAAAGAGGAAAAGCAATAGGCACATGGGCGGCATTAACAGCGCTTATGACAGCTCTGGGACCACTCCTAGGAGGATGGCTTTCCGAATATTTCTCTTGGAGATGGGTTTTTTATATAAACATACCAATATCGATAATGGTTTTGTATACGCTTTTAAAACATGTTCCTGAAACTAAAAATGGAGATCATAAATCAAAACTGGATATTTTTGGAGGGATTTTAATAACTCTTGCACTTAGCGGGATTGTTTTTGGACTTGTAGAATCATCTAATCATGGATTCACTAATCCGTTTATCATCCCATCTATAATTATTGGAATCATATTTTCTATCTTGTTTATTTTATATGAGAAAAAAGTCGATAACCCACTGGTTCCATTAGAGATGTTTAAAAGCAGAGTATTTACAGGCGGAAATATAGTTACTTTTTTTCTATATTCAGCCTTTAGCGGAGCAACATTTTTTGTACCTTTTAATCTGATTCAACTCCAGGGATATTCACCCACAGAAGCGGGGGCTGCCTTCTTGCCACTATTAATCATTATATTTTTACTATCCAGATGGTCAGGAACCATTGTTGATAGGTATGGAGCTAAAAAGCCGCTTGTAATAGGTCCTTTGATTTCAGCAGTTGGATACATATTACTTTCAACAAACGATTTAAGCATTTCAAATTATTGGGGAGGTCTTTTCCCGGCAATACTAGTATTGGGGCTCGGCATGACAGCCACTATAGCGCCGCTTACAACTGCAGTAATGAATGCAGCAAACGTAAGATATTCCGGATTAGCATCCGGTATCAATAACTCGGTAGGAAGGATTTCCGGAGTACTATCTATTGCCATTTTAGGACTGTTTATGTTTACAATTTTTAACCATAATATAAAAAGAGACATAAAAACCCTTGATTTACCTGAGCATATAACTGCCTCTTTAGAGCAAGAAACAACTAAACTTGCTGCTATGTCCATTCCAAATGAATTAGATGGCAATGTTGAATTGAGAGTGAAAGAAATAGTAAGAAATGCTTACTTAGCAAGCTTTAATATTATTATGTATATAATAGCAGGCCTGGCTCTTTTAAGCGGTATGGTTGCTTATATGACAATTGGTCCAAAAACAAAAAAAGGCAACACTACTTAAGATAGTATTGCCTTTTGTAGAAACAAACTTCTTACAATAAAAATATAAGATTTATCTTGTTTAAGTTAGAACCTAAAGTATTTACATACCAGAGAGTTAAGCAGGTTTAAAAGAATCTTGTTCTCCTCCAGAACTTGCTGGCGACTCCGGTGGAGCAGATTCTGGTGCACTCTCAGGTTCAGCAGCAGCTTCCGTTGCTTCTTCAGGACTCAGTTTGAAAAAATAATAAACTATAAATACTATTAATATAGTAATAGCGGTACCATCCATAATTGCCTCCTTGTTATCTTAAATATACATAATAAATATATAGCTTATACTTTGATAGTAATAAATTTTATACATAATTGTCAAGAAGATTTTTTCTAAACCGCTAATTTTTTTAATTATTGAGCTCTTAACATATTATTAATATTATAAAAATTAAATTTATATATACCAAATATATGGCTAATCTTATTGAAAAAAACGAAATATCAATACCAAAATACATCAAGTCGGAACTAAATTTTATAGAAAAAGGCATTGTAAGCCATAATATTGATGGTGAACTTTATTTTATATTCAAAAATAGTAATGCTGAAATTTCCTATTATGACGACCTAGATGAAATATTATTAGATTTTGACCCAATCCTGCGTGATGAATTTCCTTCTGTAAGGATGATAATTCGATTTTTTGATAAAAATAGTGAAATATTCAATACTGACTATTATTTTTCGATTGAATCTGAAGAAGAAGTAAACCATCTATATAGTTTATGTAGTTCTAAAAACATGAACATAATTATTTACGATGATAAAAAACCTATCTGTATTAAATTTGCTCTAAGTAAAGACGATATAGTCAAGATAAACAAAATAATTGAGGAGATTGACTCCTGGTTTGACAAACTAGGCTCATTCAAAGATAATTAGCCACATTTCATAAGAGGAGATACATAATTGAGTTTTGTTAGAATAATTAGCACAGGAACATCGATTCCTAAAAAAATTATATCTAATTCCGATCTTGAGAAAATTGTTGATACCAATGATGAATGGATAACTGCAAGGACCGGAATTAAAGAGAGAAGGATGGCGGATGAAAACCATGCTTCTTCTGACCTCGGTGTTGAAGCATCATTAAAAGCTATTGAAAGAGCATCTCTTGATCCTAAAGATATTGATGTAATTATAGTCGGAACAATTACCCCTGATTATATTTTTCCGTCCACGGCTTGTTTGATTCAAGAAAGAATTGGGGCCAGTAATGCCTATGCATTCGATGTTTCTGCAGGATGTTCAGGCTATCTTTTTGCAATGCAGGTTGCAAAAAGCTTGATTGATGGGGGTAGTGCCAAGACCATATTAGTTATAGGAGCAGAAACTATGACTAGAGTCATGGATTATGAAGACAGAGGCACGTGCATCTTGTTTGGCGATGGAGCAGGGGCAACTATTCTCCAAAAATCTGATAAACAGGGAATTCTTTCTATCTGTCTCGGATCAGACGGAGGAGGTTGGGATTTACTCTACCAACCAGGAGGAGGTTCTAGAATGCCTCCAACTGAACAAAGTATTAAGGATAGAATGCATTACCTTAAAATGAATGGTAAAGAAGTATTTAAAATGGCAGTTAAATCAATGGGCAATGCTTCTGTGGAAGCAATTGAAAAAGCCGGCATCAAAGCGGAGGATATCGATATTTTCATTGCTCATCAAGCAAATTATCGTATTATGGATGCCGTTAGAAAGAGAATCAATCTACCAACTGAAAAAGTCTTCATGAATATATCCAAATATGGCAATACTTCGTCAGCGTCTGTACCTATCGCCCTTGATGAAGCTTTAGAAGAGGGGCGCATTAAAGAAGGCGATTTAGTACTGTTTTCGGCATTTGGTGCTGGTTTTACCTGGGGCGCTTCGGTTATCCAGTGGTAATTATTTATTTATACCCCTATAACCAATTCATCTTTTATCCCCTTAATCATCACTAAAGCTTCAAAGGAAAAGTTCAAATTCTTAGCATCTTAAATATTGTTCTTCCTGTTTTTATTCTTTCTTTTCTGGGTTTTATATTTGGAAGATTCAAAAAGATAAACCTGCCTTCGTTAAATGAGTTTGTTATTTATATTGCAATGCCATGCCTCATATTATCCTCTCTTTCTAAAAAGCATGTCGAACTAGCTGTAGCGGGCAATGTTTTTATTTCGCTTGTAATAATAATGATTTTTAGTTCGGTAATAACTCTATTAATATTAAAAAAACTAAATCTTAATTACCAGACGTATCTACCCACCGTGCTGTTTGCAAATACCGGCAACATGGGTCTGCCAATAATATATTATGCATTTGGTCAGGATGGTCTCACACTGGCAATTCTTTATATGGTTTGTACTACATTTATTCATTATACAGTTGGAATCATGCTATTTAATATTAAAAACGGCCCAACCGAGCTACTTAAACTGCCTTTAATTTATTCCGCCATTGCAGGTTTAACTATAAGCTTTTTAAATATAGATTTGCCAGTAATACTCGATAGAACCCTCCAGCTTGCCGGTGAAGCAAGCATACCGGTAATGGTTTTTGCACTGGGATACAAACTTGCTGAAATAAAAATAACCCACATCAGCCGTTCTATACTTTTTGGAGGGCTTAGAATATTCTTAGGGTTTATTTTTAGCCTGCTTGCTATAAAGATACTGAACATCGAAGGGCTACTGGCAAAAGTAATAATACTGCAAGCCTCAATGCCTCCTGCAATATTTAACTTTGTTTTAGCCGAGAAATACAAACAGAACTCTCAAGCAGTGGCATCAATAATACTAGCTGGAACTCTGATTTCTGTAGTAACACTACCTTTGATTGTTGCGTATCTGCTCAGATAATATTTTTTCTTAATTCTTTAATTTCCTAATTGATTTATTAATAAAATTCCGTAGTTATAATCTGAATTATATATATTAAATAAATTCTTAAAACGACTAAATGATAGAATTATACGATTTTCCCAGATGTCCTTTTTGCAGAAAAGTAAGGATTACACTTCAGGAAAAAGGAATAAAGTACAAAAACATACTAGTAGACCTTAATAATAAAGAACAGAAAAAACCTCAATTCTTAAAGCTAAACCCCAGTGGAAAAGTTCCTGTACTTGTTGATGGAACAAAAATCATATATGAATCGACAATTATTAATGAGTACTTGGAAGAAAAATTTGAAAACCCTCCACTTCTTCCAAAAAACATATATAAAAAAGCAAAGATAAGAATGCTTGTTGAATACTGCGAAAAGACCTTTCATACACATGTCTTCAGCATATATAAAGAGTTGAAACTTAAAAAAACATTAAAAATAAATAAAAAACTTATAGAACATGATAAAACAAGGTTGGACGCTGAACTAAAATATCTAAACGATTTACTGAAAGGCAGTAATTATTTAGCCGGAAGATTCAGTCTTGCTGATATCGCATTTATGCCAAGAGTTTTGATCCTGCAATATTTGGATATCGGGATAAATAGCAAATACAAATTTGTGCTCGGTTGGGTAGAAAACTTAAAAAAACGAGACAGTTCTAAAATCATATTAGAGGGTAATGACAGGTAGTTTTACTTATCTGAAGAAGGTTTTTGTGGTTTAAAACCAGAAAGCCTTGCAAGTTCTCTAATAGACTTAGCTCCCTGAAGTAGCTGTCCCTTTATTTCCCATGTAGGATAGCTATCAATTCCTTTTTCACTACAAAGTGATGCCTTCGAGTTCTGCCCACCCGGATTGCATTCTACATAATTAATGTATTTAAAAGCATCTCCAAACATTAGCTTTTGAGTATTACAATGCTGGCAAGTGTAAGAACCATACATTGAACTGTTTGTGCTATTTAAGTGTTTTGCAAGTTCAATCATAGTTTTTGTAGCAGGAGCAGCTTTCCTAACGCCAGAATGCGCAATATAAGAGCCTCCGATGATCACAATAAAGATTATTGTACTTGTTAGTATGAACTTATTATTTTTTGAGGTGGCTGACTTAAATTGTTTAGATATTAAAACTGTAACAAATATAGCCAAGACTAAAATAGCCGATAAAACACAGTAAGAACATATGGCTTTAATAACCGCTACTTCCAGATATGTTAAATAAGAAGAAAATGCGACACCAACAAGTGATAAATAGTAAATTATACTATACCTGCTGTTACCAAGACCTTTATATAATACTGTAAGCACTACTATTATATAGCCCAGCAGCCCTATATAAGGCACCGAAATTCCAAACACCTTTGAAAAAGGGCTTTCCTTAACCACGTCGCACCCTGATCCTGAAAGACAAAATGTCGTCTGCTCACTGGAAAAATATGTGTATGAAAGGTAAGCCGAAATGATTATTCCAAGTGCTGAAAATATCAATATTAACGTATCTGTTTTTTTCATAATTTAGTATTTTTACAAGAAAAACATAATATCATTATAATAGAATAAAATAAAAGAATTATCAGCTTTCAATATTTAGAATTAACTGCCGATTTAGCAATGTTGCTATCTAACTCTTTTACTATTATCTGCAAAAAATCCCTTTCATAATAATCATTATCAACGACATTACCATTCCAAATCACGACATCCAAATCTATTGTTCTTGGCCCGTCGTTGTTATCAGTTCTTATTCTACCAAGCTTATTTTCGATATCATTTAGAAACTGCTTAAATAGACCCTGTTCTAAACTTGTTTCTATTAACCAGCCTCCATTTAAAAAATCATCCTGATCTTTATAGCCTATAGGTTTTGTTTCAATAAATCTGGAACTTTTAATAATTGTATATTTTTCAGATATAAGTTCTTTTGCTTTTTGTATATTTTCCCCCGGATTAATATTCGATCCTACTCCAACAATAACTAAATTCAACCTATATACCTATACTGAAATTATTTTGTCCCGCTCAGTTCAACTGAGACACTGTCTGTAAACCTAAGCGCCCCGGGCTTATCTACTTTAACTGTAGCTTTTTGGACTTTGGTATCCTTCATAACAATCTCTAAAACATCGCCTGCTATCTTTTCAATCAAATCAAAATTCGTATTTTCTACAAGCGTAATAATTTGTTTATTAATAGTTTTATAATTTACGCTATCTTTTATGTTATCACTTTTAATAGCAGCAGCCCCGTCAAATTCCAGCTCCACATTAATGATAACATCCTGCTTACTTTTTTTCTCCCACTCATATATACCAACTATTGTTCTTAACTTTATATTTTCAATCCTTAAAATCATATCCTATCCTCAAATTAAATGCTCACCACCGTCCACAAATAAACACTGTCCTGTAACAAAATCATTGCTCATTAAATAATCCAGAGCCTTAATAACATTACTTACACTGCCGACTTTTTTTACAGGAAGTCTCTTTGACCTCTTGCTCAAATAGCTCTGGTCTAAGCCGGCAAGGGGCAGTATATCTCCGGGGCAAATACCATTAACTCTTATTTGGGGGGCAAGCTGCTTTGCTGCCATTTTGGTAAACTTATAAAGGCTATACTTACTGATATTATATGCAAAATATGAAGTATTAATTTTTGAAACTCTCGTATCAATAATGTTTATAACCATAGAACAACTCTCATATTTACTGAACTGCTGTGTTAAAAAAAAGGGTGACGTGAAATTAATTCTAAAATCATTTTCAAATTCTTTTATTGTTATATTATTAAAAAGACTATCTTTAAAAACTGAAGCATTGTTAACTAAAATGGAACATTGGGGAAATTGTTTGAATACCTTTGATACAAGAACACTTATTTTGTTTGGATTAGATAAATCATATTTAAACAGTTTGCAATCAACACCACATCTCTTAACTTCTCTAGATACCTTTTTAGCTTCCTGCTCAGAGGAGTTGTAGTGCAAAGCAATATCAAAACCCTTCTTTGCAAGGAAAATACATATTTCTTTTCCTATTCTCTTTGCACCACCTGTAATTAGAGCTGCCGTTCTCATAATAAATATTTCGCTCAGTATTTTAGCAAATAATATACAATAGTACATTAGTACATTAAATTGCTTGCTATCTTAATGTATCATAAATCAAGCTATAATCTGTTACCTTGTAATAAAGTGATTTATAATTATCTTTATAGTATATTATTACAATTAGTTACGCTTGAAAATAAATATGAAATGGTCTTGGAAAATTGGAAGATTTAGTGGAATTGACTTAAAGATTCACGCCACTTTTGCAATTATAATTTTGTGGGTTATATACAATCATATAATAGCTGGTGACGACCTTAGAACAACGGTTGAGAGCTTGATATTTGTTCTTACAATATTTACCTGTGTAATTCTACATGAGTTTGGTCATGCACTTACTGCAAAAAAATACGGAATTAAAACGCTTGATATAATTCTACTGCCTATAGGCGGGGTTGCAAGGCTTGAGAGGATGCCAGAAGATCCCAAACAAGAGCTTTGGGTAACACTTGCAGGTCCGGCTGTAAATGTTTTGATAGCTTTTATAATCTTTTTGATCCTGTTTCTAACTGGTAGTCCCATACCACTTGTAAATACCGATTTTTTTACCGATTCTTTTTTGGCAAACCTCATGGCCTTAAACATAATATTAGTCGTCTTTAATATGCTTCCGGCTTTCCCGATGGACGGCGGCAGAGTACTAAGAGCATTGCTTGCGCTTCGTATGGAATACGCTAAATCTACCAAGATTGCTTCAAAGATAGGTAAAGCAATGGCAATTTTATTTGGAATTATAGGTTTATTTTCTAACCCATTTTTGGTATTTATCGCAGCCTTTGTCTGGTTTGGAGCTAATCAGGAAGAAAAAATGTTAAAGATGAAGTACTCAGGGAAGCCATACAATCCTGATAATTTAATATATACAGATTTGAAAACACTTTCACCAAACGACCCTATAGCAAAAGCAGTAAACCTCACCCTTTCCGGTTCAAAGCAGGATTTCCCTGTTGTTGCGCTTGGGAGAATAGTGGGAGTATTGAGAAAAGACGACTTAATGGATGCTTTATCTCGGGGAAATATCAATTTCTTAGTAAAAGACGTTATGAGAACTGACTTAAAGTAATTAGCAGATTTTATCTTACTCTTACTTAGTAACTACAAAACATATATACTTAGCTTCCTAATTTGTCATAATTATTTTAAGAACAATTTATTTTTCCACGATAATTGTATATTATTGAACTAATTAACAACTATAGGCAGGTAATTTAATATGGCTGAGCTTGATAAGTTTTTTAACTATATGGTAGAAAATGATATTAGCGACCTCCATGTATCATCTGGGATGAGACCTCTTTTCAGGCAATATGGTGAACTCAAACCTGCAAGCGACCAAATACTGACACACGACGTGGTAAAAAAACTATTGTTTGAAATATTAAACAATGAACAGAAGGCAACATTTGAAGAGAAAAATGATCTTGATTTTGCTCATGAGCTTACTGGTCTTGCAAGATTTAGGGTTAATTATTTCATGCAACAAAGGGGAATTTCTGGAGCTTTTAGATTAATTCCATCAACAGTAGAATCTTTAGATAAACTGGGTTTTCCGGAAATACTCAAAGATTTTGCGGCACTGTCCAGAGGCTTAGTACTTATCACTGGACCCACGGGATGTGGTAAATCTACAACACTTGCTGCAATGATCGACTACATCAATAAAACCAGAACAGATCATATCGTAACAATTGAAGACCCCATTGAATTTGTACACATTAGCGATAAATGTCTTATTCATCACAGGCAGGTTGGTATTCATACAAAGTCATTTTCAGGCGCATTAAGAGCCACTCTTAGAGAAGATCCTGATATAATTATGCTGGGTGAAATGAGAGATTTAGAGACTATAGAACTAGCCATTACCGCTGCAGAAACAGGGCACTTGGTATTTGCGACTCTTCATACAAGCTCAGCTCCTAAAACAATAGACAGGATTATAGATGCTTTCCCTGCAGGACAGCAGTCACAAATTAGAACTATGCTTTCAGAATCACTGAAGGGTATTGTCTGCCAGCAGCTTCTTAAAAGATCAGACAAGCCCGGAAGAGTGGCAGCTTTAGAAATACTTGTAGTAAATGTGGCGGTATCAAATCTTATTAGAGAAGGTAAGATATTTCAGATACCTTCGGTGCTCCAAACCGGAAAACAGCTGGGAATGCAAATGTTAGACACAGGAATAATGAAATATTATAAAGATGGTATCATTTCTGCAGAAGAAGCCTATTATAAATCCAACGACAAACAGCTATTTGAACAATTTCTAGAAAAGAAATAGGGGTTTTATTTAATACATTATATTGCACTGAATAGCATCCGAACTATTTAATATCTAAGAAGTTAGATCCTTCCAGCTTACAAAAATTCTTCTAACGATATATTCACTTATAACAAAAGAATCGGGAACGAGATTCCATATTGGGAACTGAATTCCTGTACAAAATAAGTACTAACTATACAAGAACAAAAGAGTTGTACTCTCTTCATTTATATTGACATATCTTTATTACTTCATCTCAGCTTGCAGTTTTCAGAAAGTACTGACAATAACTGTTCTATATAACAATAATTGTTATTTTTCGTTAAATTTGCGCTATCTACAGTAATCAAAAAGATAGAACGTCTTTAGGCACTTATATATGTAAATAAATTGGTATGATATTTGCATAAATTGTCATCAAGCATTATGAATAGTAGATCATGCTCCAGGCTGCCCAACAATATCTGGCTGCAAAGATAAAAATATAGTGTTTAAATAAATTTATACTTATAGGATGGTAATAAAATATGGCCGAACTAGATAAATTTTTTAATTATATGGCAGAAAATGATATCAGTGATTTTCACTTATCATCAGGAATGAGACCTCTTTTCAGGCAGTATGGTGAGTTAAAACCCGCAAGTGATCACATACTGACACATGATGTTGTTAAAAAACTATCTCATGAAATACTAAACGATGAACAAAAACAAACTTTTAAAGAAAAAAATGACCTTGATTTTGCTCATGAACTCCCAGGTATAGCACGTTTCAGGGCAAACTATTATATGCAGCAAAGGGGTATTTCGAGCGCATTTAGGCTTATACCAAACAAAATTAGCTCATTAGAAGAACTGGGCTTACCAGAAAAACTCAAAGATTTTGCCGCTCTTAGCAGAGGACTAGTGCTTGTTACAGGACCAACTGGAAGTGGTAAATCTACGACTCTTGCAGCAATAATAAATCATATTAACTCGACACGTACAGACCATATTATAACCATTGAAGATCCTATCGAATTTGTTCACCAGAGTGATAAATGCTTAATTCAACACAGACAGGTCGGTGTTCATACTAAATCATTTTCGTCTGCCTTGAGAGCATCTTTAAGAGAAGACCCGGATATAATTATGCTTGGGGAAATGAGAGACTTAGAAACCATAGAGCTTGCTATTACTGCTGCCGAGACAGGACACTTGGTATTTGCCACACTACACACAAGCTCAGCGCCTAAAACAATAGACAGAATTATTGATGCTTTTCCAGCAGAGCAGCAAGCACAAATCAGAACCATGCTCGCCGAATCACTCAAAGGTGTTGTTTGCCAGCAACTGCTTAAAAGATCCGACAAACCAGGCAGAGCTGCCGCACTGGAGATACTTGTTGTTAATACTGCAGTATCAAACTTAATAAGGGAAGGTAAAATTTTTCAGATCCCTTCAGTACTCCAGACAGGCAAGCAGTTGGGCATGCAGCTTTTAGATAACTCAATTATGCAGTTATATAAAGATAATAAAGTTTCCCCAGAAGAAGCCTATCACAAAGCTAATGATAAACAGATGTTTGAAAAACTTCTAAATAATAATCATACGATAAATTAGTCTGTTTATTTTTATGCTGCAGATTTGTATTTATTAGGAGATTAACTTTATTTTTAAATTGATAAAGTTATTTCTTTCAAAAAATAAATACTTTTTTATGTAGAAAAAAGTGTCACCATTAATGCAGCTTACTAAGATTGTTTTCGGCAAGTGTTAATATGTCTGTAAGCTTTTTCTTATCTTCAAAGGACATATTTATTATCTGCCATACTACTCTAATATGATTTGGCAAACACTCTGGGAACAGATCATCATCCCACCCTAACACATTGAGCCTTAAAAGTTTGCATGAAAGGTTTTTAAGGTCGGCATTTTTAAAATTAGATGAGAAGAGAATCGAAATCTGAGTGCTGTTTATCAATTCACTATTTATGTTCTTACCAAAGAAATCACAAAGTATTCCTGACTCACTAATATTAATGACTTCTCCCCCCAAATCATGATGATCTAAATGAACAATTATTTTAGTTCCGGGAATACTAATCCTTTCATGTGCTCTGCGTTTTCTTAAATCACAAGCCTCTAAAATGACGGAACGAAGATCAACCGAACTAAAAGGCGAGGTTACAATATAATTTATTCCAGAAGCTTTAAAATCATTTAATTTTTTTTGTGAGGATTCCGATGTGATAAGTATAATTGGGCAGTTTCTATTTGTTGATTTTATCTTATTCATTAAGTCATTTGAACCATCTTCTACTATTTGTTTGCCGCATATAATTACGTCATATTTTTTAGTATCTAATATTTGCTCGCTTTGTTTAATGCTTGAAGCTTCTGATACTACAGCATCACTCAGTTCAGACATGATATATGTCTTTAGCAACAACATAGAAGACTTTGAATCATGGATAATCAGGATATTGGTCATTATTAAGTTTCCTTTTTACTAGGTATTATTAAATGATAAATCAAATTAGTTAAATCTGCCCTCTATAAAATCTTTTAATTCTTTTATTTGAGTATTTCTTGTTTGCTCAACTGAGCCGCAAAATATTATTTTCCC
>SMVB01349016.1_pt1 | contig 12521 bp, 16 predicted proteins | sample 2456461 | NCBI WGS metagenome assembly SMVB01 (sample SAMN11095934, study PRJNA526329) | marine sediment metagenome | biome: Marine sediment; feature: Surficial sediment; material: Deep marine sediment; isolation source: Hadal surficial sediment | place: Pacific Ocean | collected 2014-05 | depth...
CAAAAACCCCATCCGCCGCTGATACTGGGCGGCGAAACAGACCACACCCTCCGACGCATTGTACGTTACGGCGATGGCTGGCTGCCGCGTGCGATGAAACCCGAAATCGTCACCAAGGGCATGGCCAGACTGGCACAATTTGCTGAGGAGGCGGGCAGAGATCCTGCTTCAATCTCTGTGTCGGTATTCGCGCCGCCACCTAAAGATATTGTGATCAATCAGTTTCGTGAAACCGCGGTCGAACGCGTCATTCTGATGATTCCGCCACAAGATGAAGCAAAGACTCTGGCTCGAATGGATCGTTATGCCGCCTGGGTATAATTGCGTCTATCCGGCCCGTCGCATCTGAGGTGTTTTCGTATCTTGCCCGGAACGTAGCACCTTGCCCGGCATTTCGTTGGTATGCACACCATCTTTGACGGTTTGCACCCCGTTGACGAATACATGATCGATACCGAATGCATCTGCGTAGATGCGTGGTTCATTGCAAGGCAAATCGTTCTTCATATAGACTGGCCCCGATCCGACAGTCTCAGGATCTAAAACCACAATGTCCGCGTTCCAGCCTGTTTTGAGTAACCCGCGGTCGACCAGGCCAAATGCTCCTGCGGCGATCTCACCGATCAGTCGTCCTTCAAGGTGTTTGTTCTCAAGCTGGGGCACCGTCAACGCCACCACTTCACTACCATTAGCACGAGCGAAATCCGTCGCGGAAAGTTGATTTTCCATCACCTCATCCTCTCCTGCGGCAAGCAGATTCCAGTTGAGGGGACGCTGGGCGGCGCTAGAAAGATCAGACATTAATGAAACCAGGGCAAACAACACGACCATGTGCGTCCAATGTAGCCTTTGCGGTGTCGGTGACATTGCCCAGCTCAGTAAAAGTATATGGTGTCTGCCCTTAGGCCAGCTCTAAGAATCGTTCCAGTTCTTTGTCGGTGACCATTTTTTCAAAGGCGCGCAATTGTGCTTGTCGTGTGCCTGCAAACATATGTACAAAGTCCTCACCGAATAGTTCAACTGCCGGTGCGGATTGTTGGAACCGTTGGATCGCATCTGCAAAGCCGCTGGGGAAACGTAGTGCCGCCGGTCGATCTTTTTTGAGGTGGCTTGCCCCGGTTACTGGCGCGGCAGGTTCGAGCTTTTGTTTAATGCCCTGCAAACCTGCGCCGAGTAGACACGCGGCCACCAGATAAGGGTTGGAATCAGAACCCGGTACACGTAGTTCCAGGCGTTGTGATTTGTCGCTGCCAGGGATGACCCGTACCGCAGTGGTGCGATTGTCGATGCCCCAATCGGCCATGGTTGGGGCAAATATGCCAGGCACAAACCGTTTAAAAGAGTTGATGTTGGGCGCCAGCATGAGCAGTAGCTCGGGTAACAATTTCTGCACGCCACCGATGAAATAGTGTTGGGTTTTGCTCATGTGATGGTCGGCGTTCTCATCGTAAAAAGCATTTTTACCCTTTTTATCCAGCAACGAAAGGTGTACATGGCCGCTTTGCCCATCCTGGTCTGCCAGTGGTCGGGCCATAAAAGTCAGCGTTAGATCATGGTGCCTGGCCAGCACTTTGGCGTGAGTTTTAAATAACACTGCATCGTCTAACGCAGCTATACCCGCTTGATGAGCGAGTGCAACTTCACCCATGGATGCCGCGACCTCCCAATGCATGCTGGCCAGCTTCACTTCCATTTGCTCGCACATGTTGCGCATTTCTTTAAAGAAGCCAGACCAAATGCTCTGGTGCATGACGCCACCATAGGTAGATACGTCACTCACCAACTTGATACTGTTGAATTTCTTCTCGCGCAGCGTGTCTGGTGTTTCGCGCAACAAACGATACTCGTATTCCAAGCCATACACGGGTGTCAATCCGAGTTCGCCAGCTTGTGCTTCGATAGACCGGTACAGACGGCGCGGATCCCAAAGTGCACCTTGGGTGTCGTCTGCAAATTCGGCAAAGAAAAATAAACTGGCGTCACGGTCTTCAAATGGTAACGAGCGTGCATGGTGCCAATCGATATCACAGTCGTTGTCACCGACGTCCAGGTCGGCCGAGAGATAGCCACGCGGAAAGAGGTTGTGATCACCGAAATCCAACATCATGTTCAGCGGGGAAAATGGTATGCCGTCCGGAAAACCCGATTCAAGTTTGGCGGCATTCACGGTTTTGCCGCGCAACTGACCTTGCAGGTCGACAAAGGCAACGGTCGCATAGGCGGCGTTGTGAGACATTAACAGGCGTTTCAGTTCGTCGAATTTAAAGGGTGCGAACATAGTTAGTGAAGACTCCATGCCTGGTAAGTGGGTGATACTATACGTTTGAAATGAACTACATTCAGCAAATCAGCAGCGCGGATGCAGTTGCAAGCACGCCAGATCAATTGATCGAAGCCGACATCAATAGCGCCATTCTCCCGGGCCAAAGCCTGTCGAAATTGGTGGCTCGTCACACCTAAGAAATGCCGGATCCGGCGGCAAGAACTAGCCGACGTTATGTAAGCCCAGAATAATGTCCATGACTGCATCAGGCTGCTCGTACTGCACCATATGTCCTGCCGCATCAATTTCGTGCAGCGTCGCTTGTGGTAGGAGCCGCGCAAACTCTGGTCCGTAAACGGGTGAAATGAGATTGTCGGAAGTGCCCCAAACTAAATGCGTATCGGCACTGACGCGATATATGCGGTCTCGCAAGCCCCGGTCGGGTACTGGGAAAAGCATTTTTCCAGCAGTGCCCAGACGTCTTGCGTTACCCACTAAAAAGTCGGTAAGGAACTCAGGGTCATTTAAATCACCTCCGGAAGAGAGTAACGCGCCGTGCGTTTCGGGGTCGTGAAATAACAACCCCGGCAACTCGAACGGTAATGTTGCGAAGATGTCGGCGACGGGGTGATCGTCCAGCCACAAACCTGCCGGACACAACAACACCAGCTGTTTGATTTTGTCCGGTGCAATCGCGGCCATCTCTGCGGCGATCATGCCACCCATGGAGTGTCCGACGACGAGTGGATTTTGTAGGTCCAGGTGCTTCCACACATCAAAGGTGTGGAGGGTAAAGTCGATCATGTTGCGCAAGTGATCTGAACCTTCCGAATCTTCATACCCGGGTAACACCGGTGCGGTGACGCGAAAGTGCTCACTTAGCCGCGCCAGAAATGGGTCGTCGGGGAACAGGCCGCCAGCACCGTGGATAAACAACAGCTCTGGCCCCTGTCCACCTTGGTAGACCCGTACGCTGAACTGGCACCCTTCTGCGCCGGAAAACTCGATAACAGATGATTCCATAGTCTACGCCCCACCTATCGCTGCAACGCCACTACGTGGCGAATGTTCGATTGGATGGATCCAGAAGCGGTCGTCATCGGCATACTCGGGCCACATGTCCTGAAGTCGCGGCATCACCTCTTCGGCGAACAGGCGCGTCGAGCGCATACATTTTTCTTTTGGCATATCGCCGACATGGATCAGACAGAAAAGGTTGCCGACCCTCAGCGTGGTAATCAGATCCTTCATCTTTTCAACTACCGTGTCCGGGGACCCGGCTATAACATAGCCATCGTTCACCAGTTGGTCCCAACTCATCTTAGTCACGTCGCCGATGGCGGCCTGAGTCATCTGGCTGGTGACGTTCGCTTTGAGGGTCTTAATGGTGCGATAGCCAGGTGCGTCGGCAAATCCGGGATAAACATGCAGGCAGCGATTGTAGAAGTAGTCGATATGTTGACGGTAGTCGCGTTCAGCCTCAGCGTCTGATTCTGCAACGATGATGGTTTGCGCAAAACCTGCTCGGTACGGAGAATTGTCCTTGCCGAGTTCCTCAACCCTTGCCCAATAGCCATCCATCAGTTGTTTGGCGCGCAGATATCCGGAAAAACTCAGATAGCAGTAGACGTAGTCATGCTCCAGGCAAAAGTCGTAAGTCTCTAAAGAGCCGCCGCCGGGGATAAATATAGGTGGATTCTTCTGAATGGGTTTAGGCCAACAGTTTGCGTAGCGCAACTGGGTGAAACGACCATTGAATGCAAATGGCTCATCTTCGGCCCAGCATTTCATTATCAGTTCATGTGCCTCTGCGTATTTTTCCCGGGTCAGAGCGGGTATTTGTCCATAACAATAGTTGGTATCCATCGATGTGCCGACGGGGAATCCTGCGAGTAAGCGTCCGCCGGATATGACGTCCAGCATAGCGAATTCTTCGGCCACACGAATTGGTGGGTTGTACAGGGCGATGGAATTGCCCAACACCACCAATGCAGCCTTGGATGTGCGTCGGGCCAGAGCCGCGGCCATGATGTTCGGTGAAGGCATCAGCCCGTAAGCATTGGCATGGTGTTCATTGACACCAATGCCGTCGAAGCCGAGGCTTTCCGCATATTCAAGTTCGTCGAGATAAGTGTTATAGAGTTCATGACCCTTTACCGGGTCATACAGGCTACTGGGGATGTCTACCCAAACGGACCGATGTTGCTCACGAAAGTCATCGGGTAGATGCGGCCATGGCATCAGATTGAACCAGGTAAATTTCATTCCCTTTCCTTAAATGATCCCCAAAGATAGAAATTATCCTAGCACAGGTGCTTCTTGTCGGGGTTGGGCGGGGCAGCAGGCTAGATGCTGGGTCGATTGCCGATGTGAAAAAAACGTTCGATTTCGTACTGATCATGGGGGATGGAAAGGTTTTCACCGAGTTCTTCTAGCGTTTTTTCAATGTCGCGCACTTTGGCGAGCAAGCTTTGCGCCTGCTGCTCGGTAAACCCGGTCGGCGCAGTTCGAGCAGCCTGCACAATTTTCTGATGATCTTCGATCAGCCGACCGTGAAACTTCTTCACACAACGGTTGAATTGCGCCGTTTTGCGTTTCATCTTCTCGTACTGGCCGGCGACTTCGTTGCTCTTGCGAAGCTTGGGACGAACACATGAATGACCTGGGGTTTCGTAGGCCAACGCCCAGGATAGGTCTCCGCGTGCGGCATCGGCAGCCAGGATTGTCGCTATGCAACTGCTGTTCAATACACAAAAGAGCAGTAAGAATCTTGCGGTCTTAGTCATTTACGTTACGACCACCAGGTTGACCTGAGACGAGACTACAAACCAGAGCGCAGAAGATCAATTGGCTCTTTTCAATAGTGATCGGGACAATGGGGTGCATAGCGAGTGGCAAAAAGCTGATCGAGGGTGGTGAGAGCGACATCGTCCGCGGTCAACAATCCCCAATGACTGAGGTCCACAGCCCGGCGTGTGCCGGTGAATAGACTGGCCAACGCTTTCACCGAGAGTTGCACATTGGCAGCTTTCTGCGTCGCCTCGACTGTTGCCTGTCCGTCTTCTACCTGCAATAACCACCTGCCGCTATTCCAGGGTGCCAGGCTGTCTTGTTCGACTTCCAATACAATACTACCCGACGCGGTATAGCCTCGCTGGGCCAGCGCTTGTGGCACATCGACGATGCGGAACCAGGTTGCTTCGTGGTCACGGTGATGCGCCATGCGTGGTTCACTCAAAAGTTCGATGAGCGGATCGTCGACGGGGGCGTTGTCCCACACCACCCGGCCAACTAAATCATGCCGGGCGATATAGGACCACAGGGTTGGATAGGCCTGGGGGGTCAACCAGACCAGATCGCGAATAATCAACTCTTGCCCCCGGGCAGGATTGTCTACCTTGTCCCCACGCATGGTATACGCGACGTAGCCACAGGGTTCGTCTGCGGCTGCATAGACGACGGCGACCCACACAGGTCCCTGGACCGCGGTCTCTTCCAGCACGGTGTCGATCCACATGGTTTGCGAGCGATGCAGATAGCCGAATCTGGGTGCGACGTAGTCACGATAAACGCTCTTCATGATATCGAGGGCTTCGGTGCCCGCGAAACGCCTTACGGTCAATTCGCCGGCATTTGTATCCACACCCGCATTGAAATTGAGGTCGACTGTGTCCACACAATAGCGCCGGTTTGCCCCCAACAACGAAAATCCGTATCGCTGATAGATCGCCGCTTGCGAGGCCCATAGACCGGCCACACTCTGACCGCGCTCTCTCTGGTCGGCAAAGGCTTGGGTCATGATGGTGCGTAACAGGCCACGACGACGATATTCGGGTCGCGTTCCCACTGCGGAGATCCCGGCGTAGGCCATCGAATTGCCGTTGGCGCGTATCGTGAACGGGAAGGCCGCGTACGAAGTCGCCATGGTTGGGCCGTCGAAAGCGCAGAGCGTCCACTCTGGCCGATTTGAATTGCGTACGACATTGTCTACGCCGTCACCAAATGCACCAGCGTATGAATAGGCACCCATCAAACCCAACTGATCCATCTCATCATCCCGGGCGGGACGAATTTCAAATTCCATTGGCTGGCTCCAACTCCTCTTTTGCGGTCAATTCCACAGATAGTTTGAGCTTACTCTATTTTCAGAGTTGTTCGTCCCAAAGGGGTGAGACCTGAACGTCGTGGGTGGGTTAGTCTTATTTGTATCGGTGGGAGGTCTAATCATGGGAGAGCAAGTGCCCAAACAAGTGAAGCCAGGCTTTTTTTCTATCTGAAAAAGAAAGATGTCGACTTTATTCCCACGGGTAAACTGCGCTGGTGGCTACTCGGTCTCATTGTTCTGGGCTGGGCGGTGGAGCAGTATGAGGCACTGAAAAACGGGGCGATGCTGGTCTACATTCTCGCTGATTTCGACAAGTCATTGGTGCAATGGGGTTATGTTGCCGCCTTGCAGGTCTGGTCTATAGCATAGGCGCGATGTTGTTGAGTCGGGCTGCAGATCGTTTTGGTCGCCGCCCGTTGATGATATGGCCGGTCTTTGCTTATGCCGTTATCTCGGTGTTCGGTGCCTTGTCGCCGAACTTCTGGACCCTTGCCTTTCTAGTCACAGCTGGCAGTTTCATGATGGCAGGTATGAATCCGGCAGTGCATGCAGCCTCCCGAGACCTGACCCCGCAAATGGGTCGGGCCATGGTCTATTCCTGGGTGTCTCTCGCCTTCACCATAGGTGCGTTGTTGTCGACTGTGGCTGTTGTCCTTCGTCATCGTATTCTGGTCGTTAGCCCATGTGACCGTGTCGGTCTACGTACCGACCTATCTGGCGCAACATTACGATCTGGAACCGGCACGAGCGGCGTCGGTAACCTCCTATTTCTGGATCGTTTTCACCATCAGCGTGTTTTTGTCCGGGTGGTTATCAGACCGATATATGGTGCGAAAAACTGTGACTGCGTTTGGTGGCATCGCTACGGGTCTGTGCTTTATTGTCGGGGCGACATTACCGGTTGGCACCCCGGAGATTACACTGATGCTTGTCTGGTCGATGACCGGTTTCTTCGCTGGATTCATTTATCCGGCCTGGTGCGCGATTTATTCCGAGACTGCCGAAGGCATCAGTCCGTTTGGGGTTGGCCCACGGGGATGGTTATTGCCGGTTGTAGCAGTTTCTGCTCGGCAGCGCTGGTGAGCTTTGGTCAGGGACCCTGGCTACCGGACCGGCGCAGGGCACTGGCGCTGACTTAAAGGTCGGTACGCCTGGGCCTGCGCCACTATCAACCGATAGGATTATGTGGACGTTTCGTCGTCGTCGTGTACCTCGGCAGCGCTATCCTCGGGTTCCTCTTCTGTCCCAACTTCTGGCCTGGCATCTTCCTCGTCGGTGTCACCTACCCAGGGTGAATCATTTCCTGGCTCTACGTCGGGCCAATCTGAAAACGGGAACGGCAGGGTTTCATTGTTGAAAGTGACGAACTGCAAGATCTGGTAGACGTATTGGGTCAGATTAGCGCCAAATCTCAGCAACGTATCGTTTACCCGTCCCGTTATTAATGCCGCGAGAAACTGAAAGATGATCACCAGCGTTAACACCGTTTCGCTAACGGTATAGGCCAGGCCGAAAAACAGTGCATATAAGCCTCGTACCCAGATGCTGCGGTCAGATATGCGTTCCTTGGTGAGCGGATCCATTGGTTACCTCTTTGAGTAGTGGTTATGTTACTTGGTTAATACAGATAGCAAGAATAGTACCAACTTAAATTAGCTATATTAATCAGTGGGTTAGCATATTCCATGTCAGTGAAAGTTGGCGAATTACACCAACTTTCGGTGTTATGGATGACGCACCGTCGCCTGCTTGTCAGCCCAGGCGGAGGCGCTTTCCAATTGAGAGGCAATATTTAACAGCAGACCCTCGGCGCCCATGTCTGCAGCAAGCTGTATGCCCACGGGAAGATTGTCCGGAGTCCAGTGCATGGGTAGAGATATCGCCGGTTGACCGGTGCTGTTGAAAAGTGGGGTATTTGTGCAGTACTGGAATGTCTGGCGTGTCCACTCCATTGCGGAAAGGGTGCCATCGTTCTGGTTCAGGGTGCCGTGTACAGGTGGTGGCGCGGACAGGGTACTGCTCAAAATAACATCGAAGTCGCTGAACGCTGCCGCCGTCTCTCGGGTAATGCGATTGACGTAACCCATGGCGTCCAGAATCTGCAGGCCACTGACATTGGCGCCAAATTCAGCACAAGTGAGGGTAACGCCTTCAAAGTGGTCGTTATCGGCAGGGCAATCCATGTTGCTACTGACCTCAGCAACAAACTGCGCGGCAAACACACACCAGATGACGTTGATGTGGGTGGCGAATTCTTCGAAGTCCAGGTTAATAGGGCAGGGCACGATGGTGTGGCCTAAATCCTGGAGCAGATCACGGGTTTTTTCTGCTGCTTTTGTACATTCATCATGAATAGGCTGACCTAGCAATGACCCTTCAACAAAAGCAATTTTCACCTGGCGCGCAGGTGCTGCCGCACTTGTTGCAAAGCTTTCGCTTGGTGGCGCGATAATGTGTGGCGCGCCAACATCAGGTCCGGCGACGCAATCGAGCAGTGCCGCGCAATCCCGCACGCTTCGGGTTAGCGCAAATTCTATGGCATGAGAAAACAAAGGGTCAGCCATGGCGGGGCCTGTCGGGGTGCGGTCTCTTGTTGGTTTTAAGCCAACTAAACCGTTGCAGGACGCGGGTACCCTTACCGAACCACCACCATCGTTCGCGTGGGCAACCGGCACAATCCCAGCCGCAACCGAGGCGCCGGAACCGCCGCTGGAACCACCCGCGCTGTGGCCCGCTTTCCAGGGATTATGCACCGGACCGAAGGCCACGGTTTCAGTGGTCGCGTTGTAGCCCATTTCTGGTGTTTGCGTGGTACCAATCAAGTGCAGACCCGCCTGGCGAAAGCGATGCATCAGTTCAGAATCCGCAGGACTGGGGATCTCTTGCGTGGCTCGTGACCCACCGCGGCTGAGCGCGCCTTCGGCTTGTAGAACCAGCTCTTTGATCAGAAAAGGTACGCCGGAGAAAGGTTGTCCTTGGCTATAGGGTTGGCCATCCAGTTCGGTCAACACGGCATTCAAGCTGGGGTTTTTGGTCTGTATCGCCTGGTGTGCGCAATCGGCAACTTCTTGTGCGCTGACTTCTCTTTTTGCGATCAACTCGCCCAGACCAAGGCCGTCGTAATTTGAATACTCTGAAAAATCCATCGTTGCCGCTCCTTTTGTCGAGCGCAACATTATTGCAGAGTTCGTCAGGTTCATGTTCGATCCATTTGCGTCGCTGACGAAAATAACTAAGCTGATCTGAAACAGCATTAGGTAAGGAGCGATAGAGTTGAATTTAACCAAGCTGTCCGCGGTGGCTGAGATAGTCAGTTCTATCGCCATAGTCATAACGCTTATTTATCTGACGGTGTAAACCCAACAAAACACTGAGGCACTGCACGCGAACTCTCGGCAGGCCACCATGGCTGTGGATATTGAGTTCCTGACGACGCTGATGGATAACCCGGAGATTGAAGTGAACGTTTATTTGCCTTACTTTCCCCGCAGCAAATCTCAAAGATCCAGCCGTATGTCATCGCGTTTATACGAATTAGAGAATTTGCCTGGTTTCAATATCACAAATGAATTCTCGACGAAGCGACTTGGGCGTCCTATATAGCGCCAACAGCGGGACTTCTGGCTCCTGCTAGAGCCAGACAGGCAGGTTTGGGTGAAGGAATCTATACATCTGGATGCTGATTTTGTCGCCTACGTTAACAAATTGCTCGATGGTGTCAGCGTCGAGTGAAAGATGCTGCCGGCGAAACAACTACGGCAGAACGCGAAACTAAGCCTGGAGAAGTCGTCCGACCTGTTTTAGCGTCGGCATCAATACTTAGGAGCGCCATATGGATATTATCCGTCTCATATTCGCTATATTTCTGCCGCCGGTCGGTGTGTTTCTACAGGTCGGTCTGGGCTTACATTTTTGGATCAACATCGTGCTGACACTGTGTGGCTACTTGCCGGGGATCATTCATGCGGTGTGGATCATTGCAAGGAAATAACACATAGATGATTGGCTACACCACACTGGGCACAAATGATCTGCAGCGCGCAGGCAAATTCTACGATGAGCTGTTGGCGGAACTGGGTGCAAAGCGCGTGATGACCGACGAACGTATGTTGGGCTGGGGTACATCGCCGCAACTACCGATGTTTTCCGTGATCGAGCCTTTTGACGGCAATGCGTCCACGGTCGGCAATGGCGTGATGATCGCCCTCAACGTGGAAACCCCGGAAAACGTCGAGAAAATCTACGCTAAGGCACTGTCCCTGGGCGCCGCGGACGAAGGTCATCCACACGACCGTGGTTCATCCATGGGCTTTTACGGTGGCTACTTTCGAGACCTGGACGGCAACAAGCTGGTTGCTTATTGCCTGGGTTACAAGCCTGATTGACGAAGCGCTATTTCTTTTTCTTTTTGCGAGCCTGTAAGGCACGAAAAGCCTTTGTCAGTTGTCGTCCGGTATCTCTTTCTTCACTGATAAATCGTCCCATGAGCTCGCCTGTTTGCGGGTCGATGGTTTTATCCGCGAGTAACTGTAGCAGACCATCTTCCAGCTCTTCGTTAGCGGCAGTGGCGGTGCCGATGCCAAACGAGGCGAATTTTTTCTCATCGCTGATTCTGGATTTCAGCAATTTTACTTGTTTGGCTACGCCAGGGTTCTTGGTGGGTCGTAAGTCAAATCCCAGTTCATTGAGCCGTTTTTCAAACGCCCAACTGTGTTCCATCTCGCGTATGGCCACCATGTCCAGGATGGGTTTTAACGTTTTGTCTCTGGTGCTGCTGCTCCAAGCCTCGAAGAGTGCATGTCCACCTCTTTCACCGTTTGCTATCGCGTTCAGCAGGCCAATGTAGCTAGGTTTTTTCGCCATGATCTATGCTCCAAAATAATTAGGCGGATAGTCCGCCATCGATGACCAACTCTGTGCCGGTAATGTACCGCGATTCGTCACTGGCGAGAAACAGTACGCCATTGGCAATATCCAGCGGCAAGCCTAATTGACCTGTCGGCACACCTGTTTCTGCCATTGCTTCGACGTCGATTGCGTTTTCGCCGGCTGCAAACGCTTCGGGGTTGATCTTAGTCCAGATCGGCGTGTCGATAATCCCTGGATGAACCGAGTTTACTCTGACCGGCCATCGTTTTTGCCCGCACTCCAGAGCCACCCCCTTGGTCAACAGGCGAACCCCGCCCTTGGTGGCGTTGTAGGCCGCTAGATTGGCTGAGCCTTTCAAGCCAGCGACGGAGGACATGTTAATTATCGATCCGCCGCCGGACTCGCACATGGCGGGAATTGCATGCTTTATACCTAAAAATACACCATCCAGATTGATCGCCTGCTGGCGTTGCCACTCTGACAGCGGCATTTCTACAATGCTACAGGCGATGCCAATACCGGCATTGTTGACCAGGATATTCAGACCACCGTGGCGTGCGACAACCTGTTCCACAACACCTTGCCACGCAGCTTCATCGGTGACGTCATGGGCTAAAAATTCAGCCTTGCCACCGTTGGCTTGGATAGCGGCTGCGGTTTCTCGGCCCAGATCTTCCTGAATATCCGTGAGTATCACCACCGCACCTTCTTCGGCAAGACGTTCACCACATCCCCGACCTATGCCAGAAGCTGCTCCAGTGACAATAGCGACTTTTCCTGCAACTCGACCCATCGTCATTCTTCCCCTGCGCTTTGTTGTCTGCGGCTGAGTTCTTCCTGCTCAAGCAAACGGGCACCGCGAAGGATGTTGCCCATGGCATAGTTGCCTTCGTGACAGGCGTATTCGTAAACCTTGTTTTCGCTGTTTTTCCACACAAACTCACCGCTCCAGGGTGCGGTCCATGCGGTTGGATCGTTGACAGTAAAGTTATATAGCAGGTTGCCGTCTTCGAGGCGGGTGAAGTGTTCGATCAAATGCAGGTTCTCATCACCGCCATACAGGCCGGTGTGATGTTTGAAATTAGTCGTGTCGACTACCAGGGTGTCACCTTTCCAGTAGCCGATTGAGTCTCCCAGCCAGGTCCTCTGGCTGGCAGGCGCGTGCTGTGAATCCAGCCGGATAACTCGCGCATCGTGCACCATCTCCAATAAAATCATGACGTGGTCGTCGGTCTGAATGATGCGTTTAAAGTTGTTGTAGGGGCCGGGAATGCTTGGTGGTCC
>SMVB01083996.1_pt1 | contig 12517 bp, 9 predicted proteins | sample 2456461 | NCBI WGS metagenome assembly SMVB01 (sample SAMN11095934, study PRJNA526329) | marine sediment metagenome | biome: Marine sediment; feature: Surficial sediment; material: Deep marine sediment; isolation source: Hadal surficial sediment | place: Pacific Ocean | collected 2014-05 | depth 0-1...
CTCGACCTCGTGCGCCGGGGTCTCGGAGTGCGCGACGAATCGATCGAAAACAAACGCACGACACGTCCGAACACAACAGCAACACGACGGAGTAACCCGTCTAGAGGAGACAAGCCATGTCCGAGAAGATCTTCGACCGATACAAGGTGATCGACGTCGACACCCATATCACCGAGCCGGCCGGCGTCTGGACGGATCGCGTCGCGAGCAAATGGGGCAACAAGGTGCCCCACATCCGGCGAATCGAGGGCCGCGACATGTGGTTCATCGGCGACGATCCCGCCGGCGGACCCGGGTACTACACCATGTCTGGGCACGACGACACGTTCCCGAACGTCCCGATGGGCTACGACGACATCCCGGCGGCTTCCTACGACGCGAAGGCTCGACTCCAGCTGATGGACGAAGAGGACATCTACGCAATGGTCCTCTACCCGAACCTCGGCGGCTTTGGATCCGGCGGCTTCATCAAGCTCAAGGAGCCCGAGCTGATGCTCGAGTGCGTGCAGGCCTACAACGACTTCCTCGTCGACTGGTCGAGCGCGGACCCGAACCGGCTATTGCCGGTGATGGCCCTGCCCTTCTGGGACGTCGAGGCCTCGGTCAAGGAAATCGAACGATCGGCCGCGAAGGGACATCGCGCGGTGCTCTTCGGCAGTCGACCGGAGGCCTTCGGCGAGCTGCCGCTCGCGCACAAGCACTGGGATCCGGTCTGGGCCGCAACCCAGGACGCGGGCCTCTCGATCAGTTTCCACATCGGCTCCGGCGACATCAGCGACATCATGCTGGACACTGCCGAGATGGGCGCGAAGGCCAGCTTCTCCAAGGGAGGCGCGCTCGCGCTACTCGACAACCAGAGCTGCCTCGCCAACCTGCTCTTCGGCGGTGTCTGCGCGCGCTTCCCGAAGCTCGACTTCGTCTCGGTCGAGAGCGGCGTCGGGTGGCTTCAATGCGTCCTCGAGATGTTCGACTGGCAGTGGGTGAACGGCGGCGTCGCGAAGGAGCACCCCGAGTACGACCTGCTGCCTTCCGAGTACTTCAAGCGCCAGGTCTACGGCTCCTTCTGGTTCGAGAAGCGCGGAATCGACGCCGCGCTCAAAGATTTTCCGGACAACCTGATGTGGGAGACCGACTATCCCCATCCCACCAGTCAGTACCCGAGCCCGAATAGCTCGGCGGTGCGCCCTGCCGACTACGCAGAGACGGCCCTTGGCAACGTGCCGGAGGAGGTCATCAGGAAAGTCGTGCAGGACACGCCGGCGCGAATCTACGGCGTAGAACTCTAGCGCGCGAGCAGACCGCCATCCACGGACATCGGCCTGTCGGTGTCTGAAGGCGGATGAAGGCGGATGAAGGGCTTCTCGACCTGTGTAGCGATCGACTTCGCCGCACGGGTCGAGGCGCTCGCCTCGCGGCGGACCAGCTCGACCTCCTGGAGCTGTTCACCTGGGCGACGACGCCGAGCATGCGAGGCGGGCCAACGTCGACCAGCACTCGGGCTTTCTCTGCCTGCGAGGCACGCACGACCATGTCCTCCCTCGAACATTCGACGGCGCGAATTCGATGGACAACAAGGCCAGCAATCTGGGGCGGACCGAAATTGATAACGCACAGCTCATGACGCTTTGGCGTCGTCCGCAAGGTGCGCTTGCTCGAACACGAACCCTTCGTAGTCCTTGGCCGCCACGTCGGAGATGCGCTGGTAGTACAGTGAACCACCCAGGTACGCGGAGAAGTAGCGGGGCTTGCCCGGAATGTTCGCGCCTGTCCACCAGGAGTCGGTCCGGGGGAAGAGCGTGAAGTTCGCGATCCCAGTGACTTCGTTGCCCCAGGCCTCTTCACTGTCAGTCGTTGGCTCGACGGTCCCCATACCTCGCTCTTGCAGATGGCGCATGCAGTTGCCGATCCAATCCATCTGGCGCTCGGCGCCGAGCGGCATGTTGTAGAACACGCCTGGCGAACCGGGACCATGGATCATGAACAGGTTCGGAAAGCCTGCGATCGAGAGACCGAGATAATTGTGGAACCGGTCGTTCCATCTTTCCTTCAGGCTCACGCCACCTCGTCCTGTCGGATTGAGACGCAGCATCGAGCCGCTGATGGCATCGAAGCCGGTCGCCAGCACGAGCATGTCGATGGGGTGCTCGCCCGTCCGGGTACGCACGCTAGTTCGGGTGAACCGCTCGATGGGGTCCTCTCGCAGGTCAATCAACGTGACGTTGTCGCGGTTGAAGGTTTCGAAGTAGCCGTTGTCGAGGATCGGCCGCTTGGTCATCACAAAGTGGTCGGGCATCAACTTCTCGGCGGTCTCTTTGTCGCGCACGATCCCGCGGATCTTGTCGCGGATGAAGTCGGCCAGCGAGGCGTTCGCCTCCTCGTTCATAGCGATGTCGCTGTAGCCGTCCAGGAAGAATCTGAAGCCACCGCGCTGCCACAGCGCTTCGTACCGGGCACGGCGCTGTTCGGGGGTGTCGTCTAGGGCCGAGCGCTCGTGGGTGTCGAAGGGGAAGCCTCCGGGGTGCGCCTGCATCTTCGCGCGGATCGTGTCAAAGTTCTCTCTCGCGTCCGCCATCTCGTCGGGCGTGACGGGGCGGTTCCCTGCCGGAACGGAGAACTGCGCCGTGCGCTGGAGCACGGTCACGTGCGCCGCCTCTTTGGCGATCTCGGGAATCACCTGGACCCCCGAAGAGCCGGTACCGATCACGGCAACGCGCTTGCCCTCGAAGGAAACCGGCTCGTGAGGCCATTGGCCGGTGTGGTAGCACTCGCCCGCGAAGTCATGGATCCCCGGGATGTCGGGCATGTTCGCCGTTGAGAGGGCGCCCACCGCGCAGACCAGGAACTGGGCGGAGGCGCACACGCCGGTGCTGGTCTCCACGGTCCAGCGCTGCGCCGCTTCGTCGTAACGGGCGTCTTGTACCCAGGTTTCGAACTGGATGTCGCGGCGGAGGTCGAACCGATCGGCGACATGTTCGAGGTAGGCGAGCACCGCGGGCTGGTCGGACTGGGTTTCGGCCCAGTCCCACTCCTTCATCAGCTCATCCGTGAAGGTGTAACAGTAGAAGGGGCTGCCCGGGCCATCGACCCGTGCACCCGGGTAGCGGTTGTACCACCAGGTGCCGCCGACGTCGCTGGCACCGTCGTACACGCGCACCGAAAGGCCCATCTCGCGCAGATGGTGCAGGGCGTACATGCCGCTGACACCCGCTCCGATGACCACCACGTCATAGTGTTCGATCGATCCGCTCAATCGCTGCGGCTGATTCTTGCTCGTCATTCTTTTCTCCTGAGCACTACGCTCATCGATATTCCGCGCGGTGAGCCAGTCCTCCGTGGCCACAGGGTCTGGGAGCACCCTCACCTCAATCCAGAAGCAGATCCAAGATACTACACCCGCGCTCCACTGGATCCGGATTTACTACGCAGCGGGGCCTGGCGATTGGCCTGGAGACTACTCCTGTGGCGGCACGACGGGTTCGGGTACCGACCCACTGGCTGCCGTCCCCGAGCTGGGAACCTCCTCCCTCTTGGGGTCGGCTTGATCGCGAAGGCCTTCCGCCGACCCGGGTCGGGGACGGATCGGAGGTCGCGGAAGATCTAGCCTCTACCCCGTCCAGGGGACCGCAGCTTCACGCGGTGCTTCCCCGCGACCTTCGACGCCACGCGCTCACCTCGACTTTCAACCGCGCACCTGACGTGTATCGTTTTCCAGACCGTGTCCCGACGAGCCACTTGTGGATCCGTTGGACCGTGAGGCTGACTAGCCGTCGTCGGTCCAATGGACCGACCGAAGAGCCCTCTTCTGCATCTGAGCGCCATGCCGCTGGGAAGCGTCGCTTTAGGAAGCAGGGAAATGGGGGCGCGAGGCGTCCCCGATTCGTTGGCGCTATTCGAAGCCGTAGAGGCGCGCGCAATTATCCCACAGTACCTTGCGCTTGAATTCCTCCGAGAATTCCTGTTGCAGGAAGATCTCGAGCATTCTCGGGAACTTGGCATCGGCGTGGGGGTAGTCGGTCGAGAAGACCACGTTGTCCGCGAAGCCCGCGTCCTCCATGTATTTGGTCGTCCACTCGTCCGCGTCGGTCGAGACGTAGCATTGGCGTTTGAAATACTCGCTGGGCGGCATCTCGAGATCGGGTGATTCGTACCCGATCCACTCGAATTTTTCGTCCATTCGATAGGTCAGCCACGGAACCCAGGAAGCGTTGCCCTCGAGAAAAGCGACGCGGAGCCTCGGGTGGCGAGCCAGAATTCCCGCAGCGCAGAAGCTCATGACGTTCATCATCTGCGGAATCGGGTGATAGGCCGTGTGCTGCAACATCAGACTCTCGAAATGATCGGCCACCTTCGCGGCCTCTGACATCTGCGGAGGGTTGCCGGCGCCATGGAAGACGATGGGCACACCCAGACCCTCGCATTCCGCCCAGAGCCGATCGTAGAAGGGGTCGTGCCAATTGCGACCGTTGGCGATATTGGAGCGGAGGAAGATGCCGCGGAAACCGAGTTCTTCGACGGCGCGGCGAGCTTCACGGACTGCGCTGTCCATGTCATGGGGGGAGACGTGGGCGACTCCGAAAAGGCGGGTCGGGTCCGTCTGGCAAAAATCGTACATCCAGTCGTCGTAGGCACGTCCGATCGCGTCCGCGAGTCCCGGGTCCATGCCGTCGACGGCGTGTGTATAGAGCGCGCGCGTCGGAAACAGGACGGCGGCGTCCAGTCCTTCCCGGTCCATCGCCATCAGCTGGGAGGTCGCGTCCCAGCCCCGCTCCCGATAGATCTTGTAGCCAGCGTCCCGCTCGCGAAGTTGACGGGCGCGATGTTCATCCGCACCCGGCGTATCGATCATCGGAACGCCCATGAGATCCTTGCCCTCGAGGGTGACCGTGGTCTCGCCGCTTCCGACCGGCGCGCGCTGCTCGAACTCGGGATCGATATAGCGCTGCCACATGTCCACCGGCTCGAAGACATGCATGTCGCAGTCCATCGCCTTGAATCCGTTGCGTGCCATCGCCCCTCCCCTGTCCTGCCACCGCATGGGTCGCTCGCGGCGTGCCTATTTCGGCGATCGGTATTTCGCCTCGAGCTTCACCGCTTCCTGCAGGCCGACCAGGTCGAAGAAGGCTGGCATCGGATGCTTCCGGGGGCGGTTGGCGAACTCGATCTGGGCCTCGACGCCCCGTTCTCGAAATTCGTGGGCGTATTCCCAAGCCGCTTCGAGTGCGGGCTGGGGAGTGAGCATGGGATAGTAGGCGGCGGAAAATCCCAGTTCAGCGATCTCGGAAGTCTCGGGGGGCGGATCGAAGAAGTGGGTGCCCATGATCGGCCCCTCTAGTTCAGCGCGCAGGATTCGAATCTCCTCCCGGGTATGCAGAGGCTCTGCCCACAGCACGTCGACACCGGCCCGCTTGTAGGCCTTGAGTCGGCTGATCGCTTCGTCGAGCGACCCGCCCTCGGCGCCGCGAGCGTCGCAACGGGCGATCAGGACGAAATCCTCGTCGAGTTCACGTTTGGCATCGACCGCTGCGCGGTACTTCTCGACAGCCTCCTCGACGGGCAGGATCCGCTTCTCGGCGCAGGGCTTCGGATAGACCTGATCCTCGATGTGAATTCCCGCCACGCCCGCCCGGATGAAGCTGTGGACCGTGCGCCGTACCGCGACGGCATTGCCGAATCCCTGGTCTGCATCCGAGATCAGGGGAATCTTCGTGGCCAGAGCCATGACCCGTGCTCGTTCGACCAGTTCGGTCGCCGTGATCGTCCCCACGTCGGGCAGGCCGAGATCGAAGGCGGAAGTGAGGCCGCCACCCATATACACGCATTCGTAGCCCGCGACCTCGACGATTCTGGCGTAGATCGCACTGGTCGCACCGCCGATACTGAAGATTTCGTCCCGCGCAAAGAGATCTCTCAGCTGCGTCGTCTTTTTCACGTCCACGTCTCGGGGACGTATGCCTGGATCACGATCCATGCGGTCGAATGTCGAGCATGATGATCTCCTGCGCTCGCGCCCTGCCGATCAGGTTTCTCTTTCGAGTCGTTCAGTCAGCTCTCTTACGAGCGCGCGCCTGTCGATCTTCCCGGTGTTGGTGAGCGGAAGCTCACGGCTCTCCATCAGAAAGAAATGTCGTGGAACCTTGTAGCCCGACAGTGATTTCCGCAATCGCGTTCGGAGATCCTCGACGTCGAGCGAAGCGCCGGGCACCGGCACCACGACCGCCGCCACGTTCTGACCGCGAACCGGGTCCGGGACGCCGACCACGAGCCCCATCTCGACGTCCGGGAGCGCGTCCAACACGCTTTCTACCTCGCTCGGCGTGACGTTGGCCCCTCCGGTCTTGATCATCTCGCCCAGGCGTCCGGTGAAGAAGAGCACGCCCTCCGCGTTGAAATAGCCTGCGTCGCCCGTGTGGTAGAACCCATCGGGATCGAAGGTCTCCTCGCGTTCGACCTTGTGGAGTCCCTGTAGGAGACTGCGCCCGCGCACGCAGATCTCACCCTCGACACCGGGCTCGAGCGTCGCTCCCGTGTCGGGGTCGATGATCCGGTGTTCGACGCCCGGTACCGGCTTGCCGAAGGATCCACGGGAAGACTCCGGCAGGTCGAAGTCACTTCGGTCGGCCGTGTGCGCGGCACAGGTCTCGGTCATCCCGAGCGAACTCGAGCGGAGTTCGGCGTCCTTTGGGCGCAGGGACTCGGGAAGCAACGCGGATAGATTGCCAGCGCGAATCGACGAAAGGTCGCGCGAGGCGAAGCTCTCGTGTTCACACATCGCCTTTTCGTGCTGGGGGAATCCGTCGACGATGGTGGCGCCTTCCCGTTCGAGCAAGGCCAGGGTCTCCCCGGCTTCGAAGGCCACATCGCAGAGGATGCCGGCCCCCCGGACCAGCGCGGAGACGAGCGTATACACGAAGCCCCCGACCCAGAAGAAGGGCATCGGCGAATAGAGGCGATCGTCGGGGCCCAGGCTGCGTAGCGAACTCAGATAGGTCGCCTGTCGAATCACCGCCCCATGACTGTGAATCGCTCCCTTCGGAGGCCCCGTGCTGCCGGAGCTGTAGATCACGATCATCGGATCCGCGGGCGTGACGGTCTGCTCGAGTGCTTCGAGCAGAGCCGGGTCGCCGGACCACCGGAGGGCGGCATCGCTTGCGATCTCGGCCGCTCGCCCGACCCAGGAACGACCGTCTTCGGAATTCCCCCAGGTGTGGACCGCGCGCAGGGCGGGAAGCTCAGGGATCGCGAGGGAGCCGGCGGTCTGCCCACAAAGGCCGCTGGCGTGATTCTCGAGATGGGACAGATAGTCGTTGCCCTGGTACGAGGGGAGCGTGAACAGGATCTGGATGTCGGCGTGGCGCAGCACCCAGGCGAGTTCGGGTTCCGTGTAGAACGTGCTAAGTGGGATGACGACGGCGCCGATGCGCGAGGCGGCGAGCCAGGTCACCACCCAATCGGGCCCATTGGGCAGAAGGATCCCGACGCGGCTGCCCTTGCCGAGGCCCTCCGCGATCAGACCACGAGCAAGATCCGCGGAACGGTCTTCGGCCTCGCGGTAGGAGAGCCGCTGCTGGTCTCGCAGGATCAGGAGGCCCTCGCCGAACTGCTGCGCGCCTGCATGGAGCAGCGAGGGGAGAGCCGGCGTGTCTTCATCGGATGGCACCCCTAATTGCTACACCAGCTCGGGTCACCAGGGAAAGGGCTTGCTGGATCCCGTCGAACGTGAGCGCGGGATCCCGATCTTCAATTCGAATCGACGATGGACAACGCCCCCCGGCGGTTATTCTTGGATCCCACCACCCAACACGAGAGGAGCCCGAAACCGTGCCTGTCCACTACGAGAAGAACGGCCGAATCGGCCACATCCGGCTGGAAGGCCGAGGTGACTACAACGTTTTCAGTCCTGAGTACGTCTACAACCCGCTGCACGACGCTTTGATGGACTACATCCAAGACCCCGAACAGTGGGTCGTGATCATTTCAGCGGTCGACGGCAAGCGGGCGTTCACCTACGGCGGCGACATCCAGTCCCTCGACAAGTTGGCGCAGGGAAGCAGTTCGGGGACGCGAGGCTACGAGGGTGGCGAGAATCGTGTTTGGCGACCCAATCTCGATCAGCGCACGGAGCAGCTCTTCAACGGTGAGCTCAAGCTCAACAAGCCCGTCATCTTTGCCGTCTGCGGGGATTGTATCGGCGCCGGCACCCTCCTGTTGATGTCGCTTGCCGACGTCGCCGTCGCCGTCGAGGGGGCGCGGTTCGGGCTGCCCGAGATCAAGCCGGCCATCGGACCGATTACCAGCTGGGCCGAAGCGCTGATCACGAGACAGATGCCCTGGCGGATCGCCATGGAGCTGCTCGTGACCGGTCGACTGATGCCATCGGAGGAGGCACTGGGACACGGCTTCATCAACCGGGTGACCACGGCGGACGAGTTGATGAATGTCGCGATGGACTACGCGGAGCAGATCGCTGCGAACCCGCCACTTCATGTTCAGGGCTCGAAGATGCTTGCCAAGAATTGTCGCGAGGTTCCCTTCTCGACCAGCCTTCTTCAGGGCGATCTGATGGGCGAAGTCCTGAAACATGTGCCGGATTCGAAAGAGGGGCCGCGCGCGTTCATGGAGAAGCGAAAGCCCGAGTACACGGGCAAGGTCAAATAGCCGCAGGGACAGGGCGGGGCCGCGGGTCGGCGGCATTCATCATCGGTACACCTGGCGAAAAGCAGCGTGATCGGTGCGGACGATTTTGATCAGGACCGACGGACGTATTTTGAGAACGGACAACAGTAACGGACGGAGTTCAGTACGCTGCCATTTGGGAGGCAAACGTGGACAAGCGGACGAAGAAGCGCAGATCGAATTTACGACACGCAGCGCACGCTGGAGACGGGGCAAGCATGTCGTCGACCACGCTGCCAAGCGCAAGCTGCCATCTCCCGACGCCAGAACGGCTTAGTCGGCGGGATTACTTCATGCAGTTCGGCGCGCCACCTGCTGCGCCTCACGACCCCGCTGTTGGAATTCGCCGCCAGCCGGGACGCCACCTGGGATACCACGCATGAAAGACTCGATCGATTACAACGCCGTTCAACGCTACTTCGACGACGCAGCCGAGGGCGCATCGGCAGCCGCTAGCTACATGGCACACGACCAAGACCTGCCACCGAGCGCATTGCGCTATCGGTTCGAGGTCGAACAGCGAACGATCGCGGACTGGTTGGATGTCATTCCCAAGTCCGCCACCGTCCTGGACGTCGGGTGCGGAGCCGGCGCATGGACCTCTATTTTCGCGAATCGGTACGCTCGCGTCGTTGGGATCGAGGGCAGCACGGCGATGGTCGAGGCCGCGCGCCAGTGCACTCGGAACGCGCCGAACGTGTCGATCGTGCACGGCGATGTGCGAGTCGACCTGCCCGATGGCGAGTTTCAGCTCGTGTTTCTCGGGGGCCTCTGCATGTACCTAAATGACGACGACGTCGTCGCTCTGCTCACAGATCTCAAAGGTCGCATCGGAAGCTCCGGCTCAATCATCCTCAGGGAAAGCACAGTTCCTCACAGTCGGCGCACCGCGACCGGGGACTATCAGGCGGTCTACCGCACCGTCGACGAATACCGCGCGCTGTTCGCGCGAGCGCGCTTCACTCGCCCCAGGACTCGGCGCAACTACGGTTACACGAGCATGGAGATCGCCATCGAACTGGTATCCGCACGCCGCAAGTTTTTACCCTTTCTTCCGCAATCGTCCACGCGACTCGGGACCCTTACTTGGAACCTGCTGCGCTTCACATCTCCAATTAGCTTCTGGGCACTGCCAAGGGCTCTGGATCGCATGAATATCGTTTGGCCGGGCTTGCAGAATCACTTCTTCCAACTCAACCACTGACGCCCTGGCCGCACAACAACACGGACATTCCCACCACGTAGAGGCCAACCCCATACAACCAGCCATCGCCCAGTTTGGGAATGCGGAACGACGCGACATTCAGAACAGCGAGAATGACAACGGACGCATAGAGCAACCAGGGAAAGATCGCGTTTCCCAGGGTTTCACGGAATGCGAATAGAGCCGTAACGACCATAATGTTCGTATCAATCGGGAGACCCCTGAAGCTTTGCGCGTCGCCAAGGACATTGAAGTGAGCGAGGCGAAGCGCGCCCGCGATGGCGAGCGCAAAGGCTCCCGGCAGGAACCACGGATCAAAGCCACTGACCGATAGCAACAGCACCCCCGGCGCCACACCACTGCAAACCAAATCAGCCAAGGAATCGAGTTGACTCCCGAAGGCGCGATCAACGTCGGTCCGGTCCTTCAAGCGCCGAGCGATCGGCCCGTCGAACCAGTCACAGAACAGCGCCCAGAGCAAGGCGATCGCGGCGGCCGGGTGAGCGTTCAGCGCGCTCAAGTAGATGGACGAGACGCCACATAGCAACCCAGCCAGAGTCACCAGGTTGGCGCGGTCGTACAGGAACGAATGAGCGCTTCGATTTCGACCCTCGTCAGTCACCGTCCAGGCACCGCTTCAAAGCATCAACAAGTTTCTCATTGTCGGGCTCCCTTCGGCTGGCGATACGCAAATAGCGTTCCGCCTCTGGCATGTGCTTGCCGGCACAGTGCTTCACGAAGATTTCGAACTCCACGAAGAGGCGCTTGGCGACTTCGGGCCCGCTTGGGCCGACATCCGGGACGCGAAACATCACGAAGTTCGCGGTTGGCTTGTACACGGTCGCGCCCGCAATTGTCGACAAGCCCTCATAGAGCTTGTCGCAGTCAGCGCGGACACGGGAGCAGCTCTCCCTGAATACTCGACGGTAGCGCGGCGCGAGGCTAAGGAACGACTCTGCAAACCCATTGATGTTCCAAATGTGCAGCCCGGAACGAACCGCCGCAGCGAAGCTCTCATTGCTTGTCAGGAGGTAGCCGATACGCAGACCTCCGATCCCGAAGGACTTACTTAGGCTCTTGATCACCGCAAGATTGGGCATCCTCTCCACCCACGCTTCAACACTGAGTTCGGCGTTGTCACCTGCGAAGTCGAGGAACGATTCGTCGACGACCAGCATGCAATCGTATCCCTTGAGCTTATCCGCAAGCCGCAGGAGATCGGCCAATGGCACGCTCAAGGACGTAGGATTGTTCGGGGTGATAACGATCGCTACGCGCGCATCGCAGGCGATCGCCTTCTCTGCGAAGGCGTCCACGTCCAGCTCGAAGGACGGGGAGGGAAGCTCGAACGGGACAAAGGCCCCCTCCTTCGCAGCGTTCTCGTACTCGTTGAAGGTTGGTACCGGGCAGATCATTCGCCCAGGGAAATGGGCAGCGATGATCTTGATCAGCTCCGCCGCGCCATTGCCCACCACAATCCGTGAGGGGAGTTGGTCGATCAAGGTAGCGACTCGTAGTGCGACCTCGCTCTGCCCTGGTGGATAGTTGAGGACCAAGTCCCGCATGTGGTTTTGGAAGTGGGTAAACACGGTCTTTGGCGGGTAATACGCGTTGTACAAGTAGGCATGGTCGGTGAAGCCGAACCGCCAATAACCGCCATGGGACGCACTCACGTGCTCATAGCGCTCCTCGGGTGAGTAAAATAAATAATTCGCTGCCAGGCGGTCGCTTTCGTCATCGACCTCGTACCATTTCAGGTCATCACAGATGACAGCATGCAGGTTGTTCTTCCCGCGGTGCCCCAGCGCTATCAGGATCGACTCGTAATAATCGTCGAGGTCGCCGGCGGCAACGTAAGCTTCCAATTGCGGGACGAAGTAGCGACGCAGAAACTCTTCGCGGAACAGGTATATATTCGCCGTCTTATAAACTTTTGAGTAGTCGAACCCTTCTGGTTGATGATCAACGTCAAATAGCGCCCCGATGTGGTTTTGGTCGTCCACACTCACCACCGTGCCCGACATCCAGGCCTGGTGTTGGGAGACGACCGCCAGGTTGCCCTTTCCTTCCGAGAGCAGCCGCTCCAGCACCGCGCGCTCGAAAAAGATATCGGCCTCGAGTAGCAACACGTCTTCGTCGAGATGAGCGCGCGCGAGCCACAGGGAGTAAATGTTGTTTGTGGTCGCGTAGTCCTTGGATACGACGTAGACGATCGACATCTCAAGGTAGTTCGACCCAACCGTCTCGATAATGCGGTCCTTGTGATGACCGACGACGATCACCACCTCCTCCGTACCCAAGCTCGCCAGATGCTTGAGCGCGTTCTCGAGAATCGGAACGCCCGCCACCTTCGCAAGGCACTTCGGAAATTCGTGGGTAAAGGGTCGTAAGCGATCGCCAATGCCGGCAGCGAGAATAATGGCTTTGCGGATACGCTCTGAGATGTCCCATGCGACGTTGGTCGCGGGGACGAGAGGGGTGTTACTGGTCATTTAACCTAGTCATGTGCTGAGTATGACGCGCACTTGAAATTTGTCTTGCACGATGTTGATCTTCTGTGTTCCACAACCGATTAAACCTGTTTCCCGTCAACAGGATCTTTGCCGTTCGGGACTGCCCGTTGGGCACGGCGTGATGCAG
>SMVB01356359.1_pt1 | contig 12517 bp, 11 predicted proteins | sample 2456461 | NCBI WGS metagenome assembly SMVB01 (sample SAMN11095934, study PRJNA526329) | marine sediment metagenome | biome: Marine sediment; feature: Surficial sediment; material: Deep marine sediment; isolation source: Hadal surficial sediment | place: Pacific Ocean | collected 2014-05 | depth...
CGATGATCAAGACCTTTATTGGTGTGCCGATGAGCCACGCCAGGATCTCGGAGAGCCGTTCGTTGCCGGTTGCCTCGAACAGCCACTCGCACAAGAGACCCAGATTCTCACAAGCCTGACCCGATCCGCTGTCGGCCGCCGCCGATCCGTTCTCCGCCTCCTGAAACAGGCCCAGCCAGTTCATCATCATCATCATCACCGCACCTCCTTGGTGATCCGTAACGGGTCGTCGATCGAGCGACCCGACGTTCGGCGCCGCCCGAACCTGCTCGATACTGGCACGCAGCGACGTCCTCGGGGTGCGGCATCTCGCCATGTCGGGCCAAATACGATTCGTACAAATCGGGGTCGTTGTTGAGCTCCATGAGGAGGTCCACGAGCTTCAGGCAAACGTCTTCGCTCCGCTCACTGCAGAAGAGGTGGCTCAAATCCGAGGTTGTTGGTCCGTTGACACCGCCTTCGTGGACGACGTCAGGGCGACTCTGGGGCTCACCGAGACCGAATGATCAACGCCAAGAACGCTTTCCGCATCCGTGGCAGACATTCCGGGAGCAGCCCGTCGGTCGTTGCGGTGATCGGCTTGCCGAGTGGTCGGGTTTTGGGGTCTCGGTCGCGCGCGGTCCGTCGTTTGAGTGGAGGTCACGTTCGGAAGATGCGGCGCCGCTGCTGGATTCTGTCGACGTCTTTGCTTTCGTGCATCTCGTCGTGGTCCTTTTCTTGCTGTTCGTACCAGTCGGCGTAGCGGTTCGAGCCGGCGTAGGCGGTGATCCCGTGGAGCAGGATGCTGAGGGCGACGGTGAGGGTGACGATCGTGGCCATGAGTTCGGTGCCGGGAATGTCGACTTCTTCGAGGACGACCGTAGCGAAGATGAGCGAGGCGAGACCGCGGGGCCCGAACCACCCCATGTAGAGGATGGTCGGGGGGCGCAGGTGGGTACCGATCATGGAGATCGCCACCGGCAGCATGCGGACGAGGGTGAGGCTCAGCACGCCGTACAGCAATATCTCCCAGGTGAAGTCGCCGATGCGGGGTTGGAGGATCAGACCGCCGAAGACCATGAACGCGACCATGGTCACAACCTCAGCCAGGTCTTCGGCGAAGTTGGCGATGTCGGGATATGACGCCAAGAGGAGGCGCCCGAAAATCAGCCCACCGACGAACGTCGCGATGAACCCGCTCCCGCCGAGCTCGTCGGCAACGACGTAGACCACGACCGGCACCGTAACGACGGCGATCTGTCGCCAGATAGGCTGCAGCCATCCCCGGTCGCTGCTAGCGATGATCAAACGAGCGGACACCCACCCGATGCCGATTCCGACGATGACGGCGATCCCAATCGCGGAGAACAACAGGGAGAAGAGATTGGCACCGTCCTCGGCTTCGCCGATTGCAATGAAGAAGAGCAGGAAGGGAAGCGCGATTCCGTCGTTGAGTCCTGACTCGATGTTGAGGGCTCCGCGGATACGGGCCACCACCCGGGTATTGGACACCACGGGTGCACCGAGTGCAGCGTCGGTCGGAGCGAGCACGGTGGCCACGATGGCGACACCGACGAGGTCGAATTCGGGGAAGAGTCCGGCGGCGACGATCGCTCCGGTGAGGATAATCAACGGCATCCCGAAGCCTAGGAGACGGCTGGGAAGCTCGGCTTCGTCCCGCCCCGACGAGATTTTGGTGGCCATCGCGTCGGTGAACAGCACCAGGGCGAGCGTCATCTCCAATGCCACCGTCGCTACCCCGGTGACATCACCCGTTGGCTCCTCGCCGAAACCCACGGCGACGGCCACGAACCCAACGGCGGCGAAGAACATCGGACCCGAAATGATGCTCCGACTCAGACGTCTCGAGACAAGCGCATAGATCCCCAGCGCCGCAGCGCCAATACCGAGGAAGTAAATGTCCATACTGTCTTCCTTTCGACTCCCGCTACCAGCGGGGAGGGAACGCCCCCGCAGTCAATCCGCCGGTTCCGATCATGATCGTTGCACCTCGGTGCCAGGTTCCGTCGGCGTGACGACGCCATCCGGTTCGGCACGGATCACGCATAGGCGCGTGGTATCTCGAGATGGGTCCAATCGGGCGGTTCGTAACCTTGAGCGGCTTGGCGTTCCGGTAGTGCCAGCGCCGGTGGGGTCAGATCCCGATAGGGGACACGAGACAGCAGGTGGGCTATCACGTTCAAGCGGCCCGCCCGCTTGTCGTTCATATCAACGACGTGCCAAGGCGAGTCTTCGGTGTTGGTGCGATCGAGCATCACATCGCGGGCTCTGGAGTAATCCACCCACCGGGCCCTGGCTTCGAGATCCATAGGGCTCAGCTTCCAGCGCCGCCTCGGGTCGGTGTTCCGTCGCACAAATCGGCGTTCTTGCTCATCATCATCGACATGGAGCCAGTACTTGAACAGAAGAATCCCGTCGGACACGATGACCGACTCGAACTCCGGACCGAGGCGCAGGAAGGTCTCGTATTCTTCGTTGCTACAGAATCCCATCACGCGTTCAACACCCAGCCGGTTATACCAAGAGCGATCGAAGAGAGCCATCTCGCCGGCTGCGGGAAGATGGGCTATGTAGCGCTGTAGGTAGAGTTCGCCTTTCTCGCGCTCTGTCGGAGTCGCGAGAGCGACGGTTCTTACGATGCGAGGATTGAGTCGACGGGTGATCGTCTTGATGGTGCCGCCCTTGCCGGCTGCATCACGACCCTCGAAAATGACCACGATCCGTAGGCGCTGATCGACTATCCAGCCCTGTAGTTTGGCTAACTCGACTTCCAACTTCGCGAGTTCCGACTCGTAGTTCTTGCGCTTCATGGCCTAATCCTTTCAAGGGAGACAGTCGAACGAAGGACGGTGAGGGCGAGGTGGTTGCGGTTGGTGACGAGACGTAGCATCGCGGGTCACCTCCACGTCACAGCGCCCGCTGACTGGTGTAGAGGCTACGCGACTGGCCAGGCCCCCAAGGTTTGCCGATAAGCGGATGGTCGAAGCCCGAGGGCTTCCTCGACAGCATCGGGACCGTTCGCGTCTGGCGCCCGTCGAGCGCGGATTCATGTGGTGCTGGCCGCGTTGTCGCTTGGCGGGTCGTCGGGGCTGTCATACTTGGAGTGGTAGACGACTTCGTAGCTCTTGCTGTAGTTGCCGATCACGGCAGTGATGAGCGCCGCAACTGGCATCGCCATAAACGCCCCCATCGGTCCGGCAATGGCGCCGCCAGCGAGCGCGGCCCCGAAGGCCACCCCTCCGTTGAGCTCCATCGTCTTGGCGCTGAGCTTCGGGCTCAACCAGTAGTTCTCCACGAGCTGGTAAAGCAGCGTCCATCCCAACAGGATCAGCGCGGCCACCAAACCCTGCACCGCCAGCGTCACCAGGATCGGTACCGCGGCCCCGATGTAGGTGCCGACGACCGGGATGAACGCCGCGAAGAAGGCCTCGAAGACCGACAGCGGCAGGGCGAAAACCACCGGCATCCCGAGGAGGACCATCACCGCGAAGAACAGGACACCATTGATGAGCATGAGCAGCGCCTTGGAATAGAAATACCCGCCGGTCTGCTCGACGGATTTGTCCCATACCCATCCGTTCACTTGTTGTTTATCGGGTGGCATCCGGGACAGCAACGCCCGCCCGATCCGTGGGGAGTCGGCAGCGAAATAGAAGGTGAACATCGCGACGGTGGCGAGGTCGAAGATCAGCCCGATCCCCGACGAGGCCAGCCCGAGGATCTCGCCGCCCCACTCTTCGATTGCTCCACCCGCAGCTCCTGCGGCATCGTCAGCCGCGCCCTGCTCGATAGGGGTCACCCCGAAGGTGTCCTCGGTCCAGGCGTTCAGCTCCTCGATCCACTCCCCGCCACCGTCCCCGACTTCCTCGGCGAACTCTACGATTGCCGGGATGAGCACCAGGGTCATCACCACGACGAAGAGGATCAACCCGGCGTAGATGGCACCGACCGCTGCTCCTCTTCTCCACCCCCAATGCTCGTGCATGTACTTGACCGCCGGAATGATCGCGAGGGCGAAGAACATCGAGATCACCAGGAGTACCAGCAGATCCTGGACCCGGGACCCAATAACCAACCCGACCGCCACGACAAACCCGACCGCGACCACCTTCCACAGTGTGTCCCACACGAACCGGTTGAGCCAACCCGGCCTGGTCTCCCTCCTGTCCTCGGCGACCTCTCCCTCGACCTGGGCCGCTTCGACAACCTCGTCGGGAACCTCGGCATCGCCGCCGGAGCTTGCTCTCCCAGCATCACCTTCACTAGTCATCAACAGACCTCCCGTCGCCTCCGACTGCGGCTAGCCAACCGGTTCTGTCCGAGATCCGGACGACGATGGCAGCGATTCCTTTTCCGAGGAGCCACCCGGCGGCGACATCGCCCGGGTAGTGCACTCCGGTGTAGATCCTGGAGAAGCCGACGGCGGCGGCTAGGAGGTTGATCGGTAGCCGCAGGCCGGGGAGCTGCCGGCCGACTACGCCTGAGAACGCGGCAGCGGACGCCGTGTGGCCCGATGGGAATGACGAGGATCCCGGCTGGGTGAGACGCCGGGCCTCGGGAACCGAGGTGGTGGGCCGTTTTCGGGATGCCAGAGTCTTGACCGCCACATTGGCGACGGCGGAGGCTATGGCGACGGCGACGAGTCCCTCGACTGCCGCCCGACGTTGGCGGCGGCCACCGACGGCGGCGAGTAATCCAGCGACGGTGAGCCAGATCCTCGAGTAGTTCGCTGCGTCGGACAAGACGGGCAGTGTGGTGTCGAGCACGGGGGTCTGCCAGGCGGCCACACGTTTGAAGAGGTCGCGGTCGGCTTGGCTGAGGCGAGCGGCCGCAGCTTCCAACGACGGGTTGGTCATCTAACCGACTGCACAGGGGTGCCAGTGAGGTGGGCAATCCCCGCCTCAGATGACTCAACGTCATCCGGTTTCGCCCCGGCTGCTTCGAGGGGCGGCACCAACAGATGAAGGCCGAGCGGTACAGACTCAACTGTCAGCGGTGCCGAGAAGGTGAGTAGCTCACCGTCGACACCGGCCTCGAGTGTCCCGGATTCGGCGTCGACTATCTGGAGGGTCGTCGTCCAGGAGCGCCTGTCGAGCCGAGGGACGCCCCCCCCGGGGCCGGGGCCGTGCTTCATGGCGACATGGAGCACGCCAAGCTGTCCCGAAGTGAGCGAGGTGCGGCTGCCGAAATCGGGGGGTCCACCGAACGTGTATGGGTTGTTCGAGATCAGCAGCACCAGGCCGTCGTCGTAGCTGGTTCCCGAATCGTCTTCGACGACGATGTCGGGACGGCCGGCCGGATCCTTGTCGAAGCGACGAGCGGCCTCGGCGAGACTCCGCGTTCGGTGGTCCCGATAATCCGGGTCCCCGATCGCCGTCGCGTACACACCGAAGGAGGCGTTGTTCAGAAACATCCGTCCGCCGATTCGTGCATAGTCGATAGCGAGGCTCGTCGGCTCGGCCACCGCTTGGAGTGCGGCCAATGGATCATCCCGATCGAGCCCGATATCCATGGCGAAGTGGTTCCTGGTGCCCACCGGAACGCAACCGAAGGTGGTGCCGCTTTTAACTGCCACGTCGGCCACGACCCCGAGGGAGCCGTCGCCTCCGGCCATCATCAAATGGTCCGCCCCGCGATCAACCGCGGCCTCGGCGAGGGCAGCGAGATCGTCATCAGGTTCGAGTACGACGGCCTCGATGCCGAGCGCTCCGGCCGCGTCGACGAGCCCAAACTGCTCTGCCTTCCCACCGCCACTGTGCGGGTTAATGATCAGCGCCGGTCGTTCCGGCCTCTTCGTCGCTTCTGCCACCTGCTACCTCCTACTCCCCCGGTGATTAGCCGCCTTGGACATACCTGCAGCGCGGGATCGTTGCGGAACGCTCACGTCCGGCACCGAGCGCTTCTCGGCAGTTTCATGTGGAAGGGTCCTGTCAATCTGATTCCTTTCTTCTATACCGGAGACGACTTAGGAGTCACCACGCAGTGCCGCCCTCAGCGGGCTCCCATCTCTTCGAGTTCCTTTTTGAACGCTTCGATCTCGGCGACGGGGATGACGGTTTTTTCGAGCCATTCCGGGAGGCCGGACATGACCGATGGGTCGGTTTGCACCCCGCCCATGCTGGCGGTGTACTCGTTGTCGGTGACGATGTAGTCCCAGGGGACCACGTCAGTCATTCGGGTCACCACCTGCTCTGGGGTGATGTTCACGACCGTGTAGTCCTGGGCCAAGGTGAACGGCCCGTCATACCCGGTCCGCACCCCATCCAAGATCGGTTGTGGCGTACCCGGCGCCACAATGGCATGGAATCCCATCGCGATCCCCGGCTTGGTCGCCTCGAACACCTTGGCCGCCGCCTCCGGCGACGTGTGCTTGGTCCACGCCACGATCTTGGCCTGGATCTCGGTCCACCCCATGTTCTCCACATAGGTCTCGGGCGGGTTGAAGACCTCATGGATCAACAGGTCCACGTCCTGGGCGTGCTCCACGGTGAGCGTCGATGGCTCGCAGTCGCCGGCATAGACGACGCTCATGCCGCCATACTCGAGCCGGTATCCGACTGCGCCGAAGATGCCGTGCGGCACCGGGAACGACGTGATCGTCACCCCGTTGGCGTCGTACACCAGCTGGGCCTTGTCGGCGGTGAACCGGTGGGGTTGGATGTCGAAGCCCCTGGGGTCGAGGTTGCCGATCTTGGTGTGGTCATGCCAGCGAGCGAACCGTTTGAGGGCATCGACCACCGCCTCGATGTTCTCGTCCTCGTCGGTGCCGTCAGGGCCGTGGATGTTCATCGGCTCCAGCCGACCGTTTGACTGCCCGAAGTCGTAATACGCGGGCAGATCACCAATGTGATCCAGGTGGTAGTGGGTGAGGAAGAAGTTCGTCGCCTTCGAGTACGGCACCCGCAACGTGTTGAACGAAGTGTTCGTCCCGGTGCCGGCGTCGAAGATGAACACGTCGCCGTTCCCTAGCTCCATCAAGAACCCGGCACAGCCCTGTGCCCGCCGCGCCGGATATCCGGTGCCCAAGGCGGTGACCCGAATCTCGGGCTCAGCGAGGTCCTCAGCACCCGCAATGAACCGGGTCGGGTACTCCTTCAGGTCTGCTGCATCGTCCTTCACCACCACAGGATCGGTGGTCAACGGTGCCCCCTGATACGGCTCAGGCAATTGCTCCGACATGCTGATCTCCTCCGTTTAGGTCGTTTACCTACACGCACTCGGGCGATCAAACCGCCAGTAGTTTCGCCTTCTGCGCCTGGTACTCGTCCTCGCTGAGGACCCCTTGGTCGCGAAGCGAGGCGAGCTTGGCTAGCTCATCGGTCTAGGTCGAGCCGGCAACGTTACGGATGTACTCGTCCTGGGCTTCCTGCGCCTTCGTTGCCCGGTCCATCTCGCGTTGCGACATGTCACTGCCGTGGACGACCAGGTAGGCGAGCACACCGAGGATTGGCAGGAAGACGATCAACACCACCCACAGCGCCTTCGACCAACCCGATATGTCGTTTCGGAACACGTCGATTACCACCGAGATCAGGACCCAGATCCATGCGACGAACAGGAAGATGATCAGGATTGTCCAGAACAGGTCCAACAAAGGCATGGCAGCCTTCCTCTCCTAAATGATCAAATCTTCGGACCGAGTACCGATTCGAAGATTGACGGATACAACCAGACAATCAATCGCGACGCAAAACCGGATTCGGATCAGAAGCGCATGACCGAGCAGGCGCAGGCCCTGCTTGCGGTACTTCAGGCGGCGATGAACAGCATCTCCGCCACCGAATCCGCCCTTCGCGACAAGGGTTTCGCCCTGCACGCCCCGGAGTGGGACCTGATGGCCTTTCTCGAGGACTTCGGCCTGATGCGTCCGGCGGAGCTGCTGCGTCTCTGCATATTGACCACCAGCCCGGCGACGCTATCCACCATCCTGTCGCGCCTCGAGAAACGAGGTCTGGTAGTGCGAGTCCGCGATGAAACCGACGCCCGCTCGGTGATCGTCGACGTCACCAGGGAAGGTCGCCAATTGGTCAACGAGATCTGGCCCGTGCTGTCGGTGAAGATCGTCGCGCCATTCAACGCCCACTTCACCGAGGAGGAACGGGCTACGCTCCTGGAACTTATGGGTCGGATCTGATGGGTCCGGCAGCGACGGCAGCAACCCGGCTCGGTTGCTGACCTCGTTGTTAGAGACAGGCTGATCTGCGAATACGGGAAATCATCGCATAGGGCGCCGGGGCCGCACGAATCGCGTCCCCGAAGTCGTATCAGGCTCCGTCGGTGGGTGCGGGGGTGCTCACCGTCTTGCCTTCGGCATCCGAGTAGGTCTCGCTCAACGTGGGTACCTGATTGACGGTGACGATCACTGGGGCCTCCAGCGCGGCGCTGAGGAGATCCTCGAGTTCTTCGATAGGCGGATACGGATCGGGGGAGGCGAGGACGACGCTCACCTCGGATCCCTCGACGGTCACGTCGAGAACCTGGATCGTGGATTCGTCGGCGAGCCAGGTCGCCACCGCGTCCTCTGCGGAGCCGGTCGCTACGGATGCGGCGATGACGCGTTGTCCGGTGATGCCAAGGGGAACCATGATGACGAGCGCGCTGACGAGTATCGTGGCGAGGGAGGCTCTGATCTGGGTCCCGTAGGTGCGCAGGCGCCGGAACGACACAAATCCGGTGATCACGAACACGACGACGGCGGCGAGCACGATGGTGACGGCGTTGGTGATGAAGAGCAATAGCGCCCCACCGGCCTCGTCCCATAGCCTGGCGTGAGCCGTGACACCCGTGACCGCCAGCGGAGGTACCAGCGCGACGGCGATGGCGACCCCCGGCAGCGACGAGGACACTCTCCGGTCGACGGTGGCGTAGGCGCCGGCGGCGCCCGCAGCGAACGCGATCAGCATGTCGATCAGCGTTGGTTGGGTCCGCGACGTGATCTGTGAGTTGGTGGTGAGGTCGCCGATGGCGGGAACCCAGGCGGCGACGATCCAGGCGAGGCCGATAGCGCCGATAGCCGCGACGGTTACGGTCGCGGCAGACTCGAGTGTCCTTCGCGGCCAACCGCCGACGATTCCGGCGGAGGTGCCCATGATCGAGGTCATCAGCGGTGCGATCAGCATGGCGCCGATTACGACGGCCGTGGAGTCCTGCAGGATGCCGAGGGTGGCGATCGTGGTTGAGAGCAGCATCATGACCCCGAATGAGGTGAGCTTTCCGGCTCGATCCGGCTCTTCGTAGTACAGGCCGTCGGAGATCTCGCCGCGTCGATCGCGCCCGATGTCTGCGTCTTCGAACCAGGCACGCACCATTTCCGACACTCGAACGGAGTCGAGCTCGGCGAGCTCCTCGTCGGTGTGGCGTTGGAGTCCGTAGCTGATCAATACGAGACCGAGCGCGAGGACGAGGATCGCCACGGTGGCGAAGGCGAATCGGATTGAAGGCTCTGGGAGCAGGACGAGCACGACGCCTCCCGCGGTCAGCAGTGCCCCTCGGATGACGGGCATAACCCACGATTCGTCGGCTACCCGTTGCTCGATCTCTGCAGCGTCCTCGACCAAGGCTGCGTGCTGTCGCCGGTCGGAACGAAACGCCCGGATCCCCACTGCGATCGAACGCACACTGGCCAGGATTGCCACCGCCCCAACGAGACGAGCAGCGAGCGTGAGGCTTTCCTGAGGGATAGCGAGAAGAGCCAAACCGGCCCCGAACGCCACAACGAGCATTACGACACTGGTCCAGTCGAAAAATGCCCTCCCGGAGCGCAACGAGAACACGACATGGGTCACCACGATGGCGACGAGGCCGAAACCCACGATCAGCGTCGCGGCCCGGGCCGTAATCTCGGGCCAGGCAAGACCGATCAGCGCCAGTACCACCAGCACCGCGCCAATGACCGTGGCTCGGTTCATCCACGAGCGCGGTGCGGATCTGTCGCTTGTCGCCGGATCCATGTCCTCTGCCACGGTGGCAAGTTAGTCCCCCGATTGGGGGAGGTATGCGCGATCCGCACCATCCGGCTGCAGCTCGAGGGGGAGTCGGTGGAGCCAATTCAGTTAGGGTCGCTTCCGTGTTTTGCCAGATCGACCGTCGGCAGCGGTCCGCCCGCTCTTCTGGATCGGGTCGCTAGGTGACGACACCTTCCGCGCCTTCGAGCACGCTGGCCCGTCTGGTTCCCGGGGCGGACATGCTTCGCACCTACGACCGTTCGTGGTTGAGGCCCGATCTGCTTGCGGGGGTCACGGCGTGGGCGATGCTGGTTCCGCAGGGCCTCGGTTACGCCACGCTGGCGGGCATGCCGGCCGTTGCCGGGCTCTATGCAGCATTCGGCGTCTTGCTGTTCTATTGGCTGTGGGGAAGCAGTAAGGAGCTCAACGTCGGGCCGGAATCAACGGTTGCGATCATGGTGGCAACCGTGCTCACTCCGCTGGCGGGGCAACGTACTCATCGGAGCCGGCAGCCTCGCCGCAACGCTTGCCATCCTCGTCGGGTCGATCCTGTTGACCGGCCGCCTACCGACGCCAGCGAGGTCGGTAACGTAATTGAGTATCCCGCTGGGCGCCCCTCATCAAAGGACCTGCATGGCCGCAGACAACAGCGCCGGCGAGGGCCGAGTGGAGAACACTCACCCGTCCCGGTTAGCAAGGCTCTTTGCATTGCTCATCGCCACATATGAGTCGTCGCGCCAGAACCGGACGTCGAGGCTGGGAGCCGCGCTGGCCTACTACGCGATTTTCGCCTTGGCGCCTTTGATGATTGTCGCGCTTGGCATCGCGGGCTTCTTTCTTGGTGAGTTGGCGGTAGAGGGGCAGCTCGCAGGAAGAGTCGAGACTCGTATCGGCAGCGACGCGGCCAAGGTCCTCGAGATCATGCTAACGGAGGCGGACTCCACCGCGACTAGCTCTGTGTTGACCGGTGGCGGAATGATCGTTTTGCTGGTCACAGCATCCGTGCTGTTCCTCGCTCTCCAGGATGCTTTCAACACGATTTGGGGAGTCCCTTGGGCATGGGGGATTAAAGCGAAGTTGCGACGTCGCCTGCTCTCGTTTGCCGTGGTGGTCGCTATCGGCCTCCTGTTGGTCGCCGTGGTTGTCGCAGACACGATCCTTGCGGCCATCGACCAGCTGCTGCCCAACAGACTGGAGGTTTCTGGGGTTGCGTTGGCACTGGCCGGCTCGGCACTTCCGGCGATCCTCGCCGCCTTCGGGTTGGCTCTGTTGTACAAGTTCATGCCAGACACGAATGTGCCGTGGCGCAGCGCGTTGCTGAGCGGCGCGATCACTGCTGTTTTCATGATGATCGGAGCGTGGCTGATCGGTCTCTACATGGGCCAGCAGAACCCGGTGACAGTGGCTGGAACCGCCGGTGGCGTCCTCCTGATCCTGTTGTGGATCTACTACGAGGCGCAGATCTTCCTCCTCGGCGCCGAGTTCAGCCGCAGCTACACGAAATATCATGAGGGCTCCCTGGTGATCGTCCACAAGGATCTCGTCGACGACGTCATCGATCCCACGGGCTGAGAGAGCGGTAAGAAGATTTCGGGATTCCGCGAGCTTTGACCCATGGAAGCGCCGCGGTCAACCCGGTCGACACCTGGCTCAGTGGCGGAAGCCCCCCTGTGTGATGCGATGAACGGGCGGGGCCTCCCCCCTCATCGGTGACCCGGTCATCATCCGGGTTGCTCTATCTCACCGTTGTGAGAAAGGAGGCCCGAGATGAGAGCGTATCTAGGTATTGATCTGCATCGTCGCCGTTCTGTGGCGGTGTGTCTCGATGAGGACAGGGAGCGGTTGTGGTGGTGCCGGTTTAACAACTCGCCGGAGACGTTGGCCCGAGTGGTCGCTGAGGCTGGCCCTGCTCCGGAGGTGGTGTTGGAGGCCACCTTTGGATGGTATTGGGCGGCGGATCTGATCGCTGAGGATGGTGGCCGGGTGCATCTGGCGCATCCGTTGGGGGTGAAGGGGTCTAGGAACCGGCGGATGAAGAACGACTTGAAGGACGCCACCTTGTTGGCGGAGACAACCCTGACCGGTTGAAGTCGGAAGGCTCGTGGGCGCATCTGTCGGCGTCGCTCCACTGCCGGCGTCAACCGAAAAGACCCCCCGTCACCGGCTCAACCGCGGCGGAGACCGCCAAGCCAACGCCGCGCTGTATCGCGTCGTGTTGACCCGCATGTCGTCGGATGAAGAGACCCGCCGCTACGTAGCGCGCCACCGAAGCGAAGGATCGACGGGCGGTGTGACCTAATACGAGCCCGCCCACCACACGGTGTGGCCCATCCCAGTCCTGTCCACCGAACCGCACTGCTCCTTGACATAAGAGACTCAATATGGGCGGCCCACTCTGGGCTTTCGGGTAGCGCATATGTGCCTGATTGATGATGTCGTGGCGCTGCGGGGCTGACTGTTCCGTAGCGTGTGGGGTCTCGGCGGGTTTGGCTCTCGATGTGCCTGGCACCCGGATGGGTGTCTTTGTAACGAACTGTCGGCCCGTCGGGACCCTTGGCTGCGGTGTGGCTCGA
>SMVB01402130.1_pt1 | contig 12516 bp, 11 predicted proteins | sample 2456461 | NCBI WGS metagenome assembly SMVB01 (sample SAMN11095934, study PRJNA526329) | marine sediment metagenome | biome: Marine sediment; feature: Surficial sediment; material: Deep marine sediment; isolation source: Hadal surficial sediment | place: Pacific Ocean | collected 2014-05 | depth...
CAGCCATAGTAGAAGGGCAACCGCTGAGCCAACCGGGCCCGCAGCCGCGCGAAGCTCAAAGGAGTGCACCCCAATTTCGTTGGACGAGGTGTCTCGGGCCGGTGGGGCCGGTAGAGTTAAGAGCCATATCGCCGGTTAAGCTAATCCTGAGGCATTGGGTCGCCCAAGACATGCATCAGACGGTTGGCCCAGCCGAATAGCGACGCCGAGAGTATCAGGTCCAGAACTTCGTCCATGCCAAACCCATTCTCGACGAGAAGCTCCATGTCCGCTTTTCGGGCTTCGGACGGGCACTTTGACAGCTTGGTGGCGAAATTCATCAACGCCTTTTGACGGGGGTCGATGTCCGCATCTTCACCAGAAGCGAAGATGCGGTCCATGACCGTCTCGTCTTTGGTCAGTTGGTTGTACCGGTTGGCATGGACCGCGGCGCAGTAGATGCACCTGTTGACCACCGAGGCGGCCACCGCGCCCATCTCCGTTTCCGAACGGGACAGCCCGCCACGGCTGTACATGATTCCGTTGAAAAGCGGCGTGCGCTGCTGAAGCGTTTCCGGGTCGAGGGCTAGGACCAATGTGTAGGCTCCGATATCCGTGTTGGAGACCGTCACCTTCATGGCCTCCATCTGCTCGCCCGTGGCCTTCTCCAAATCAAGCGGCCTAACCCGGGGCTGCCAGAAGGGAACGACAGCCGTGAAATCTTCGATCGGTTTGGTCATGACACCTCCACCATCAGCCTCAGGCCGGCGACCACCCTGATCTGGTAGCTTACGAAGGCGATAAGCTCCGAGAGGCGAACGATATCAGCATCGGCAATCCCGACGTTCTGCAACGCTGAGACATCGCCGCTGACTGCCTCTCTGGGGTTGACCGCTACCAGGTCGGTGTGCCGGATGATGGCCCTCAGCCGGATATCACTGCCACCATCGAACCCCGTATCGGCAATCTCCCGGTTGCTGTCACCAATCAGGCCATCGTAATGGCGAGCGAGAACCGCCTCATCGTTCAACAAGGCGATCCGGCACGCTAATGCGGCCCGCTCAGAGTGGGTGAGACCACCCGGATGCTTTGGCCGCAATGCGGCGTCATGGGACTTCTCCGTCAGCTCCAGGATCTCGCCGCGCTCGGACAGTACGCCGGCCAAACGACTTTCAGCGGAGATACCGGCCGCTTTGGCCACTATAGTCTGGAAGATATCCATCCTGGCCTCCAATTAAAGGGACTTTGGCTCAAGAGTGGTAAACGTGTCTGGAATCCACTCCTTCTGTCACTCCGAGTTGTCACCCCGAACCGTCACCCCGAGTTGTCACCCCGAACCGTCACCCCAAGTTGTCACCCCGAACCGTCACCCCAAGTAAAGCGAGGGGCCTCGTTACTACTGGTTTGACCTGTGGTTGCGCAATGAGATTCTTTCCCGGCGCGTCGGGAGCGCTCCTCAGAAAGACGGCACTGAGGCAAGTCCGGCTATTGCGAATGCCTAGAGAGAGCCATCAATGACTATGTCCAACACGGCCGGTTTGCCCGATGCGACCGCCCGTTGCACCGCCGGAGCAATCTCAGCCGGGTCGGTGATTCGTTCGCCATGCACGCCCATACCCACGGCGATGGCCGAGATGTCGAAGGGCGTGGGAAAATCCGAATAGGGGAGGTTCTCACCGGCCGATTCCTTCTGCTGCAGTATCTCCCGTTGATAAACGTCGAAGTTCACCTTCAAGACCCGGTACATGCCGTTATTGCAGATGACGAAGATGCAAGGGATATTGTCGTTGGCCGCCGTCCACAGTCCTTGAATGGTCATCATGGCGCTGCCGTCGCCGATGATGCCGAACACCGGCCGGTCCGGGTTGGCGACCTGGGTGCCCATGGTCGTGCCGATCCCGCCGCCGATGGACTGCCCTCTAAACGCTCTAAGATCGCCCCGTTTCTCCCCCTGGAAGTAATGGCGCATCGTGGCCCGGTTGCTGACCGAGTCGTCTACCACGATGGCGTTGGCCGGTATGGCCTTGGCCAGCTCCGACATCATCCTGGCTGGAATCATCGGCTTGTTGTCCCACTTGGCGGACACCGAGTCGTCGAAGGCTTTTCGCCTCTCCACCACCGCAGCCACGGCCTCCAGCTTCCGGCCCACGATCTCGTTCTCCATAACAGGCGTGAGGCGGGGTTTTATGGAGCTGATCAATGCCTCGATAGCCAGCCCGCAGTGGGATATGATGCCCACGTCCGTGGGTTCGGACCTCCCGACCCGGCCTGGGATGGGGTCGATGTGAATCAGCTTGGTAGACGGACCCAGGACGATATCTCCCCAGTAAAACAATTCGTCCATGGCGTCCATGCCAATGGCCAAGACCAAGTCTACTTCTTGAAGCAGCTCTCTGCCGCTGGCGACCCTGAGGGTATGGTTCCCGAAGAATTGGGGGTGGGTTGTCGGGAAGGAGACTTCAGCGCCCCGGGACTGGTGGACCGGAAGACCAAGTAATTCGGCCAGTTCCACCGCTTGGGAGTTGGCATGGTCCTCGGAGACCCTATCACCCACCATCATCATGGGCCTTTTGGCCGCGAGGAGCAGGGAAGCCGCCTCTTCGATGCCCTTGGGATCTGGCCCGTATGAGTCGTGCACCTTGCGGGAGGGCACGATGTTCATCTCTGCCTCTCCCTCTAGGGCATTGGCGGTAAAACCCACATAGACCGGCCCTTTGGGGTGGCTATTCGCGTCATTGAAAGCCCTGCGGACCATGGATGGAATCTGGTCCGGAAGGTTTAGCTCCACCGCCCATTTGGTCACGGGCCGCACCAGTTCCGCCAGATCGGTCTTGGTTTCGTTGATTTTGCGCGCATCGTAGTTGGCCGACATGATGACCATGGGTGTTCCGGTATTGAGGGCGTCCAACATCAAAGCGATCCCGTTGGCCAGCCCGCTATCCACGTGGAGCATGACCAGCGACGGCTTCTCGGTGGCCCTGGCGTAGGACTCGCCCATGCCCATCGCGACGCTTTCTTGCAGGGTGAGGAAGTACCGCAATTCCGGGTAATCGCCCAGCAGGTCCATGATTGGCGCTTCGCTGGTGCCCGGGTTGCCGAAGATATGCCGCACGCCCTCCGCTTTCAGCATCTCCAACAAGGCCTGCTTTCCGGTCATTTTTTCCGACATCGATATAAACCTTCCATCTTATTAATATGTTTGAACGCCTCGCCCGGCGGCCGGGTTAAGGAGCGGCCTGGACCAGCTCAATCAGAACGTCATCCGGCCCTTCGATGTAGGCCAGTTTGATTCCCTGAGGCGTAACGGTCAGGGGCAAGACGACTCGTATTCCCTCTGCTTCCAAACGTGTCATCTCTGCTTCCAAGTCCTCCACGTGGAACCCAAAGTGTTCCAGCCCAAGCCGGTTGAGTTCAGCGACACTCTTCTCCGGTGACGACCCCGCGGGCTGGGAAGAGATGTTCAGACGAGTCGGCCCGCCTACTTGCATGCCGATGGTGATTGTGCCCGGCATGACCTCGCGCTCCGAGACCACCTTGGCGTTGAAGATTTTCTCGTACCAGGCGGCTGATGCCCGTGGGTCAACGGCCCTGATGTGAACGTGGTTGATGGCGTATTCCATGAATATTCTCCTTAGTTGCTGGGCGCAAGAACTACAGCGGCGCCACGAGGCGGACCGGCTTCTCGACGGAATGTTAGCCTTGGCGGGTAACCTTGTCCACCACCCGCCCGGTGTGATGCTTTCCCGCAGCCGATCCAAGACCGTTGCCAGGCTCGACGTTGGTTGGCATGTCCATTTGGATGTCTGTATACTCGCCACAAGCCGACACGAGGAAATCAATGGCACGAACCTTCCGCCTGGCGCTGGCGCAGATCAACCCCACGGTCGGGGACATCCCCGGGAACACCGCCAAGATCCTGGACTACCTAAAACGCGCCCAAGAGGCCCAGGCCGACCTCGTCGCCTTCCCTGAAATGGCCACCACCGGCTACCCGCCGGAAGACCTGCTCTTCAAGACCTCTTTCCTCAACGATAACGTGGCCGCCATGGAAAAGGTGGCTGCGGCATCCAAGGGAATCTCCGTGGTCCTCGGCTACGTCAACATCCTGTCCTTGGACCGCGGCCCCGACGATATGGGCCCCCGAATCACCAATGCCGCCGCCCTTTGTCATGACGGCCGGTTGGTGGACACCTACCACAAGATATTCCTGCCCAATTACGGCGTCTTCGATGAGCAACGATACTTCCAGAGGGGTTCGGACTGCCCGGTCTACCGGATCGGCGGCGTGTCCATCGGCGTAAACATCTGCGAGGACATCTGGTACCCGGTGGGGCCAACCACGGTGCAGCGCCAAGCCGGCGCCGAGTTGATCATCAACATCAACGCCTCGCCCTTCCACGCAGGCAAACGCGCCTTCAGGGAGGAGATGATTGCCCAGCGGGCCTCGGACCACGGTCTCGCCGTCGCCTACCTGAACACGGTGGGCGGTCAGGACGAGTTGATCTTCGACGGTGGCAGCATCATCTGCGACGCCACCGGGAGCCTGACCGCGCGAGGACCCGCCTTCCAGGAATATCTGTTGATAGCCGATCTGGAATTCCCCGAAGAAGCAACCAGCCTGAAACAAGGCCCCGCACATCCTGCCGTCGAGCTAGAGGCCGTGGGCGCGCCCAAGACCCTGACCGTCTCCGGCTTCGCGTCCGCCAGCAAATCACCATTAGCGCCCCAGGGTATGTCCGCTGCGATGGAGGACGCCGAAGAGGTTTACCGGGCATTGGTCTTGGGAACGGCCGATTATCTCCGCAAGACCGGCTTCTCCAAGGCCCTGATTGGCCTGTCCGGAGGTGTGGACTCGGCGTTGACCGCCACGGTGGCCGTGGATGCCCTGGGCAAGGAAAACGTGGTTGGAATCACCATGCCCTCCCGGTATTCTTCCGAAGGCAGCATCAGCGACTCCAAGAAGCTGGCCGAAAATCTTGGCTTCGACCTCTGGGAAGTGCCTATCGAGCCGGCACACGAGGCTTTCACGGATATGCTGGAGGAGCGTTTCAGGGGCACCGAACCCAACGTGGCCGAGGAGAATGTCCAAGCGCGGGTTCGGGGCAATGTGCTGATGACGGTGTCCAACAAATTCGGTTGGATGGTGCTCACCACCGGCAATAAGTCGGAGATGGCCATGGGCTACGCCACACTGTACGGGGACATGGCCGGCGGCTTCGCCGTGCTGAAGGACGTGCCCAAGACCACGGTTTACGAGCTATGCCGTTGGCGGAACCGGCGAGGCCGGTCTTTCGGGACTCCCGAAGATGTGATTCCGGCGGCGATCCTCGACAAAGCGCCTAGCGCGGAGCTGCGCGAGGACCAACTGGACGTCGATAGTTTGCCGCCCTATGAGGTCCTCGACCCGGTGATCAAGGCCTACGTGGAGGATGATTGTAGCTATCAGGACATGGTGGCACAGGGGTTCGATGCCCAGGTGGTCCGCCAGGTCATATCAGCCGTGGACCGTAACGAATACAAGCGCCGCCAAGCTCCACCGGGAGTGAAAATCACCCCACGCGCCTTCGGTAAGGACCGCCGCCTGCCCATCGTAAACCGCTACCGCCAACATGAGGGCCGCTAGCCCCCGAAACTAGTTGTCCGCTCCATCCGAAGGTCCCAGTTTCCGGCCCGGACTCCCGGCGTCCCTCGAAATGTAGCCCGACTAAGCGTACAATGTCGCTTCTAGCCAACCCGACAAGGGGCCTGGTTACGCATTCCTGTCACTTGATGAAGCCGATGGCCCGTAGTAACGTTATGGCAGCATAAAACCGCGCTCTTTCTCCAACTTAGGAGGTTCGTTCGCATGACCACCACAAAGCGTGAAAAAAGCCTGATTGTCATACAACTAACCGGCGGGAACGACTACCTCAACACCATTGTTCCCTATGGAGATGGCCGGTATTACGATTCCCGGTCCACGGTGAACATTCCCCAAGAGAAGGTGATTCCCATCGACAACCAGGTGGGATTCAATCCCAGCATGGGTCCAATCAAGACGCTTTGGGATGAGGGCCATGTAGCCATCATCAACGGCATTGGCTACGAGAACCCGAACCGGTCGCACTTCAGGTCAATGGACATCTGGCACACCGCCGAGCCCGATGCCATCGGACGCGAGGGCTGGCTGGGCCGGACCATCCGGGACCTTGATCCGCAAGGGGACAACGTGCTCACCGGCATCAACTTCGGCCGCGGTCTTCCTCGGGCCATGGCCTGCCCGGGCGTGTCAGTCACCTCCGTGGGTGACCTGGCAACCTACGGTTTGTTCCCTGATATAGAGGATGAGGACCTGCGCATGTTCACCCTCGAGGCCTTCTCCAAGATGTACGGCGGGGCTGCCGGGCGAGACCCGGTGATGGACCTGCTGAGCCGGACCGGACAGGACTCGATTCACGGCGCCGACATTCTGCGCACCGCTCCCGCCATGTATTCGTCGTCGGTCGAGTACGCGCCCAACGCCTTGGCCCAAAACGTGAAAAGCATCTCCCAGGTGTTCCACGCCGATCTGGGCGCCCGGATTCTCTACACCGCTCATGGACTTTTCGACACGCACGCAGGCGAGCTACCCACCCACGCCAAGCTTTTGGATGACGTGGCCGGCGCGGTGGGCTGTCTGATGGATGATCTAAAAGAGCACGGACGGGAGGATGACGCCGCGATTTTGATCTTCTCCGAGTTCGGGCGGCGCATCAAAGACAACGGCTCTGGCAGCGATCACGGCTCTGGCGGAGTGGCTTTCCTAATCGGAGGCGCGGTGGAGGGTGGCATGTACGGTGAGTATCCCTCTCTGGCTGAAGCCCAGCAATTGGAAGGAGACCTCCGGTCCAACAACGACTTCCGCTCCACCTACACCGGCATCCTGGAAGATTGGCTGGGGTTGGACCCGGTCCCCATCGTCAATGGGCAGTTCGAGAAGATGAGCTTGTTCCAGTCCTAACCGGACCGCTCCAGTGGCTTGATCGAGACTAAGCGAGACCAATCTGCTCCAATCGAGGACAGTGATGACAAGCAACGACACCGCTTTGATGGCCCACCTGCTCAGGCGCGCCGGCTTTGGCGCCAACCGTGACGAGTTGGAGCGATACCTGGGAATGGGCTACGACGATGCCGTGGAAACGCTGCTCAACCCCTCGGACCCGGCCAACATACCCGACGACCTCATCCGCCGCTACCATGTGGAGCAATCGGAGTTGCGCGACCTGCCCGGCTCCGCCGCCTACTGGATGTACCGGATGATTAGCACCACCTGCCCCTCCGAGGAGAAGATTGCCCTCTTCTGGCACGGTCTGTTCGCCACCGGGTATACCAAGCTGAATCAGGCCCGCGCCCTGCTCGACCAGGTGGACATGTTCCGGAGGTCCGGACTCGGCAGCTTCGAAGTCCTTTTGTTGGAGCTATCCAGGGACCCGGCCATGATGCTGTGGCTCGACAACAATGAGAATCACCGTGATTCAATGAATGAGAACTTTGGACGGGAGCTACTGGAACTCTTCTCCATGGGCATCGGCAACTACACCGAGGACGACGTCAAGGCCTGCGCCCGGGCATTCACCGGTTGGACGCTTGGCAACGCCGAATACATGGCCGTTCGTGCGTTTAAGGACTCGATCTGGCCCTACGGCCGCATCGCTTGGCACTTCGAGTACCGGGAAGATGACCACGACGATGGCGAAAAGACCTTCCTGGGAGAGACCGGCAATTTCAATGGCGAGGAAATCATCGCCATCATCGTGAAGCAAGAGTCCACCGCCCGGTTCTTGGCCACCCGCTTGTTCCAGTTCTTCGGCGCGGACGAAGTGACCGAAGCTGGGGAGAAGGTCATCGACGAAATGATGGCCATCTATTTCAGCTCGGGCTACCAGATTCGCGACATGCTCCGCACGCTTTTCCACTCCGGGTTCTTCAAGTCCGACGAGGCGCGTTTCGCCCGCGTGAAGGGGCCGGTGGAGATGGTGGTGGGCGCCATCCGGATGGCCGGAAACTACCAGACCCCGTTCCTAGGCATAGAGAATGTGTCCAGGACCATGCTGTATATGGGCCAGGGCCTACTGCAGCCTCCCACGGTGGAAGGTTGGCACGAGGGTGTGGAATGGATCGACAGCGGCGCACTGGTGGAGAGGGTCAACTTCGCGGCCAAGGAGTTGTCCAACGTCAGCAGCCCCGGCGTGCGGTCCATCATCGAGAGGCTGGCGGCGAGCTCGGAAGACGGCGTGCTGGCCCCTTCAGATCTGGCGGATGGATGCCTGGACCTATTGGGGCCCATCCAGGTTTCCGAAGAGACCCGGTCCATTCTGGTGGACTACGCCTCACGGCATGGAGACCTGGACTTGAACGGTCACCAACCGGGCGACGAGGCGGAGCAGCAGGTGGGCAATATGCTGCGGCTAGTGGCTGCCACCAAGGAATATCAACTCGCCTAACTCGTCAGTAACCAATCTCGGCTGAATAAGGGGGCCGGCGTGAGCACCCAGACTGAATCACCCAGCATCGCTCTGGACTACGTCAAGACCATCGGCATCGTAAACAACGGCTTCAACGGCCGGGGCTTCGCCAATCCCTACGACATCGTGGTGGATGGCGGCGGCCGCATCTTCGTGCTGAACCGCTGCGACCCGTTGCGCGCCTCCGCGATCCGCGTTGGCGTATGCACCTTGGACGAAGAGTATCTTAACGAGTTCGGCCGCGGCAACGGCGCCGGCGACGGGCAGTTTGTCTGGCCCGTGGCCATGGCGGTGGACAGCCAGGACCGTCTCCACATCACTGACGAATACAACCACCGCGTGACCCTCTACAGCATGTCGGGAGATTACTTGTACCATTGGGGGACCGCCGGTTCTGGAAACGGCGAACTGAGTGGACCTGCTGGTATCGCCATCGATGCATCGGACAACGTGTTCGTGGTGGACCAGCACAACGCAAGGGTCCAGAAGTTTTCCGCCGATGGCAAGTTCATCACCACTTGGGGCTCCTTCGGCCAAGGCGATGGACAGTTCAACCTTCCATGGGGGGCCGCGGTTGACGGAGAAGGCAACGTCTACGTCGCAGACTGGCGCAACGACCGTATCCAGAAATTCACCAACGACGGCGAGTTCTTGGCCGTCTACGGCGAGACTGGCGGCGGCGAAGGCCAATTCCAGCGGCCGACCGGCGTGGCTGTCGACTCAGACGGTTTCATCTACGTGGCTGATTGGGGCAACGAGCGGGTGCAGGTGCTGGGCCCCGACGGCAGTTTCCGTCTGATTTTGCGGGGAGAGGCCACCGTGTCCAAATGGGCCGAGGACTATTTCGCGTCCAATCCAGAGGAAAAGGCCGAGCGGGACATCTCCAACCTCATCCCAACCCTGCCCGGCCACTTGAATACCCCGTACCACGTTTCTTCCCAGACCGAGCCCTATTTCTGGGGGCCGGTTTCGGTTAGCCTGGACCGCGAGGGCCGGCTCTACGTGGCGGAGACCAACCGCCACCGCTTCCAGGTCTACCAGAAGCGCTAACCTCATCTGGCGCCAGCTAAACTGTCGGCCGGACGCGGACGGCGGATTTTATTGCGCCCATACCGGACCCGTAAGATTGTTCAGTCTGACAGGAGTCTGAGCTATGAAAGCCGTTGTCTACAAAGGACCTTTTGACGTCGCCGTCGAGAGCGTGCCGGACCCCGAGATCCGCCACCCCAACGATGTCATCGTCAAGGTCACATCCAGTTGCATCTGCGGCTCCGACCTGCATATGTACGAGGGCCGCACCGCCGCCCAACCGGGCATTGTCTTCGGCCACGAAAACCTGGGGATCATCCAGGAAGCCGGCCCCGCGGTGACAACGCTGAAGCCAGGCGACCGGGTGGTGATGCCCTTCAATGTCGCCTGCGGGTTCTGCAAGAACTGCCAGAGGGGTTACACCGGGTTCTGCACCACCGTGAATCCGGGATTCGCCGGCGGGGCCTACGGCTACGTGGCCATGGGTCCGTGGGTCGGTGGCCAGGCGGAATATCTGCAAGTGCCTTTCGCCGACTTCAATTGCCTGCCGTTGCCCGCTGGCACTCAGTGGGAGTCGGACTTCGCCCTGTTGGCCGACATCTTCCCCACCGGCTACCACGGCGCCGAGCTGGCCGACGTTGGCCCTGGCGAGAGCGTAGCCGTGTTCGGGGCCGGTCCCGTTGGTCTGATGGCCGCCTATAGTTGCGTGATCCGGGGAGCGGCCCAAGTCTACGTCATCGACCACGTGCAAGAGCGTCTGGACAAAGCCGCTGAGATTGGCGGGATCCCAATAAACTTCGACACCGGAGACCCGGTGCAGCAGATCAAAGACCTGCGAAACGGGCAGGGCGTGGACAAGGGCATCGACGCCGTGGGTTACCAGGCCGCCAAAGCCGGGTCTTCGGCGGTGGGCGGGGAACAAGAGGAGTCGCCCAATATCGTGCTGAACCAGCTGATTGACGTGGTCAATCCCACGGGCGCTCTCGGTATACCGGGACTCTACGTGCCCACTGATCCGGGCGGAGTGGATGAAGGCGCAAAACGCGGGGCGCTGTCCATCAACTTCGGCCGCCTGTTCGAGAAGGGACTGCGGCTGGGCACCGGCCAGTGCAACGTGAAGAAGTACAACGCCGACCTCCGGGACTTGATAATCTCGGGCCGGGCCAGCCCCAGCTTCGTTGTTTCCCATTCGGTGCCGCTGGCCGACGCGCCCGATGCCTACAAGAAGTTTGACCAACGGATCGACGGCTACACCAAGGTGATCCTACAACCCTAGCCGGAAGATTTTGGTGGAAAAAGGCGGTGAGCCCGATGCAGATTGGCAGTGGCGCAAATACCTACGAATGGCAGGACTCTTGGGCCGGGATCCCGGACTCGGAGAGCGCCCGGAATGGTTGGGCCCATCACGGCGTGGCGGTGATGGAGTCGGGCCAGATTATCACCTACCACCAAGGCGATCAGACCATGATGGTCTTCGACGAAAAAGGTGAACTGGCCCGCTCCTGGCAGGTGAATCTCAGCGACGCCCATGGAATCACCCTGGTGAACGAAGGCGGCACAGAACTGCTCTGGATCGCCGACAACGGCCGTAAACGCCAGCACTCCCTCGGCTACGAATATCCCGATGGCGAGACCCGCGGCCAAGTGCTGAAGATGGACTTGGAAGGAAAGGTGTTGGCCAGCCTTCAGCGCCCCGACCTTGATGTGTACCGCGAAGGCATGTATTCGCCGACCTGGGTCGCGGTGAACGAAGAACGGCACGGTGGCAACGGCGATGTCTGGGTCGCTGATGGCTACGGACAGAGTTACGTGCACCGGTACGGCAAGGCAGGGAACTACATCGCCAGCATCAATGGAGAGGAGGGCGGGGCCGGCAGGTTCAATTGCCCCCATGCCATATTTATCGACCGCCGGGGCCCGGACCCCGAACTCTACGTGGCGGACCGGGCCAACGGGCGGGTCCAAGTCTACGACCTAGAAGGGAATTACCAGCGGGTGTTTGGCGGCGATTTTCTGACCACTCCCAGCGGGTTCGCCACTCACGGCGACCTGCTGATTATCGCCGAACTCCGGGCGCGGCTTACCCTGTGCGGAAAGAACGACGAGTTCGTTTGCTACCTTGGAGCCAACGAACCGGTCTGTGACGTTGAGGGGTGGCCCAACAACAAGGACGCCTCGGGGAAAATCATTCCCACCAGTCTGCTGGAGACCGGGAAGTTCAACAGCCCGCACGGCCTGGCAGTCGACGGCCAAGGCAACCTCTACGTCGCCGAGTGGCTCATCGGAGGCCGGTTCATACGCCTTGGTAAGGTCTGAACCGGCTAATCCCCCACCTCGATAATCATTTCAATCTCGACACAACTCTTGCGGGGAAGTCCGCTCATGCCCACGGCGGAGCGGGCGTGACGCCCTTGGTCGCCGTACAGTTCCACCAACAGGTCGGACGCGCCGTTGCCCACGATGAAATGGCGGTCGAACTCTGGGTCGGCGTTGACCATCACCAACAGCTTCACAACCCGCTGGACCTTATCCAGATCCCCCAAATCTTGTTTAATCGAGGCCAGGCAATTGAGCATGGCCAGCTTGGCCGACTCGTAGGCCTGCTCCTCAGTAACATCGCGGCCCACCTTTCCGGGGTTCAGCACGGTACCGTCCGGTTTGCCAGCGATGTGTCCGGCCACGTACAGCAGGTTTCCGGTCCGCACAGTGGGGATAAAATTGGCCACCGGAGTGCCCACCGGCCCCAACTCCAGACCCATGTCTTTTAATTTTTGCTCCGCTCGCATAAAAACCTCTAGCGCCGACGACAACATTGTAAGGCTGGAAGATTCAGAGGATTATACTCGATGCACGCTGGCGCCGGACGAAATCCCCTAAGAAAACCTCAGATATTTATAAAGCAGCTTTATCAATTGACATGGGTATACCACGGGCGCAGAATGAGAGCTGCGCATGCTAAGACCCAAGAATAAAGGCGCGTTTGGCCTATCGACGAAGGTCCACTACGCTTGGATCGTGATAGCCA
>SMVB01050018.1_pt1 | contig 12515 bp, 11 predicted proteins | sample 2456461 | NCBI WGS metagenome assembly SMVB01 (sample SAMN11095934, study PRJNA526329) | marine sediment metagenome | biome: Marine sediment; feature: Surficial sediment; material: Deep marine sediment; isolation source: Hadal surficial sediment | place: Pacific Ocean | collected 2014-05 | depth...
GAAAATGATCGTTCCGCAAACTTGATTTCTGGTAGTTGTTTGCCTTCCGGACTTATGCGTAAAACACGATGGGCATTGCTGTCGAAAGCCCAAAGGTTTCCGTCGGGACCAAATATCAGACCACCTACCAGGTGAGTCGTACCCTCCACCCACAACACGCCTTTTTCGTTGAGGTCGCTGTCATACTGGATGATGCGGCCGTCGCCCGCGTGGTCATCATCAGGGATGTTCAAATCAGTTGCGCCAACCAGGATGTCGCCTTTGGCGAATGGCTGGATCGTAGATTCCTTGGTCATTCTCGTTCTCCGGAATTAGGGAGCCGCCATTCTACTCGTACTGGTCGTCGCGACAAGTCGGGTTTGGGTCAGTTCTCAGTATCAACCGCGCGGTGGATTCACTCGAGATGTGCCCGCATATTTCAATTTGATAGACTGCATGCTGCAGAGGCTGAAAATGTGGTCTGGAGATAGTGATGTTGAGCTTACGAGTAGCGGGTAAATGCGCAGCTATAGTGCTTGGTCTGGTTTTATCCTTGTCGGCACGCGCGGACACATTTCGCTGTGCCGGCCACATCATTGAGGAAGGCATGTCTCAGGACGAGGTGCTACAGCATTGCGGGCAGCCTGATGAGATGAACAATCAGGTGCATATTACGTGGACTTACAAGCAGCATGAAGGCGGTATGGATATCGTCGTATATTTCTATGCGAATGGCGACATCGAGCAAATAAGGTCGGTGCGTGATTAATATCTGAGATCAATCCAGACAGTGGCTCTGGTCAAGTGGATACCCCTAACCTGGGCCCTTAGGCCGAAAAAGAATCGCGCTAAAATCATCGGGTTTTGACGGCTTGTCTTTGTCATGGCCGTCCATACGTGAGCGGGACAGTGTCCATAAAGCCCTGGCAGCATCAATAACCGGACCCTTGCGCATAATTTCAATAATTTCGTCCTGCAGGACATTATCAAACAGGCCATCGCTGGCCAGCAGTAAGGTGTCGCGTGCAGCGATAGGCAGGCGCGGCCCGATTTCTATACGCATGTCATTACTACCCATGACATTTGAAATGACGTGCAAATCTTTATGATCCAGCGCGTCATCTTCATGTATAAGACCGGCCTCGACAGCGAAGCCAACCGGCGAGTGCGGTGTGGTCTGCATTTTTATGACACCCTGTTGCCCCACCAGCCAGGCTGCCGAGTCACCAACATGGTAAGTGCGTACCTGCTGGTCTCTTATATCTGCGACCACCAGTGTAGTAGCGCTGCCTGTGCCGGCATCCAGCAGGTTGCGGTTGGCCAGTTCAATGCCATCCAGCACGGTGGTGCGTACCCGGGCATCTTCGTCCTCAACATCCCGGAGGGATTCGCGCAGGGTTTCGACTGCAGTGTTGGCGGCTTTGCGGGCTGCGGGCGCACCACCTACGCCATCTGCAATGGCCAGAATAAGGCACTCGCCGTTGATGGGTATGAGGGCTGCCGAATCTTCATTGGCGCCGGGTTTTTCAGCACAGGCTGCAATTACGATCGCAACGGTGCCCAGTGGCGTGTCAAAGCTATGGATTTCAAGGTCAGAGTCGCCGGTATAGAGACGGGCTTCGCCAAGCGTCCCCTGATGGGTAACTTCATCAGTCGGTTTGTCAGTCACGATTAACGAGTTTCAGCCGTATATCCTTGAATGCCTTTTCCATGGCCACCGCATCTCTATAGCGATCCTGATGGCGGAACTCGAGCGATTTACGCAGCCACGCAATAGTTCTGCGTCGCAGCTTACTACGGATTCTCGCATATCCGGGCATCGGCCACTGATAGGGATAGTCCGGCAGGTGGCCACTGAAGAGCTGATATACCACCAGACCCAGCGCAAATACATCCGATTGGAACATTGGCCGCCCCAGTGCCTGTTCCGGAGCGAGGTATCCCAGGGTGCCGGAACCGGAGGCTTTCACGGTGCGCAGCGCAACTTTGGAGAAGCCAAAGTCGGTCAGCCGCAGCCGGTTATCAGGAAACAGGATGAAGTTTTCCGGCTTTACATCGCAATGAATGATCTTCATGGCATGGGCATGCGCCACGGCGGCAACGGCCTGGGACGCGAAATCGAGTGCTCTTTCGGTCGACATGCGGCGTGCCATCCGATCCCCGAGCGTTTCGATGCCCAGGCGCATTGCGATAACAAAGTAGCCGTCTATAAAGCTGGCATTCTGTACCGGCAGTACATTGGGGTGCTCCATCTTGCTGGAAAGGCGTGCTTCGTGGCGGAACTCATCCAGGAAGTCGTCTTCAACCAGGTCAGGGTTGGCAATTTTCAGTGCTACCCGAATGCCATGAATGGTGTCATAGGCCTTATAGACATCGGCGCGCGGACCCGTGGCCAGGCGCTGTTCGATGCGATATTTGCCCAGCATCTGGCGGGCTCTGAATTTGCGCTTTTGTACCAACTGGTTGTCCTGATGATTGAATTCTGTGGCCAGAAAAGAGGCGGCGATTCTACGCCAGCCACGGCGCTTGTGGCAGTCCTATTTAGCATAAAAGGGTGAAATATATTCTTTCTATTTAAGAGGTGGGCTCACCGAAAGCTGCTAAGATTTGCGCCCCTAAAAATGTATGCTCCGGGTGCAGGCCCCGGCTACCAAATGAGCATGGTGCGTTGGCAGGCAATCATCTGCAACCAGCTGGAAGATATGTGAGATGGACAACCAGATACACAATGTAAATGTGGTCTCGAAGACCAATATGCAGACACCCGCCGAGGTTAAGGCAGCACTACCCCTGGATGCCGCAACAGAGAAATCAATTATTGCCAGTCGGCAGGTAATTCGGAATATCCATGATGGTCGTGACCCGCGTTTATTTGCCGTGGTTGGGCCGTGCTCAATTCATGATATTCAGGCGGCACATGAGTATGCGGAACGGCTGAAGATTCTTGCAGACCAGGTTGCGGACTCTATGGTCATTCTGATGCGCGTGTATTTTGAAAAGCCCCGTACGACGGTTGGCTGGAAAGGCCTGATTAATGATCCGGATATGGATGACTCATTCCACGTAGAAAAGGGTATCTACATGGCGCGTGAGTTGTTGTTGCATCTGGCCAGGCTTGGTTTGCCTACGGCAACAGAAGCGCTGGACCCCATCATGCCGCAGTACCTGGGTGATCTGGTGACATGGACCGCTATCGGTGCACGCACTACCGAGTCACAGACGCATCGGGAAATGGCGAGCGGCCTGTCTACACCGGTTGGTTTCAAGAATGGTACCGATGGTTCGCTGGATGTTGCGATTAACGCACTGCAATCAGCGGGGCAGCCGCATCATTTTATGGGCATCAACCAGGAAGGTCGTACGGCTATTTTCCAGACTCGTGGTAACGTCTACGGCCATACGGTATTACGTGGCGGTGGGGGCCGACCCAACTATGATTCAGTCAGTATTTCGCTGTGTGAAAAGGCATTACGCGCGGCCGGTTTGCCCGAACGAATCGTGGTGGATTGCAGTCACGCGAACTGCAGCAAAGATCACAATCGGCAGGCGCTGGTTGCGAAGGATTGCATTGACCAGATAGCCAGCGGCAATCAATCCATCATTGGGTTGATGCTGGAAAGTAATCTCAATGCCGGCAACCAGAGTATCGGTGATGATCTGGCGAAGCTCGAATACGGCGTGTCGGTAACTGATGCCTGTATGGACTGGCAGACCACGGAGACTACGCTGCAGCAGGCTGCTGAAATACTTCGTCCGATTGTTCAGGGGCGCAAGAGCGCGTAAGGGTTTGGGATAAAGTAGCGGTTGCCTGCAACTTTGTATTATCGCTAGCTGACCGATATTCCCCGAATCAGGAATGACGGGCGGCCTGAGTCTGGCTACCCCACGATCTGACCAATCGTCTGAACCCGGCTAATCCCGCCAGCCCGGAACCGAATAACCAGACCGCTGCCGGCACCGGTACCGCCGTGACAATGATGTTGTCGATGCGTACAGCAGTACTGCCTCCTGCCGGCCCGCTGGGCAAGCCGAAGACAATCTTCTCCAGAACCTGACCTTGCCATTCGGGACCGAACATCAGCATTTTGAATTCGAACTCAGTGGACTCTGATGAGATTGAGGTCTCCAGGGCGCCGCCCCCTGCCAGATAGCCGGTGATATCGACAGACAGAGTTCCTTCAGGTCCGAAATTAAACAGCAAAATTTCAGCTGAAAAGATTGAAAACGGGCTACCCGCTGATGTTTCAAGTGTTGCGGTGCAATCTGGACACCAGCCGTAGGAGAGACCCGAAGTATTACCGGCCGAAATGGTGCCGATTGTGTAGTCAGTGGTTCGTATTAGGGTTTGTTGATGCTGTCAACACATAGCCTTGGCTGGTAATGCTGCCCGTGCCATTGCCGGATAAAAATTCTTCGAAATCAATAGTTGCGGCCTGAGAAAATGAAGAACCCAGCAGGCCGACTGTGAACAGAGCCAGAATTCTTTTCATAATACCCTCGCGAGACAGAGTTTATTGTTACTTATTATTTTTTAAATATGTCGGAATTCGGGTGTAATTTCAATTGTTTAAGACTGCATCCCTGCACGAGATTCTGACCTGTCCGATGGGGCTTGATCGCTTCATTTAAACACTACAGTTCGTTGGCCGTTCAAAAACACCCGGTGTTCAATGTGGTAACGGACGGCGCGAGCCAGGGTTATTGCTTCCGCATCTCTTCCGACGGCGGTTAGTTCCTCAACGTTATCGGTATGATTAACACGTTCAACTATTTGTTCGATGATGGGCCCCTCATCCAGATCGCAGGTGACGTAGTGTGCGGTGGCCCCGATGAGTTTGACGCCCCGCTCATGTGCCTTGTGATAGGGGCGCGCACCCTTGAACCCGGGTAAAAATGAGTGGTGAATATTAATGATCTGGCCCGGCAGTTGTGCACATAGCTGGTCCGATAAAACCTGCATGTAGCGCGCCAGGACTATAACTTCAGCTTTAGTTTCCTGAATGATTTCTATCAGTTGCTGTTCTGCTTCCAATTTAGTGTCTGCTGATACTGGTATATGGTGATAAGCGACATCGTGCCATTCGGCCAGGCCTCTCAGGTCGTTGTGATTGGAAATGACCGCGGCAATTTCCATGCACAAAGTTCCAGTCCTGTAACGATAGAGCAGGTCATTGAGGCAATGATCATGTTTGGAAACCATGATGATGACTCGCGGCAATTTTGATGTGTCATAAACTTCCCACTGCATATCAAATTTTTTGCTGATCGCGCTAAATCCGGAACGAAAACTATCCTCAGACCATTTCTCACCATGGGTAGAAAATTTAGTGCGTGAAAAGAATTTGCCCGTATCACGATCGCCGAAGTGCGATGACTCTTCCACAAAAAAATTCTGATCCCGCAGGTAGCCAGCGACGGCCGCCACGATCCCCACCGTGTCGGGGCAGGTGATGGTGAGGATGTAAGAAGTTGCGCTCGCATTCATGGGGCTTTGGTTCCCTTATCAGCTGTGTTCGGCCCGTATTCTGGCGCAGTCTGCCGATTGTGTGACCTGAATGCAAAAAATGGGGCCGACAACACTGCTGTCCCACTTAACAACGGCTGGTAAAGTTGAAAGTCAGTGGTAGTTGATGGTTTGTAATGATCGTAGCTATGCCCGCCCTTAACCGTTACAGCCATAGCCCGGTCTTCGGCCGGCAAGCCTATCTCCGGAATGGCTCCCTGCGGTCCGCTTTATTTCCTCCGACAGGCTTCCCACCCAAAGCCCTTGAATTTGCCAGCCAAGTCAACCAGCAAAATATCTTAGAGTGGCTGTTAATTCGTCGGGGTTGGTGCTTGAAGCCCGCCTGCGGCGGGCTGAATGCCCCGACCCCTCGGTAAAGCGAAGCTGCAAAGGTTGGATGTGTAACAGTATCAGTTGCAGCTTGCGTAGCTATGCCCGCCCTTAACCGTTACAGCCATAGCCCGGTCTTCGGGCCGGCAATCCATGTCAGCTCGACAGCTTGTGCGATTAAGTGGGACAGTAGTGGGCTGGCCGCATTGCTATCGGCTGATCCGAGCGAATGGTCTCGGCCAGTTTGCAGGTTTATGACGAATATCTGGCCTGCTTGTATGGATATGATTGGCGAGCGAATGGAGGGGTTACGGCGTTAGCAAACAGCGTGATGCCGACCGTTGCTAGCGGGTGCAAAGATTCTGCTTGCGCAGGAAACGTGCGGCATTTTTGCAAAAAATCCCTGCGAGTTCCTGCTCTGAGAGAAACTCAGCCGAACCGTATGCTGCCAGTGCTTTTTCATAGTCGGCGCCGTCACTGCCGTACATGACGCGACCGAGCAAGCCGGCCTCTTTGTATACATGTAAAAGCCGGTGGAATTTTTCCCGCGGCAGCACCCATTCCCAGGGGCTGACATCGACATAGACTTTGGGATACTGGACCAAAAGATCCAGTATTTCCGGATACGTTAACGGATTTGCATGCATGATCTGCACTTTAAGTTTCGGATACCGTGCCAGAACATTCTCGAGCAGCATCGGGTTGCCTGCCGAGATACGAAATTTCGGACAGCAGCGATGTGCCGTTAACGGTGGGGCGGAATGAGTATGAAAAGCTACGGGAATACCCAGACGCTCTGCCAGTTCATAGTAGGGATCCATCCGCGGGTCATCATAGGGGATGCCCGCATATTGATTGTACAACTCACCCATCACACCATAGGTGCCGTCGACATATCGGGCCTCCAGTGCATCGAGGTCAGGAAAGTCAGCCGAGTCACGGAAGCACCGGTATTGATGCCAGTTAGGATTTTTGCCTTCTATGCAGGGAAAAATCGGGCCTGGCAAAAGTCGTTCGGGTTCTGCGGCCATCCACTGTTCAAGGTATTCCTCGGGTCCACTTGTTGCGGCCAGTACCACGTTGGCAGCACGCAATCGTTCCAGTGCAGATTCCATGGCAGCCAGGTTTTTTGCCGTATCAGGGGGGCCATCCTCACCGGAAGGCCAGGCATGGAAATGCATATCAATTATCGGGCCATCGTAGGCATGGCCTGATCCTGCGATGCACATTAAAACAAGCAGAATATGGAATTGTTTGAAATAGTTATCTGTTAACAAAATGCACCATCCCGAATGAGTGGCAATAACATCATAGTTTTCAAGGCATGTTTGTGGTCAGGCATAGCGTAATTACGATGTAAGTATCACAGGGTAGCAGGTACACCAATCACATAGGGGTGCAGCCATATCGCCAGCCCGCAAACGCACAGACCAGTGATGACCACCAGAATATCCCTGGCAGGTGAAAACCGGGCAGTCGCCGTCTGTGCCCCGCGCCTATTAAGAGACCACATGCTGATCAAAGCATAGGCGCCGAAGCCACCGAACACGATGATGGATGCCAGGTCACCGTTCGCCAGCAAATGGCCGGTCGACCAGCATACGATGCCCCACAACATGGGGTGGGGCGTAAAACGACGAATATTTGAGGGGATAAGTAGTGCCGTCAAAAATATAAAAGCAATAGCAACAAGAACGGGTACGACCGGTGTCGCCCAGAGCGGAGGAACATAGATGCCGAGGTAATGAGCCGTTGCTTTGCCGACTACGATGCCGACCATGCCCAGTACTGAAGTTGCTATGTACAGACCGCGAAAAAGATTTTCACCCAGACGATCAACCAGTGTCTGGCGCAGGCCAAAAACACCAGGCGACAGATGGGCACTGAAAAATACTATAAAGCCCGCAACTAATAACACCATGAGAGGCCTGACCTGTAGACAGTTTTGCGAGGCTTCATACTAACCGCCGCATGAGGACCCGGTAAAAAACGTTGCAACATCTTGCGACTGGTCAAGAAGATTGATGATCGACTGGCTGTGCCGGCCTGCTCAGTGATGGTCGCGGCTGGAGCGACGATGTGGCTCTGGCAATGGCCCACTTCTATTCATCATGGATTATTGTCAGCCTGGTGCTCACAATGATTCTGACGGTGATGGGTATATGTTGTGGCCCCTTCATGAAGCGCTGGATACGTATGGCCGGGAGGGGGCTACTGGCAATGACAGCATCCGTTTGCCGGGGTTAACCCGGGCGCTGACGATTTGATGGGGCGGAATCGCACTAACCGTGCCGTCTATTCTCTATTTTATGGTCTGGAAGCCTGTGGTCTGGTAGCTGGGCGGGCTCTCGTTCGGTCCGGCGTATGTACTGGCTCGATAGGGGTACACCACCAGATGAAACCTGATCATGTTTCCCACGTGCGACAGCGCCCTGTTTGGGCTAGTATCGGCACCCCGGCTGGCCGTGTGTATGCACGCGGCGCCGCTGGATCTGCATAACAGCATCCAGGAATACACCGGCCGCCCGCAATGGCTGTCAATAATGATAAAGAAACACCTAAGAAATTCCTAAGGAAATCAAAGATATGACGATCCCATTCGAGACCAAAATCGATTTTATGAACCCTCGCTGGAACCGCGATGCCTGGGCCCGCATCCAGGCTGATATGAACCCCGAGAACGAGCGATTTTCTGCCTGTAGCGGTGTGGTGCTCGGTGTAAAACCAGGCGAGGTTGTTAAAGAGCTGTGTGGCTTTGAAGTTTTTCTCGCCACCCGGTTGCTGCCACTTGAAGACGGCAATATCCGCCGGATTAATAAGGAAGTTATTTTTTATTCGAACCCGCGTACCGGCGAAATTATTGAAGACTGGACTAATCCCTGGACGGGAGAAAAAGTTAACGTCGTGCAGGTTGCCAATGATCCCTTTAATTATACGATCAGCGATTCCCTGATCCTGGCGCCGGAAGATTTCAAGAGTTCGGATCCGGAAAAATCCAAGCCCCGTAAAATTCCGCTGATATTCCCATGGCGTGAATTTGGCCCTGACATTCTGAATCTGTCGACGGACATGCATTTGCTGTACCCCAACTCACTTGATCCCAAGAAATTCGTACGTGAGTCATCGGGCCCGATGGTGCAGGTCACCGAGATGATGCGCTACAACGTCAGTCGTGCAGACCTTGAGAATCCTGAACTGACCGCAGTGCCGTATACCGGAACCTGGGCACGTGTGACCCCATGGCTGCCATGGATGCTGATGGGTCAGGAACCTGGGCATGTGATCTACAACGGTGCGATGGTTGGTGGCTCGAATACCGATGTTATTGCTCCGAAGACCCTTGAATATGCGAAAAAGCATTTTCCTGATTTTCTGCATGCACCGACCGAAGATTACGGTCCAAGCCATTCCAGCCTGGAAATCTATTCCAAGACGCAGGAACCTGCTCCAGCGCTTTAAGCTACCTGACTAAGGTACAGTACGGTAATAAGCGGGCCTCTTTTTGGGGCCCGTTTTTTTTACGCTGTGCTAACATCGTCGCCATTGTCAGCAGGGTTTCCAGGGTTTCCGGAAGATTTTTTCGGAGGGTAGTCGGCATGATTTTGTGAATGGGGGTTTAGCATGGGATTGGACGCTTTATGAGTATGGCGATTCCGGATTTTTCGCAACTTAATATTGTTGTTGCGGGCGACCTGATGCTGGATCAGTACTGGTTTGGTCCGGCTTCACGTATTTCTCCTGAAGCGCCGGTGCCTATCGTCCGTGTAGTACGCAGCGAGGCACGTGCGGGTGGGGCTGCCAACGTGGCCATGAACCTGGTTAGCCTGGGCGTCAACACTACGTGCTGCGGCATTGTCGGTGACGATGGCACAGGCATGGATCTCAAGGGCCTGCTCGAAGTAGAGGGCATTAATGCCGTGCTTGCTCAATCTGAGCGGCATCCAACCATTACCAAACTCAGGGTGCTGAGTCGCAATCAGCAATTAATCCGGCTGGATACAGAACAGCTTTATAGCGCTGCAGATGCGGAAGCTGTCGTGAAGGTTGTCGCAAAACAACTGCCGAAAAACCATGTTTGTATTCTTTCAGACTATGCCAAGGGCAGTCTTGGCCAGGTAGAAAAGTTGATCACGGCCTGTCGCGATAGTGATATTCCGGTACTGGTAGATCCCAAAGGAACAGAATTTTCCCGCTATCGGGGTGCAACCATTCTGATGCCCAACCTGGCGGAATTTGAAGCGGTTGCAGGCAAAGCGGCAGATGATGCTGATCTATTTTCTCGGGCACGCAGCCTGTGTGTTGATTTGCAACTGAATGCACTTGTGGTGACGTTGGGTGAACGCGGCATGCTGGTCGTTAGCGATGACTCAGAAATAATATTGCCAGCCCGTGCACGCCAGGTATTTGATGTGACGGGTGCAGGCGATACTGTGATCGCAGCACTTGCAGCAGGGCTGGGCGCTGGTCTGACAATAGAGCAGGCAGCGGCGCTGGCTAATCTTGCGGCCGGGCTGGTAGTGCGCAAGATAGGCGCTGCATCGGTAACACCGGCGGAGTTAAATCTCGCATTACATGAGCAGGGCGAGGGCGGGCGTGGGCTGCTGACCCGTGAACAGGCCGTTGCGGTTGCCAGCGAGACGCGTGCACGGGGCGAAAAGCTGGTCATGACCAATGGCTGTTTTGATATTTTGCATAAAGGTCACGTCGCTTATCTGCAGGAGGCCAAGTCGCGCGGTGACCGGTTGCTGGTGGCGGTTAACTCGGATGCATCAGTTAAACGATTAAAAGGTGATGACCGGCCCATCAACCCTCTGGAAGATCGTATGGCGGTGCTGGCAGGGCTGGCGTCGGTGGACTGGGTGGTGCCGTTTGGTGAGGCCACGCCTGCAGAGCTTATTGAGCAGATATTGCCTGATGTACTGGTCAAAGGCGGTGATTATGCCCCCGATGCCATTGCCGGTGGCAAAGCCGTTTTACAAAATGGCGGCACGGTTGAGGTCTTGCGTTTCCATGAAGGCCGTTCTACCAGTACGATTGTTGACACCATTCTTGAAGCCGGACGTAACCAGGCGGATTGATCGTGTCCGGATCACCGGATGAGCGCGTAATTATTTCTTAATGCATATCATCCTGCGAATCATTTATTTAATTCTGTCGTATCTGCTGACACCGCTGATACTTTTACACCTGTTCTACAAAGGTTTTGGCAATCCGGATTACTGGAAACGTAATGGTGAACGTTTCGGCTTTTACCCTGGCTCGGTCCCGGATGGTGCGATCTGGGTGCATGCGGTCTCTGTCGGCGAAGTGCAGGCGGCCGCAGCACTGGTACGCGAGCTGTTGCAGCGTTATCCGGATAAGCCCCTGGTTCTGACAACCACTACCCCTACAGGCGCTGATCGGGTATATGCCCTGTTTGGCGAGCAGGTTATACATCGCTATGCCCCGTTTGACCTTGCGTGGCCGGTAAAGCGCTTCTTTGACTGGTGTCGGCCGGAAATAGCAATCATTCTTGAAACAGAAATGTGGCCTAATCTCTATCACGAGTGCGGCCACCGGAAGGTGCCACTGGTGCTGGCCAGCGCACGGGTCTCCCCTAAATCCATCAACCGCTATCGCGCACTGGTCAGTCTGTTCAAGGAGACGTTATCCCACGGTATCGTCATTGCCGCGCAGACTAAAGCAGATGCGGAGCGGTTTTTGTTGCTGGGTGCGAACCCGGAACGGACGCATGTTACCGGTAATATCAAATTTGATTTTGATTTCCCGGAAGGCATTGCCGAACTGGGTGCGGAGTTGCGTGCGGCCTATGCAGCCAACAAACCTGTCTGGGTTGCCGCCAGTACCCATGCCAATGAAGAAGAAATCGTGTTGCAGGCGCAGCGCATTATTCAGGAAAAATTTCCTGATGCCTTGCTTATCCTTGTACCCCGGCATCCGGAACGTTTTGATGGTGTTGCATCATTAGTAGACAAGCAGGCTTTTCGTTTTGTCCGGCGCAGCACGGGCCGGGTGAGCGGCCCGGATACTGAGGTGCTGCTGGGTGACACCATGGGCGAGTTGATGACCTTCTATGCCGCCTCAGATGTGGCATTTGTGGCCGGCAGTCTGGTAAAAATTGGTGGGCATAATTTGCTGGAGCCGGCCGCTTTGAGGTTGCCGATCATTACTGGCCCCTATACCTATAACGCTGCGGATATCGCTGAATTATTTCAGCGCGATGGTGTGGCCGTGGTGGTCCAAGACGCGCCGGAGCTGGCTGCAGCGGTATGCAAGCTATTTGCTGATCCTATTGAACGCGAACGGTTAGGTAACCGGGCTGAAGCCCTCACCGAACAAAGTCGAGGTGCTCTGGCCCGGCTCCTCGCTTTACTGGAGCCGTTACTCCGCTGATTCAGTATCGGCATTGGGCTCCGCAAACTGCGGCAAGTCGAGCGCACCACCCGTAGTCGGTGTACCTGGTTTCAGCTGTACATCTGGAGTAGAGCCACGGCCCGGTGTAGTTGGAAGGATTTCTTTCACGGTCAGCCAGCTATCCAGTTCCTTAACGTCATCAGGGCTGAGTGTACCTGCCGCCTGCTTGAGTTTAATGACATTGATCAGATAGTCATATTTGGAGCGTGCATACTGGGTTTGCGCCAAAAACAATGATTGGCGCGCATTCAGTACATCGACTGTTGTGCGTGTCCCCACTTCGTAGCCA
>SMVB01395426.1_pt1 | contig 12515 bp, 14 predicted proteins | sample 2456461 | NCBI WGS metagenome assembly SMVB01 (sample SAMN11095934, study PRJNA526329) | marine sediment metagenome | biome: Marine sediment; feature: Surficial sediment; material: Deep marine sediment; isolation source: Hadal surficial sediment | place: Pacific Ocean | collected 2014-05 | depth...
CCGCTGATGGCTCCTTACTAAAAACCGCTGATGGCTCTTTACTAAAAACCGCTGACGGCTCCTTACTAAAAACCGCTGACGGCTCCTTACTAAAAACCGCTGATGGCTCTATCAAAATTCAACGAGGGCCTAAATGGGCTCTACCAGGATCGTCATTGTGGCAGTGTAATCTGCAGCAGAACTAACTGCTAACAGGTCTGCCTGAGCGAAGCTGACCTCGATAGCGCCATTGTCAGTACCACCACAATTCGTTGATGCTGAACCAGTCATTGCAGCAGTTGCGACGTTGTATGTCACAACAGCACCGTCTGAAGCGTCTGCATCACCGTCAATTTTTGCCGTGAAATTAATATTGTCTCCGCTGGTGATTGAAGACACCTTGAAAGAACCTGTATCTGTCGTCAGCGTTACTCTGTAGTTACTAGCACCGCTTTTGTGAACACAATATTCGGTTGAACCTGAAAATACGCCCGTTCCACCGTACGCACCCAGCGAAATATCATCAACATTGCTGATCTGTACCGAGGCGCCCACCTCAAGCGTGATAACACTGTCGTCCGTGGAAGTTGCACCCAGGGTGCCAGCGGACGCCTGGCCGGCCAATAGGGCGCCGAATGTAACAAGTATCCTGATTTTTTCTAGCGTATTCATCCTGGTTTGCTTCCGTGTATCTCTGTTAGTAAAAACAATGTTCGTTAAGACCGCTTTCTGCCAATACGGCTGATGATGATAAGATCCTGTTGTAACTGGAACTGTTTGTACCAGGAACGATCAAAAATCAAGACCATTTACACCCAGTCCATTCACCCAGGCCATTTACATCCACAGCTGTGCATAGACTACTCGTATAAGATACAAAGTGTGTGCCAACTCTCGAATACCAAAATATCCCCTTAAGTTTCAATGAGTTAACCCGGCAATGGCCGCCAACCAGGATATCGGACAGAGTGACCAAAACGGTTGTTTTCTAGCACCGAGCGGCAGTTTCTTCAAAATATTAAAAAGGGCCCTTTCGAGCCCCGGGTACCACGCTTGGGAGTTCTGTTTAAATAGGTTCTACCAGGATCGTCATGGTTGCGGTGTAGTCTGCAGCAGAGCTTGCTGCCAGCAGGTCTGCCTGGGCGAAACTGACCTCGATTGCACCATTGTCAGCAGCGCCGCAATTCGTTGTCGCCGCACCGGCCATAGCGGCAGTTGCAATATTGTAAACAACAGCAACACCATCTGAAGCGTCTGCATCACTGTCAATTTTTGCCGTGAAATTAATATTGTCTCCGCTGATGATTGAAGACACCTTGAAAGAACCCGTATCTGTGGTTAATGTCACCTTGTAGTCATCACCGCCATTTCTAAAAACACAATACTGGGTTGAACCGGAAAGTACGCCTGTTCCACCATAAGCGCCCAGCACAATGTCATCTACATTGGTAATCTGCACCCTGTCTACTATCTCCAGGGAGACCACGCTGTTGTCAGTAGAGGTCGCACCCAGGGTGCCCGCTACTGCCTGGCCGGTCAGTAAGGTAGCGAAGGCCACGCCTGATATAAATTTATTTAACTTGCTCATTTTCGTTTTGTTTCTTCCCGAATTTACTTGTTTGATATTTTTCGTTAACTCATCTCGTTAACAAACCTTGTTGACTAATTTCTTCCAACAATCTCTCTGATACAAGGTGCGTGCCAACTTTACGAAAAGCAATCATTATCTTTATAAAACAAATAGTTACGATATCATTTCAGTTTTTTCTGAGCGACGACTGACGGCACCCTTAGCTGACGATTATTGTTACTTCATGTTCAGGTTGGTCAATTTAGTGCTTGTTAGCTGCTACTATCTGGCTCACATTGATGACTGGCCCAGTATGTTTGATATCGCACTCTTCGAACCGGAAATACCGCCTAACACAGGCAACATCATGCGTTTATGCGCCAATACCGGTACGCACCTTCACCTGATTGAACCACTCGGGTTCAATCTGGATGACAAACAACTCAGGAGGGCAGGTCTGGATTACAGGGAATTCGCGCATGTCGCGACCCACAGTTCTTTCGAAGAGATGATTAACCTGCTGAATCCATGCCGGGTCCTCGCAGTCACTACAAAGGGTAGTTTGGACTTCTCCGATATTACATTTGAAGATGATGACCTGATCTTATTTGGGCCGGAAACAAGGGGTCTACCGGATAAGATTCTGAAAAAACTGCCACAGGAGCATAAAATCAGGATTCCGATGCTCCCCAGCAGCAGGAGCCTGAATTTATCGAATGCAGTGGCAGTTGTGGTGTATGAGGCCTGGAGACAACTCAGGTACACCGGCAGCGGAATCCACCCATGATGGGTGGACTACTGTATCTTATTATCTTGCTTGGCCTGTGCGAGTTTTGATTGCTCATAGATGGCATCAAAATTTACTGGCGCCAGCATCAATGCGGGAAAACTACCTTTAACGACCAATCCGTCAACCACCTCCCGGGCATAGGGGAATAGGACACCCGGGCAGAATCCACCCAGGGTGTGGGCTAATATTTCTCCGTCCAGCCCATCGATATGAAAAACACCCGCTTGCTGAACTTCAACCAGGAACACGACTTCATCCTGCTGATTCTTGGCCGTGATGGTTAGATTCAGTACGACTTCCCAAAGCTTATCTTCCAATTTGGCATGTCTGCTGTTCAATTCGAGATTTATTTTCGGATTCCATTCCCCTCGAAAACTTTTCGGTGAGTTCGGTGATTCAAATGAGGCGTCCTTCAGGTATATCCTCTGCAAGGAAAACTGTGTATTTGCCTGGTTGTTACCGGCGCCCTGTTGTTGTTCACTCATAACTCAATTCCGATAGTAGCAGATCAAGCTCACCCTGATGCTCCAATTGATACAGTTCATCACAGCCGCCAATATGCCGGTTTCCAATCCAGATCTGGGGCACTGAATGTCTTTTCGATTTTTCCATCATCTCCAGACGCAAACCCGGATTCCCGTCCACGGCGATATCTTTAAAATCCACCCCTTTAGTCTCCAGCAATACCCTCGCACGCACGCAATATGGACAAAATCGTGTGGTGTACATCGTAATTCCAGGAGAATTCGGCATATCCATCATTGCCTCCTTGCCCTTCAAGGGACCGGCATGATCAATCGATTTAGCCCGTTCTTGCTCCACGTGAATTTGAGATTCAATACCCACTGTATTGGCCCTGCCATCTGATTCCACCGGGAACCACCTGTCAAAAATCTTCTTAAACATCGTTACTTTACGACTGGCAGGTTACTGGCCGTCCACTCGGCCATTCCCCCAGAGAGACGTCGCACATTTTCAAAACCCTGTGCTTTGAGCTTACGCCCTGCAGCACTGGCATGCTGCCCGATCTTGCAAACAAGCACGACTGGCTTTTCCTTGTAAGATTCGAGTTCAACGATTCTTGAATCAATACTGGACACGGGTATATTAACCGCCCCGGCGATATGACCATTGCCGAACTCCTTACCGTCTCGAACATCAACAATGACTGCCCCTTCCCTGTTCACAAGCGTCACCAGGTTCGATGGACTAATGGCCGCACCACCTTGTTTGCCTTCATTAATAATGAAAGCAACAAGCAGCACCAGGAAAAGGCTCACCAGAATAAAGTGATTGCTGGCAAATTCGAAGATTTGATCAATCAATTGAAACTACTTCCACGCTTAAAAATCAGTCGCGCAGTATACACAATAATAAAAGTCAGCAGATAGCAAATATTAAGATTGGCAGATACATTTTCGCGAATTACCATGACCTGCCGCCCTAAATGTCCAGATTCCCGTTCAACCAGGCGGTGATCATGAAAATAAATCAATCATCGGCTTCACTCAATTTCCCGATATCTGTAAACTCAAGCCTGATTCATTCTTTCAAACCACCATGACAGACATCTCTCTCCATGTCCTGATCGTACTGGACGGCTGGGGACATCGAACGACACCGGAAGACAATGCCATTGCTTTGGCTAAAACACCCACATGGGACCACCTGTGGCAGGATAGACCCCATTGCCTGATTTCCGCATCCGGCCCTGATGTCGGGCTACCGGCGGGACAGATGGGTAATTCTGAAGTTGGGCACATGAACCTTGGAGCAGGCAGGGTTGTCGACCAGGATTTTACACGAATCAACAAGGCCATTGCAGACGGCAGCTTCTTCTCCAGTCCCACACTAACTTCCACCTACCAGGCTATTGCTCTTTCAGGTAAAGCTGTACATATCTTAGGCTTAGTCTCGCCGGGGGGTGTCCATAGTCACGAGGAACATATTAAGGCAGCAATCAAAATGGCCTTCGATGGAGGCGTTAAACAAGTCTGGCTACATGCATTTCTCGATGGTCGGGACGTGCCGCCCAAGTCTGCAATGAGTTCGCTATTGGATATGGAGGCTTTTATTAAGGACATTGTTCCGCCAGACGGACAAGGCGGAATCACCTCAATCGTGGGTCGTTACTATGCGATGGATCGAGACAACCGGTGGCAACGAGTTGAGATGGCTTATCACCTGATAAACCAGGGGCAATCAGAATTCAAGGCCGAATCCCCGACCGCTGCCCTGGAGGCCGCATATGATCGAGGTGAAACCGATGAATTCGTTTTGCCCACTACAATCACACATGATGGTAAGCCAGTTGCAGTATCAGATGGCGATGCCATTATCTTCATGAATTTCAGGGCCGACAGGGCCCGCGAGATCACCCGGGCTTTCACAGATGATGAATTTTCAGGCTTTGATCCAGACCCGCGTCCACAACTGAGTGAATTTGTCACCCTAACCGAATACGCAACAGATATTGGTACATCCTGTATTTTCGAACAAGATGAACTGAAGAATACCCTGGGCGAATACATCAGCAAATTAGGGCTGAACCAACTACGAATCGCCGAAACCGAAAAATACGCACACGTCACCTTCTTTTTTTCGGGAGGTAAAGAACAACCCTTTGAATCTGAGGACCGCTTGCTTATTCCATCCCCAAAGGTCGCAACCTACGACCTGCAACCCTCCATGAGCGCACCGGAACTAACGAACAAACTGATCAAAGCGATTGAGTCAAATAAATATCAGCTTATTGTCTGTAATTACGCCAACGGCGATATGGTGGGCCATACCGGTAATCTTGCCGCCGCGATTGAGGCGGTCGAATGCCTGGACCATTGCATCTCCAGGGTTCTATCTGCTCTCGACTCGGTGCATGGCCACTGCTTAATTACTGCCGACCACGGTAATGTGGAGAAAATGAGCGATCATTCTACGGGCCAGGCACATACAGCCCACACCTCAGAGAAGGTTCCACTCGTGTATATCGGAGACAAAAACATCAGCCTGGCCGAATCCGGCGGAACACTCAGTGATGTTGCCCCGACGCTGTTAACGCTTATGAAGCTGCCGCAACCGCCGGAAATGACAGGTCGTTCTCTTGTCATCCCGGATTAGCGTACTTCCTCGCTAGCCCGGATAATTCGTGAAGGGATCTAACCGGCTCGATATCAAAGTTCAGGCAAGAACAAGCTAAACTGGTTCCCTCAAGATCTGATGGGTAAATTATGCGTACATCTTCAATTCTGTTCCTGGCGTTTCTCGGGCTGTGTATCACCGTTACAGCAACCTTATCAGCTGAACAAACAGCTGATCCAGCAGAACTGGAACGACAATTACAGGCGCTCGAGTCTGAAATTAGCAAATTCAAGGACATGCTGGACAAAACCCGCGGGGAGAAATCCACTATCGAAGGAAATCTCGAGGATAATGAGAAAAAAATCAATGACCTGTTCAATAAAATCCAAACCATCGAAATCAACCTGGACAGGGGTGAAAACAAAATAAGCCGCTTGTTAAACGAACAGAAAGAACTTCAACTGGCAAAATCAGAACAACAGAAGCACATCGGTCGCCAAATTCGCGCAGCCTATCAGATAGGCGATCAGGAATATTTAAAGGTTTTGTTAAATCAGGATGAGCCGAACCAGATATCCAGAATGCTAACTTACTACGACTACTTTAATCGTGCTCGAGCGAGGCAAATTGACACTTACAATGAGACCATCATGCAGCTACGGAACATAACCCATCTCATTGAAACTGAAAACCTGGCACTCGAAGACAATCGGAACAGACTCAATGTTGAACAGAACGAGGTGGTCAGGGTCCAAGTAGAGAAGCGTAAAATTCTGGCCACACTGAATCGTGAGATATCGAGTACAGGCAAGGCGCTGGAGAAGAAGATCGGCGACAGAAGGCAGCTTGAGCAACTGATTGAGCGTATTCAGGCCGGTATTATTAATCTTCCCACTCCAGATGACCTGGTCCCGTTTGTCACGCTCAAGGGACAACTGCTACTACCCGTCGCGGGCAGGATTAGCCATCACTACGGTAATAACCGGATCGCCGGTAAATTGAAATGGAGCGGGGTCGTGATTGATGCTAAGGAAGGAGAGCCTGTATATGCGGTGCACTATGGAAGAGTCGTTTTCTCTGATTGGCTAAGGGGCTTCGGCCTGCTAATGATCATCAACCATGGCGAAGGTTACATGAGCCTTTATGGACACAATCAAGTATTATATCGAGAAACCGGTGAATGGGTGACCGCAGGTGATACAATCGCGACTGTGGGCGACAGCGGCGGCCAGAATAAGCCCGGGCTCTATTTTGAAATCAGGGTTGCAGGGAAAACTGCAGACCCGCAATTATGGTGCCGCGCTCGTTCAAAACGAGCCGCGTGAATTCGCCGAATTAAGAGAGGATTATCCATGCGTCATTTATTGAATCTGCTTGCTCTGGCATCGCTAGCTATCTGCGCGCAGGCATTTGCAACCGATAATCCGGATAGCAGAGTAGATCCATCCTTGCCCCCGAGATTACCCCTGAATGAACTGCGAGTATTCGCTGAAGCATTTGATCGCGTCAGCAGTGCCTATGTTGAAGAAATTGACGACCGAACCCTCCTGGAAAATGCTATCAAGGGAATGCTGTCGCAGTTGGACCCGCACTCAGCCTACCTCGATCGATCTTCATTTTCTGACCTGCAGGAAACAACGACTGGAAAATATGGTGGCGTGGGTCTGGAAGTGGCTATGGAAGATGGATTTGTTAAAGTCATCGCCCCTATAGATGACACGCCAGCCGCCAAAGCAGGAATTGAGCCAGGGGACCTGATCATCCAGCTAAATGATGTACCGGTTAGAGGCATGAACCTCTCTGAAGCCATTGATTCAATGCGCGGAGAGGCTGGTAGTGAAATTAAGCTTACTATCGTCCGCGAGGGTGAGCCTGCTCCCAAGGAATTAACGCTCATCCGGGAAGTTATCCAGGTTGCCAGCGTTCGGCAACGACTGCTTGAAGATGGGTACGGCTACCTTCGGATTTCACAATTCCAGAGCAAAACAGGGGCAGAAGTGGAGGCGGCAGTAGAGGAACTCCAGGCAGAAGGTACGCTGTACGGGCTGATCATTGATCTTCGCAATAATCCAGGAGGCGTTCTTCAGGCGGCAGTGGAAGTATCAGATGTGTTTGTTGATGATGGATTGATTGTTTACACCAGCGGTCGCCTGAGCAACTCTGACCTCAAATTTAATGCGACAACGCCAGACGCAACCAATGGGGTCCCTATTGTCGTACTCGTTAATGGAGGTACCGCATCAGCCTCAGAAATTGTAGCAGGCGCGCTACAGGACCATAATCGAGCTGTCATTATGGGCACCAACACGTTCGGTAAAGGATCAGTTCAGACCATAATTCCCCTGAACAATGAAAAAGCGATCAAACTCACTACCGCTTTGTATTACACACCTAACGGCCGATCGATTCAGGCAGAGGGGATCATACCGGATATCTGGGTTGACCGATCCAAGGTCACGAAGTTGAAATCCAATCCATGGCGGGTTAAGGAGAAAGACCTGGCCGGGCATCTTGCTAACGGAAACAAGCAGGGCGGGAAAAAAGAATCCTCTGCTAACACCGAACTTGCTTCCCAGGACTACCAGCTCAATGAAGCACTAACTCTTCTCAAAGGGTTGAATATACTGGCAAGAAAATCTAAACAGCCGCAAGGATGACACACTGCCGAAAATGCGCGTGAAAAAGCTACTGGCAGGAATTTCCTTCCTGCTGTTCTTTACCTCCCACACATGCGCCGACGGTTTTGACCAGAGACAAACAGAGAACTCCAGTCAAAAGCAGGCCGGGATTTTTGCAAACAGGCGCACTGAGGGCACTTTTTACGAGCGCACTGAAGGTGCTTTATCCGGTTTAGCCAGAGGCATTTCTTATATCGCTATCATCATTGATGACATTGGATATAGTTATTCTAGAGGGCTTCAGGCGGCGAATCTGCCTGCATCCCTGACCTATTCAATATTGCCTTACAGTACCCACGCGCGACGTCTGGCAGATATCGTACACCAATCTGGCAAGGAAGTGATGGTCCATCTGCCGATGGAGAACCTGGGGGATAAATCGATGGGCCCAGGCGTTCTCACCAATGTGCTGAGCCGCGCCGAATTCAAATACAGGATCCGCAGGTCTGTCTCAAATGTTCCTCACGCCACGGGAATTAACAATCATATGGGCAGCGCATTAACCCAGGAAAGAGTGCCAATGGAATGGCTTATGGCGGAAATCAGGGACCTGGATTTCTTCTTTGTGGATTCCAGAACGACACCGAAAACTGTTGCCTTTGATGTCGCGACAAGAACCAATCTCCTAACGGCAAGCCGGGATATATTCCTGGACAACGACACCTCCCTTTACGAGATCGATGCACAGTTCCGGAAGTTAATTGTTTTGGCAAAAAGCAAGGGAACCGCCATCGCGATAGGACACCCTTATCCAGAAACACTGAGATACCTCGAACTTGCACTACCACAGCTGGAAGATGAAGGAATCAGGATAATTCCCGCATCTAACCTGGTTGCCTTGCGCCAGATTATTAATCCACAAAGTGTTGCAAGGGCCATGACCGGCGCCGAGTAATTGGCCGATAACATCAACCGTCGTACTCTCGACTTAAGGTGATCGCCTCCTGCAGATCAAGTGTATTTTCATAGATCGCCCGACCCGTTATCACACCCGTAATCCCGCCAGCAATTTTTTTACCCGCTTCAAGCAGCGATTTTATATCACGGATATCCGCGACTCCCCCCGACGCAATAATAGGCACTGAAACCGACTCCGCAAGATCTTTCGTGGCATGCAGATTAACGCCGCCCATCATACCGTCCTTACCGATATCGGTGTAGACGATGGCTTCAATACCATCGCCCTGAAAAATCATGGCGAGGCTTTTAACTGAAATCTCGGTTACTTCCTTCCACCCGTTCTTGGCTACCATGCCATGCAAACCATCGAGACCTACAATAATATGACCGGGAAATCGCTTACACATCTCGCTGACAAATTCAGGTTCATCAACTGCCCTGGTACCAATAATGACATAATTTACACCGGCATCAAGATAAGCTTCTATGGTTTTCGCGTTCCGTATGCCGCCGCCTATTTGAATCGTTAGCTCCGGGTGATTGGCCGCGATTTTTGCGATTGCATCATCGTTGACCGGCCGCCCTTCGAACGCACCATCAAGATCCACCAGGTGCAATCGCTGCGCTCCCTGCGCCACCCAGTGATCCGCCATGGCAACAGGATCATCAGAGTAGGTTGTGAGCTGCGCCAGTTGACCTTGCTTGAGGTTAACGACCTTGCCGTCTTTGAAATCAATCGCCGGAATAATCTGCAATTACAATGTTCCTTTTGTGGAAGGCATTGCGTTCTGCATTCTGGGATCCATCTCTACAGCCATGCGCAGAGCACGCCCGAATGCCTTGAATATGGTTTCGATCTGGTGATGCCCATTGTCCCCTTTGAGATTATCAATGTGTAACGTCACCTTCGCATGATTTACAAAACCCTGGAAAAACTCGTGAAAGAGATCAACATCAAAATCACCTACACGAGGACGATTAAATTTGACATTGTATTCCAGTCGAGGCCGCCCTGAAAAATCAATGACTACCCTGGACAGGGCCTCATCAAGAGGCACATAAGCATGGCCATAGCGACGAATCCCGGTCTTATCTCCCACTGCATCATTGATCGCTTGTCCCAGTGTGATGCCAATGTCTTCCACGGTATGGTGAGCATCAATTTCGAGATCGCCGCTTGCCTGTATGGCCAGATCGATCAAGCCATGGCGGGCAACCTGATCAAGCATATGCTCAAGAAACGGCAAGCCTGTCGCGAGGTTTTTATCACCGGTTCCATCCAGGTTCACGGTGACATCAATCTGTGTTTCCAGTGTATTTCTGTTAACGGTTGCAGTTCTCATTTCAATTCTTCTCTGGCGAAGACGGCGCATTATACTGGAAAGATGCAGGCTTTATAGCGCAGATCCATAAGGCAGGTAGCGGTTGTCAGTATTGGCCTTTATCCATTTTCTCAGCTCGACCGAAAACCCGTCTCGCTCCTTCAAGATTCTGACCAGGGGAATGACCGGGTTTTGATTACCCGCCTCCCAGCCCGGCAACTGCATTTCTGCCAGCGTAAAAAAACGCACCAGCGAAACCAGCTCTGCCTCCACTAATCCATCAGCTACCTGCCAGGTGGATACATCCAATTTCATTAGCTGGCTGTTAGCCCGGATGAAATCATCGCCCAGCAGAGAGAAAAGCTTGCTACTCTCCAAACCGCTGATTTGGGTTAATAATTCATGAAGCTGATCCAGGGTGAGAGCAGAAGGACTTGTCGGCTCCCATATGCCAATGGTCATTACGATTCCGTCATTTTGAGCTAGTCCCGAGTATAAACCAGAAGATCCTGTCCCTCGCATTTATTCCTGCCCAATTTCACATCAGTAACAGATCAATTGGTTGAAATGCCCAAAGCAAGTGGTCTTCATCATTGATGCGAATGGCGTGACTCCGGCAGAGATCTGTATAGCCAGTACAAACGCTGCTCCCATGAGCATGTTAAACTTCCTGCATGACGCCAAACACCATAGAGTTTTCAAAGGTTGTTCAAGCCTTTGATCGAGCATTGTCTCTACCGAAAGACGATATAACCCGGGATGCGTCAATACAACGGTTCGAAATGATCACCAAAGGGGATCTGATCGTGACCTAATGGTTGTATCAGAACGTGATCTGGAAAAAGAGATCTCCATAATGAGGGAAGTCGTCGAGGAGAGTAACTCCCCTTACCAGGTAGAGATAGTTGAGGAATCCAAATTCTCAAGATCCTACCTGGAAAACTATAAACAAGAACGAATTGCATTTTAACAGGCTAGGAGAGCTCGCGCCGCTCGCGGGGCGAGTTCTCCTAGCTTTGTATTTATTGGAGCGGGCGACGAGGGTCGAACTCGCGACAACCAGCTTGGGAAGCTGGAGCTCTACCAGCTGAGCTACACCCGCTTTATGTATCAATCCTACCTTTTTGAGAGGTGGCTATCCACGACAACCATTAAAAGGTTCCCATATCGTGGCCCCCATCCTTGTCATCTTCTTGCGCATACACAAGGCTCCATTGTCGCGGGGCCACTCTGACCCAGAGCCTGGGCCCATTGGGCAATACCTTTGTAGCCGATGCGACCACAAAGAATGGCACCGGCTGCAATCGCCAATATCGTTGCCAGGCGATGGCGCCTCCCTTGTGTGCGGCGCGGGTCGCCAATGGTATTAAAAAGTGCGGGTAATGTCGTCATTTGATCGGCTGTTAACATCAGATTAGGTACTCCACATTGATACACAGGGTGCAGATGCGCCTGCGATAACAAGCGCAAGGCATTGCGTTGTAAAGGGTAGGCAAAGACCAGTTTAGGCGAGTCATTGCGCTGGTATGCCGTGGCGCTGGAACGACGATACCCCCTGGTGTGACCCAGCAATGTCCAGTTAGCTGCCTTGTAGATGGTGCCCTGGAAGCGTTGCGGGTCGACAAAGGTTTCCAGCAATAATAACGGGTGCTGAAAGTGTTCTATCCAGTCTGCCTGAAGTCTTCTCTGGCACAATGACAATATGCGTGTTGCGGCATTGGGGTAATGCCATTGCGGTAGGATCAGGAATCGAGAGTTATTCGTGACAAGATTCAATCGATCAAATTTGTGGCGATATCGCCAGCCTATCCATTCATCTCGAACCGCACATTTTAGGGCGGCAGAAGAAAAACTCAGTAGCGCGACCCATTGAGACTGCCAGGTGGCGACATAATAGAGCGTTTCTCCAATTGGCTGAGCAGAACCAAGATAGTGATGGGCTGCCATAAGTTCGTGAAAGTGATTGCGTTCATACGCAGCGAGAGGGCGAACATGAAGTTCCTTAAGCTGCAAAGGCGAGCCCCAATGGAAATAATTGAGCTTGTAATATATCGTTAATGGACCGGATTGTCCAGCACTCGATACAAGTGCATCGTAATCAAGGGCTCAGCAGGTAGAACAAATTAGCCGTGCCCACCACGGACTCAGGGTGGATTTCTGTCATCAACTCACTGAACACCAGTAATGCGTCAGTTTGC